>Ga0233398_1000646_pt1 | contig 16509 bp, 14 predicted proteins | sample 38DmetaG_FD_182697 | JGI IMG/M metagenome (GOLD analysis project Ga0233398, IMG submission 182697) | Seawater microbial communities from Monterey Bay, California, United States - 38D | ecosystem: Environmental > Aquatic > Marine > Coastal | place: USA: California | collected 2016-10-02
TCCAACAAAAGGTAAGAGGCTTTCTACATCTATATAACGGTCAAGAAGCCGTTCTAGCAGGTGCTATTCATGCTATGGATTTATCCAAAGATAAAATGATTACTGCTTACAGAAATCACGTTCAACCTATAGGAATGGGTGAGGATCCTAAGAGAGTAATGGCAGAATTATACGGAAAAGCAACTGGTACTTCAAAAGGTATGGGAGGCTCCATGCATATTTTTTCTAAAAAACATGGATTCTATGGTGGTCACGGAATAGTAGGTGGTCAAATTCCGTTAGGTGCAGGAATTGCGTTTGGTGACAAATACAAAGGAAGTGATGGAGTAACACTCACTTGCTTTGGGGATGGTGCTGCTAGACAAGGTTCTCTTCATGAAACTTTTAACATGGCTATGCTTTGGAAATTACCTGTAGTATTTATTGTTGAAAATAATGGATATGCTATGGGAACTTCTGTAGAAAGAACTGCAAATCATACGGATATATGGAAGCTAGGTTTAGGATACGAAATGCCTTGTGGTCCAGTAGACGGAATGAATCCTATAAAAGTTGCTGAAGCTGTAGATGAAGCTATCCAAAGAGCAAGACGTGGTGAAGGTCCAACATTTTTAGAAATGAAAACCTACCGTTACAGAGGGCATTCAATGTCTGATGCACAACATTACAGAACAAAAGATGAAGTGGCAGAATACAAAAAAATTGATCCAATTACTCAAATACTAGACATTATTAAAGATAAAAAGTATGCTACCACAGAGGAAATTGAAAAAATAAATCAAGAGGTAAAAGACAAAGTCAAAGAATGTGAGAAATTTGCAGATGAATCTCCATATCCTGAGGTAAATCAATTACATGACGTAGTATACGAACAAGAAGATTATCCTTTTATTAAATAATCTATTAGTAGTAACAAGTAAAGAATAGCTCTGAAAGCTTTTTAATAAAGAAAAGAGTAAAAAATTAATTTAGGAATAGACTTATGGCAATAATTGTAAATATGCCTCGCTTAAGTGACACCATGGAAGAAGGTGTTGTAGCAAAATGGTTAAAAAAAGTTGGTGATAAAGTAGAAGAAGGAGATATCCTTGCTGAAATAGAAACCGACAAGGCTACTATGGAATTTGAATCTTTTAATGAAGGTACTTTATTACACATAGGAGTTCAAGAGGGTGAAACATCTCCAGTAGATGTTCTTCTTGCTATTATAGGTGACGAAGGCGAAGATATTTCTGGAATTTTAAACGGAGTTACTCCAGAGGAGCCCTCAAAAGAAGTTTCTCCAGAGGAAACAGTTTCAGAAACTACATCTACATCAATTCCTGATGGAGTAAATGTTATTGCTATGCCAAGGCTAAGTGATACCATGGAAGAAGGAACTGTAGCCTCATGGTTAAAAAATGTTGGAGATAACGTTGAAGAAGGAGATATTTTAGCTGAAATTGAAACAGACAAAGCTACCATGGAATTTGAATCTTTTTATGAAGGTGTCTTATTACATATTGGTGTTCAAGAAGGAGAAAGTGCAAAAGTAGATAGTTTACTAACCATTATTGGACCAAAAGGAACAGATGTTTCTACTCTCGTAACAGCTCACAAAGAAGGTAGTATCTCTACTGCTACTACTGAAGCTAAAAATGAGGATCCAACTTCTGAAACAGAACAAATTGAAGAACAAACAGCAGTAATTTCTCAGTCAAACAATACTGGAGGGAGAATTTTTGCTTCACCTCTAGCAAAGAAAATTGCAAAAGATAAAGGCATTAACTTAGCAGAGATAATAGGTTCTGGAGAAAATGGAAGAATTGTAAAGAGAGATGTAGAAAATTATACACCTGTTGTAAATCAAGTTTCTGAGGCAACGACTACGCCTATTCAGACAACTCAAGATACTGCTGCTCCAGTAACTACATTTGTAGCAGCCGGCGAAGAGGGTTCTGAGGAAGTGAAAAATTCTCAAATGCGTAAAGTGATCGCAAAACGTCTAGGGGAGTCAAAATTTTCTGCTCCACACTATTATCTTACCATAGAGTTAGATATGGACAATGCCATAGCTTCACGTAAAACAATTAATGCTTTACCAGAAACTAAAGTTTCATTTAACGATATGGTAGTAAAGGCTTGTGCTATGGCATTAAAAAAGCATCCCCAAGTAAACACTTCATGGAATGGAAATACTACTAGATATAACCATCATATTCATATAGGGGTTGCTGTTGCGGTAGACGATGGACTGTTAGTTCCTGTATTAAAATTTACAGACCAAATGAGTTTAACTCAAATTGGCGGAAACGTTAGAGATTTAGCGGGTAAAGCAAGAAATAAAAAAATTGCTCCCAACGAGATGGAAGGCAGTACGTTTACAATTTCTAATTTAGGAATGTTTGGAATTCAAGAGTTTACATCAATTATCAATCAACCCAATTCTGCCATTTTATCTGTAGGTGCCATAGAAGAAAAACCTGTGGTTAAAGAGGGTCAGATAGTAGTTGGAAACACCATGAAAGTAACACTGGCATGTGACCACAGAACCGTAGATGGAGCTACTGGTGCTCAATTCTTACAAACTGTAAGAGCTTATATTGAGAATCCAGTTACCATGCTAGCTTAGAATTTTTTACAATACAAAAAAAAACCTCTAGAAATTCTAGAGGTTTTTTTTTGTATTTAGACCAAACTAATTTTTAGTCATTGTTATATTAGAGTTTATTGTAATATCCATACCTTGGTTAGAGATAACAACCTCTATTGATGTTTTTTTAGCAAATCCGGTACTAACTTCAATTTCTGAACTTCCTTTAACAGAACCGTCTACGCCTTCTGCACCAGAAACATCCCCAGTAATATCCAGATAAACGATACCATCTTTAATTTGACTAACTGTATAAGTAGTAGTAGTTTTCGTCCCTTGATTATCTTTATTTGAACTCCAAGAAGAACCTACAGAAATCTTTTCATTAGGATAAATAACAGATCCAGATCCTTCAGTAAGTTGTTGATTCATTCCAGGAACAGAAGGTTCTACTTTGGTTTCTGTAATATTACCCAATTTATCGTAAGAATTATATATAATTGAATTCATCATAGGATCAAATTGTGATTTTAACATTTGTCCCATCTGATCTAATTCTTCATCTTTTTTATTGGAATCATAACTCATAGCCATTCCGCCTTGCATCATATCAATGGCTACTGACAAAATCTTAGATTCTGTTTTAACATTATCTCCAGATACTTCAGAGACAATCACTCCCATATTCATTTTCATATTCACACCTCCTTGAGCTCCCATTCCTTGTTTAGTTTCAACAGTCATTAAATAACTATCTCCTTTGGTATAATTGAGACGTAATAAAACGGATTCTTGAGCATTTGCTGATAATGTTGTAATAACTAATAATGCAATAAGTACTTTTTTCATTTTTTTATTTATTTTATTTATTAAAATTCTTGATTCAAATCCCAAGCCTCTAGGGTTTCTTTTAAGGTCTTGATAAACATTCCTCCTAATGCTCCATTAACAACTCTATGGTCGTAAGAATGAGATACAAACATCTTTTGCCTAATTCCAATAAAATCTCCCTCAGAAGTTTCAATAACCGCTGGGACTTTTCGTATTGCTCCAAGAGCTAATATCGCAACCTGGGGTTGATTGATTATTGGTGTACCCATAACAGATCCAAAACTACCCACATTAGTAACTGTGTAGGTTCCATTTTGAATTTCATCAGGTTTTAGTTGGTTATTTCTTGCTCTTGTAGCCAAATCATTTACTTGCCTAGTCATACCAACTAGATTTAATTGATCTGCATTTTTGATAACAGGAACTATTAAATTACCATCTGGAAGTGCAGCTGCCATTCCTAAATTTATATTTTTCTTTTTTATAATAGTATCGCCTTGAACAGCAATATTAATCATTGGAAATTTCTTAATTGTAGCTGCTACAGCATGCATTAAAATTGGAGTGAAAGTTAATTTTTCACCCTCTCTAATAAAATATGCATCTTTTACTTTAGCTCTCCACTTTACAATATTTGTAACATCAATTTCAATGAAAGATTGAACATGAGCTGATGTTTGAACAGAGGCAACCATGTGTTTGGAAACCAATTTACCCATACGAGTCATTTCAATAATTTCATCTTCACCATTAACGGAAACTGAAATTGGTTTAACAACGACTTTAGTTTCTGAAATAATATTTTCAGATTCAGAAATCTTCAAGGGCTGTAAATTATTTCTATTTTCTATGAAGGAAAGTATATCATTTTTAGTAACTCTACCATCTTTTCCTGTTCCAGGGACCATATCTAACTGTTCCATGGATAAACCTTCAGTTTCTGCAATCTTTCTCACCAAAGGTGAAAAGAATTTTCCAGAATCTGACGTTTTAGTTATGGGTGTATTCTTAATTAGTGATGCAGCTTCTAACGTTTGTTGAACTTGTTCTACTTGCTCAACAATCTCTTCTTTTTCTTCCAGAGTTTGTATTGGTGTTTCCTTATTGCCGTCGGTCTCAATTATGGCTATTGTTTGACCAACAGCAACAACAGTGTCTTGTTCAAATAAAATTTCTACAAGTGTTCCCTCTACTTCACTAGGTACCTCTGAGTCTACTTTGTCTGTAGCTATTTCAACAACTGCTTCGTCTAATTCTATAGTATCTCCAACCTGTTTTAACCAAGATGTAATTGTTGCCTCTGCAACACTTTCACCCATCTTAGGTAATTTTAATTCAAACTTAGCCATTATTCATTGGTTTTGAGATTGCAAAAGTACGAAAAATGAGCGATAAATTAATAATTTTTAGAACTGAAAAAAGTTTTTAAAAATAAATTAAACACAATAGATATGGTGTTTTAGAAGGTTTTAAAATGAATAATTTATCAAAAACAAAGATTTTGTGATAATATCATAATTATTTATAAAAATAACTAGATTTCAAGTTTTAAAATTGATTCTTTTTTATTTAAATCATTTAATTCTTTTACAGTTACTTTTTTTGTTTGAGTAGGTTTTCCAAAATTGCTATATACTGTAACTTTTACATAAGAAGGCATAGAATTATCACCAGTTTTTTTACCATAATAGGTTAAATTAAACAACCATTCTCCTTTATCTTTTTTAGTGATAAAAAACTCTTCTAATCCATAACCTTGAGATGTTTCTTTCATAAATCTAGAAGCTTCCTCTTTTTGTGTATGCGACCATGTAAAATATCTTTTTTGGGGATTCACAATCTGTAAATCAAATTCGGCATCAAAATGACTCCATTCAAATACTATACGTGTATCATACTCTACATTTTTCTTATAAAATTCTGGAGTATTAGTAGCTGATAAAGTTGAATTATGTAATGCTACTAAATTTTTATATTCTGCATTAATAGTTTGTTTTAACCCATTAAATGAATTGACATCAGAATATTGATTATAATGAATTTTATTATAAATTTCTTGAGCTTTTGTAAATTGTTTATTAAGCTGATAACTTAGAGCTAAATTTCTGTATGATTGAGATTCAGAAGGCTCAAAAGAAATAAGCTGTTCATATACATTAATAGATTCCTCAAACATTTCAAACTCGTCATATTTATAAGCTAACACCCTTAAAATCTCTAAATCTAAGTTTTTATTTATTTCTAAAACATTAGATAATATTCTCTTTACTAAGTAGAGATTGTTCCAATTTTTAAAATAGGAGGCTATATCAAAAAAGAAATTGATATCCTTACCATATAATTCTCTTTGAGAGAGATACATTTTATAGGCATCTTCAATAGTTGTTGTTTGTGATATTTCTTTTATATAGGGCTCATTAATAATTTCTTCGATTTCAACATATTCATTATAGGTTGGAGTATTTCCTAATTGCCTTTTCTTTTTCTTTTTAAAACTTGATGATCCTGTTTTTGTTTTTATAAGCAATACCCCATTACTCCCATCACTTCCGTATATATTAGTGGCAGCCAAACCTTTTAAATAGGTAACACTCTCTATATTTTCTGTGTTAATAAAACCTGTATCAGCAATAAAACCTGCACCCATTGAAGAGTTACTTTGTTTAATTACCACGCCATCTACAACTACAAGGCCGTATTGATTTCCTAAAATAGTAGTGTATCTACCTCTTCCTACAAACTGAGTTAAATCATCATTAGCTCCTATTTTTACACCCGCAAATTTACCTGCTACAGCATCTTTTACATCAGTATTTGAAGGTATTATTTTATTTCCAGCTAATGTTTCAACAGAGTACCCTAATCTTTTTTTATCTAGTTTACCATACCCATTATCTATTACTTCTTGTTTTTTATTTTCAAGTACTAACTCATCTAGTACCATATTACCATCAGTCATGTAGATGTTTTTTACAGTACTTTCTGAAACTCTAGATAAAATAGTATTTTTTCCTATGTATCTAAATTCTAGAATTCCTCTATTTTGGGCTTCAATCGAAAAATTACCTAAACTATCAGTTACAGTTTGTGTATTGTTATCTCTTGATATTACCGTAACATCCGAAAGGTATCCGTTTTCATCACTAACCCTTCCACTAACGGTCTTAAATACAGATGCTTTAGAGTTGTTAGATTGGATAGTTCTTAAATTAATAAATTCTTTTTTAGAACCTTTCGTAATAGTTTTTAAAAAATCTGTGTTGTATTCTTTATTACTTGATATAACAATAAGAGATGCATTAATTTCTGGAAATTTTAAATCGTAAGTATATCCATCAGAAAATAATAAAACCTCATCTGTTTTAGGAGTTTTTATTTTATTATAGTTTGTTGAACCATCATAGGTAGTGCTTTGAAGTTCTTTTTTTAAATCTAACCAATTACTATTTTTAATACTGTAAGTTTGATTTAAAATGATGTCATTACTGAATTTAATAAGGGTAACTTGTGTATTCGAGTTTTTTAAAAAATATTCATTTAAATAATCTAAATCATTATCTAAATTTCTGTCAATCATACTATAAGAAGTATCCCATAATAAAGTTACTTTTTTAATAATTTTCTGTGAGCTAAGGGAGTGGCAGATTGAAATAGCTATAAGTAGTAATAAATATTTTCTCATGTATTTTTTTAATAAAATTAGGAATAAATCTTTAAAGCCAATCTATTGGATTTGTTAAAATATCTATTAACTTTTGTTCTTCAGAATCTTCTTCAGGACTATAATTATATTTCCACTGAACTATTGGAGGTAAACTCATTAAAATACTTTCAATTCTTCCATTGGTTTTTAAACCAAATAATGTTCCTCTATCATGAACTAAATTAAACTCAACATAACGCCCTCTTCGGATTTCTTGCCAGTTTTTATGGGATTTTTCATAAGTTAAATTTTTTCTCTTTTCAACTATTGGAACATAACTATCTAAAAAACTATTTCCTACAGCTGTTACAAAATCATATCTGTCTTGTATAGAAAATTCATCTGTTTTCTTTAAGTAGTCAAAAAACAAACCCCCTATACCCCGTGCCTCACTTCTGTGAGTATTCCAAAAATAGTCATCGCAGTTCTTTTTAAAAATTGGATAAAATTCTTCTTGATAATTATCACAAACATTTTTACAAACCCTATGAAAATGAATTGCATCATCATTAAATAAATAATAAGGCGTTAAATCTTGTCCACCACCAAACCATTGAGTTACAATTTCACCTTGGGAGTTGTACATTTCAAAATAACGCCAATTGGCATGAACTGTTGGCACAAATGGGTTCTTAGGATGTAATACTAGACTTAATCCACAGGCAAAAAAATTACCTTCGTCTACATTAAATTGCTTTCTTAATGCTTCTGGTAATTCACCATAAACAGCTGATATATTAACACCTCCTTTTTCAAAAACAGCTCCATTTTCTAAAACACGAGTTTTACCACCACCACCTTCATCTCTTTTCCAAATATCTTCGTTAAACTTTGCTTCCTCATCTAATTCTTCAATAGCTTTAGTGATACTATCTTGTAAACGCTCTATATATTTATAAAATTGATCTTTCATGAAATATTATTGGTTAATTATTTTTACTGTAGCTATTGTTGCTGAGGTAACAGAAAAAGGAATAATAAAAATTATTCCAACAAAAGGAATTAATAAAAACAACATAAATACAAGACCATTCCCAATGGCTATTCCTTTATTAGCCTTTACAAATTGAATACTTTTTTGATAGCTAAAATGTCTTTCTAATGTATAATCCATATTTCCAAAACCAGCAAAATAAGCTTGCATCAAAAACAATAAAAACAAAGAGAAAAATCCAATCAATGGAATTAAGCCCAGTATTAAAATTGGAATAGATAACAGCAGTTCTCTGAATAAATTTCGACTACTAATCTTTATACTTCTAAACACAAGGGTTAATGGCGAAGAAACTTGTGTTTGCGAAGTAACGCCAGTAAAATCATCTTCAATTTTCTTAGAAATTGGCCCCATAAAAGGAGCTGACAGAATCATAACGAGGTGTTTAAATAATATTAATCCTATTGATATTAAAATTATACCGCCCAATATCATGCTGACTGTATTGATGGTTTCTTTACCAAAATCCCAACTCCAAAAACTAGAAATATATAAACCAATTTCATCTGAAAAACTAATAGAAACTAATACTATATTTAAAAAAATTAGTACACTTATAAGCATTGGGATCATAAAAAACCTCCAAAGTTTCAACCTAGAAATGACTTGATAAGCTTCTAAATAAGCTTTCAAACCATCAATTAAATTAGAAATCATAATTTTAAAGCATTGTTTTATTTATGTAAGAAGATTTTTCAAAATCTCTTATGTTGATAGAAATAATTGGTACATCAGGAAATAGTTGATTTAATTTTGTGACAATTTTTCTTGAAAGATCTTCTTTTTGCATCTCTGTTCTTCCTTCCATGATATTCCCAAAAACGTGAATAAAATCTGAATCTCCTCCCAATACTAATGAATATTTAAAAGAATTTAAACGAACTTTAATAGCATCTCTCTTAAAAAGACCTGTAGAAAAAGCTGTATCAAAAACCTCTTCTAAAAGTTCTTTTGGATCTTTTAATTCTAATATGTTTTCTGAACAATCTAATATGAAATGAGGCATTTTTTTATTTTTTAATAATTACTAATCTTTTCATTTAGTTTTCAAGATACACTAATTGACTTGGATAGTTTACAACATCTTCAACTGAAACTATTTGAACAGCTTTATGTAATTGTTCTTTCATTAAAATCACCCATTGCTTATGAGTACTTTTTGGAGTTTTAAGAAAAAATTCTCTTCCAATATAATTATTGTGAAGATCCATTATTCTTGGGAGTTCCTCATTGGGTAAAAAATCTTCATGCCAATCTGTAAACTCCTTGGTCCATGAAATTACCTCATGACTTTTTCTTGAAAACAAAGCACATTGCTTGGCAATAAAAATATTCCATAAAGCATGACGAAAAGCATTAGCTTTATTGTGAAACCCATGAGTATTAGGAAATTCTTTTTGGGAAACTCTTACAACATCAAAAGTAGCTATTATTGTAGAAACCATAAAAATAGGATGTTTGAATAAAAACACCAACACACTTTTCAGTTGTCTAAAACGAACTCTTTTTATGATATTCCATAAAAGCATTTAAACTTTGTATTCTTTAACTGCATCTACAAATGCTTTCGCATTTTCTAGTGGAATGTTTGGTAAAATACCATGCCCTAAATTAACAATGTATTTATCTTTACCAAATTCATTTATCATTTGGTGTACCATCTTTTTTATCTCCGCTGGTGGTGACAACAATCTAGATGGATCAAAATTACCTTGAAGTGTAATATTACCTCCAGATAAATAACGAGCGTTTCTTGCCGAACAGGTCCAATCTACCCCTAGAGCAGCAGCACCAGATTTAGACATTTCATTGAGGGCAAACCAACAGCCTTTACCAAAAGCTATTACAGGAGCAAAATCTTTTAACGCATCTATTATTTGTTGGATATATTGCCAAGAAAACTCCTGGTAATCTATAGGAGATAACATCCCTCCCCATGAATCAAAAACCTGAACAGCGTTTACACCAGACATTACTTTTGCTTTTAAGTAAGCTATAGTTGTATCTGTAATTTTTTGTAATAATTGATGAGCTGCAATAGGATTTGTAAAACAAAACTCCTTTGCTTTGTCAAAATTTTTAGACCCTTGTCCTTGAACTACATAACATAAAATTGTCCATGGAGAGCCTGCGAAGCCAATTAACGGAATTTCATCATTTAATTTTTCTTTGGTAGCTTTGATAGCATCCATAACATATCCTAATTCTGAATGAACATCTGGTATTATTACAGTATCAACTCCTTTTTGATCTCTGACAGGGTTTGGTAGATAAGGACCAAAATCAGGCTTCATTTCCACATCGATGTTCATTGCTTGAGGGATGACTAAAATATCTGAAAATAAGATTGCTGCATCCATACCATATCTCCTTATGGGTTGTACCGTAATCTCAGATGCCAACTCTGGAGTTCTACATCTGGTAAAGAAATCATATTTCTTTTTAATTTCCATAAATTCTGGCAAATAACGACCAGCTTGACGCATCATCCAAACAGGTGGTCTGTTAACTGTCTCGCCTTTTAAGGCTCTTAAGAATAAATCGTTCTTTATCATTATAGTGTTACTAATTTTTAGTTATAAATTTATGATCTTCTCCTCTTTTTTGAATTTTAACAATATGATAAGGTTGAGTAATTATTGTAGTTACCATTTCCATTGGATCTGGCTCCTTTTTATTGTAAACTATATTTAAATTCTTTTTTTCAATAAAAATACGTTCGATTTCTATTGCATAGCCGCCAGTATTTCTAATAGTATCAAAGACACAAATAATGTTGTGATTGGAAAAGTTAATATTAATTTCTGAAAAACTTGAAGATACATTATTAACACTGTTTATTTTATTTAAAAAAACTTGCCATTGTTTCTCATTTGTGATGGTGAATTTTTCTTCTAAAATTCCTTCAATTCCATTTCCAAATAATGTACCCTTGGAAATAGTACTGAAAACTATTTCTTCTTTCTTTAACGTTTTTGAAGATTGTATAGTTGAACTGCAACCTAATAATACTAAAAGAAAAGTACATAAAATTAACCTCATTGTTGTTCTTTAATTTTTTGGAATGATTTGTCTATCGCTTTTTCTATAATTAACATATCTTTTTCAGAAATTGCAGATGATAAAAACCAAGCCTCAAACTGAGAAGGAGGTAAAAATACACCGTTCTTAATCATTTCCCAGAAGAAAATAGCAAATCTATTTGTATCAGATGTTTGTGCCTGTTCAAAATTTGTAACATGAACATTGGTGAAAAAAGGATTCATCATAGACCCAAATCTGTTAACGGTCACGTCTATATTGTATTTTTTACCGGCACCTAATAACATGGATGAAAGTCTATCTCCTATTGCATCGAATTTTTCATATGGATTTTGTTTTTTTAATTCTTTGAGGGTAGAAATACCTCCAGCCATAGCTATAGGGTTACCACTTAAAGTCCCCGCCTGATACATGCCTCCTAATGGAGCTACCTGTTCCATAATTTCATTCCTTGCACCATATGCTCCTACTGGAAAACCTCCTCCAATTACTTTTCCTAAACAGGTAATATCTGCCTCTACTCCTAATAATTCTTGTGCTCCACCAAATTTTGATCGAAAACCTGTCATTACCTCATCAGCAATTAGTAATGCTCCTTTAGATAATAAGTATTCTTTTAACTCTTTTAAAAAATTATTTTGAGGAATAACTACCCCCATATTTCCACCAATAGGTTCAATTATAACACCAGCAATATCATCATGCTCCTCAAAATGCTTTTTAACACTATCTAAATCATTGTACTTCGCAATTAAGGTATTCTTTACAGCTCCTTCAGGAACCCCTTTACTTCCTGGCAAGCTCAATGTTGCTAATCCTGACCCAGCTGCCACTAATAAAGCATCTTGATGACCATGATAGCATCCAGAAAATTTTATAATTTTATCTTTTCCAGTAAAGGCTCTAGCTAAACGAATTCCACTTAAAACAGCTTCTGTTCCTGAATTTACGAAACGAACTTTATCCATGCCTGGAAATGCATCACAAACTATTTTTGCTAGTGTAATTTCATTTTCAGTTGAGGCACCAAATGAATACCCATTTTTAAGTGCTTTGTGAATAGCTTTCTGAACTTTTTTATGTCGATGACCAAGTATCATTGGACCGTAAGACAAAACAAGATCAACATATTTATTATTGTCTACATCTATTATTTGAGAACCTCTCCCTCTTTTAATAAATAAAGGGTTTCCTCCAACTGATGAAAATGCTCTAACAGGCGAGTTAACAGCACCTACAAGATTTACCAATCCTTTATCGTAAAGTTTTTGAGATTTTTTAAAGTTCATTTTTCTTTGATTATTAATTTAACTTCTTGAACTTAAATTTTTATTGTTTGATAAACAATAATTTAGCAGCTTCTTTTGCAAAATAAGTGATGATAATACTAGCTCCAGCTCTTTTAATACTTAACAAGCTTTCCATCATCACCTTTTCACCATCTAGCCATCCTTTTTCGGCAGCAGCTTTAATCATTGCATATTCACCACTAACATTATATGCCACAACAGGTACATCATAATTATCTTTTAGTGACTTAATAATATCTAGATAAGACAAAGCAGGTTTTACCATTATCATATCTGCACCTTCTTTAACGTCTAAATCAGCTTCAATAAGTGCTTCGCTAGCATTAGCTGGATTCATTTGATATGTTTTTTTGTCGCCAAATTTTGGAGCTGAGTCTAAAGCTTCTCTAAATGGTCCGTAGAAAGCACTTGCGTATTTCGCTGTATAAGACATAATTGACACCTGAGTATATCCAGCCTGATCCAACACACTTCTAATATAACCCACACGACCATCCATCATATCTGATGGCCCTAAAATATCAACACCAGCCTCTGCTTGTGCTAATGCCATTTTACCTAAAATTTCTAAAGTTTCATCGTTAAGAATCTCTCCATTCTCGAGGATACCATCATGTCCATCAATAGAATATGGATCCATGGCTATGTCAGTCATCAGAACTATGTCTGGAAACTGTGATTTAATCTTCACTAATGACTCAATATATAAGCTATTTCTATTATGCCCTTCTGTTGCATATTTGTCTTTTTTGTCGTCTCCCAATGAAGGAAATACACAAAATCCTTTAATTCCAAAATCTACACATTCTTTAATTTCTCTCAACATCAAATCAAGCGAATAACGATAAATACCTGGCATGGAGGAAATTTCTTCCTTTTTATCTGAACCTTCGATGAGAAATAAAGGATAAATAAAGTCATTAATTGATACGTTGGTTTCCTGAACCATGGCCCTTATAGCTGAGGATTTACGATTTCTTCTTGGTCTCCTTGACATATTATACATAATGAAGATTTACTAATTCTATCAAACTTTCCACAGTAGGAACTTTTGCTACTTCTACTTTTTTGAAATATTTTCTAGCTTGTTTAGCAGTAGATTCTCCTAAACAAAAAGCAACTTTATCTGTGCTATTTTCTTTAAGATAACTGTCTACTGTAGAAGGACTATAAAACATTACTCCAACAATATCATTGGAAATTAACTCAGGACTATGCATTGTTTTGTAAGCTATCACCTCAATTACATGAATTCCATTTTTTGATAATACATCTGGCAATGTATCTAAACGTAAATCGCTACAAAAATAAGTGACTTGTCCTTTCTTGAGTTTCCTAGAAAGATGCTCAGCTAACTTTTGAACATTTTTCTCAACATGACTCACAGGTCCTATTTTTTGTTCAATTAGCTTTTTAGTTCTTCTACCGACGCAAAAAATATTTTTAAAATTTAACTCATCTTTAGAAAAATTATCTAGCAAAGCCTCTACCCCATTTTTGCTAGTAATAACAACATTCTCTATAGGTTCTTTGACTACTTTTGAAGGAATTCTATTTGATCTTATTTTTATAAAGTCTGAACTACTAGAAGAAATATTATTATGAAATAATTTAGCTTGACTTAATGAAAGAGATTTTGTAGAAAAAACATTAATTCCAGCTTCACCTTCCACATTTATATCGTTTATTATCAACTGTTTACCACCTCTATTGATAATATAATCTGCACAATCTTTAGCTAAATATCGATGCTTATCTAATGGTACTGTTTTAGCTACCTCTATTTTCTTCTTACCATCTTTACTTAAAAGAACCCCCTTAAAGTTAATCTCTTTTGTTTTATCATCTATGTAAGCAAATGCTCCAATTGGTGCAGTACAGCCACCCTCAAGAAGATGTAAAAAATCTCGCTCTACAGAAACACAAACCTCCGTTTCATAATGATTTAATTGCTCACATGCATCTTTAATATAGTCATCTTCGTTTAATGATGTTATCATGATAGCACCTTGAGCTGGTGCTGAAATCATCCAAGACAAGTTTACAGCTCCACCGGGTCTCTTCCCTATTCTTTCAAGACCAGCTGCTGCAAAAATGGCTCCGTTCCAATCATTATCTTTCAACTTATTTAAACGAGTATTCACATTACCACGTAAATCAACAACTGTGTGTGTTGGAAACCTATTTAACCACATTGCTTTTCTTCTTAGACTACCTGTAGCTATAGTAGCCTCCTTTAATCCAAAGAATTCTTCCGTATCCTTTAATACTATTATATCACTATTGTTAGCTCTTTTTAAAACTGCAGCTTGAATGATTCCTTCTGGCAAAATAGTTGGAACATCTTTCATTGAATGAACAGCAATATCTATTTCATTATTTAATAATGCGATATCTAAATTTCTTGTAAAAACACCAGTAATACCTAATTCGTAAATTGGTTTATTTAGAATTATATCTCCAGTAGATTTTATTGGAACTATTTGGGTTTTATACTCTAATTCATTCAACATTCGTTGAACTCTGTTGGCTTGCCACAATGCTAATTCACTGTCACGGGTACCTATTCTTATAACTTTATGCATAGAGTATGGTTAAGATTTTCCAAAAACTTTAGACATCACTTGGATACTATCAGTAACTGATGTCTTTTCTTCTTTTAGATGTTTTACAAACTGAGTTGTTATTTTTTGTATAAATCTATTGGTTAGAAGTTCTGCTTGGGTTTCATCAAAGTTCTTGATTTTCTTTTTATGAAAATTAATCTCATCCTTTTGGATAGCTTCTAGGGATTCTTTTAATGCATTAATAGCTGGAACTAACTTTCTGTTATTTAACCAATCATTAAATTCTTCTTTGTAAACCTTTATAATTTGTTCAGCTTTAGGAATTTCATTTTGTCTTTTAGACAATGTTTCTAATGTAATTTTTGATAATTCATCAACATTTATCAAAGATACATTATCTAATTCATTAACTGATCTATCTACATTTTCAGGCATAGATAAATCTAGAATTAATATTTTTTTATTTTTCTCAATATGCTTTTTTGTGATGGTAGGTTTATCTGATCCAGTAGAAACTATTAAAATATCAGAATTAGAAATTTCTGAAGTTAAATTATTAATATTTGAGTTTCTTATTGAGTGGTGTTCTTTCACAAAAGAAATTGCCTTCTCTTGAGTTCTATTTATTAAGCAAACTGAATTATTTGAGGTATATTCAGCTAAATTTTTACAAGTATGCTTCCCCATTTTACCTAATCCAAAAACTAGAATATTTTTGGAATTATAGTTAGACACATTCTGGATAATATACTGAACAGCAGCATAAGAAACTGAAGTTGTTCCAGAACTCAACTGGGTGGTATTCTTTACTTTTTTACTGGCTTGAAGCACCAAATTTATAAGTCGTTCCAGGTAAGCATTGGTTGTTTTGAATTGTTTTGCTAGTTTAAAAGCCAGTTTTAGTTGACCAACTATTTCATAATCACCAAGTATCTGACTTTCTAAACCAGTTCCAATTCTAAACAACTGATTTACAGCTTCATTTCCAATAAAAATATTTGAGATGTTAGCAAACTCTTCAATATTTCCACCAGAATGCTTACATAAAAGCTGAATAAGTTGAAAAGGATGATTAGCAAAACCGGTAATTTCTGTTCTATTGCATGTAGAGAGAACAAATAATCCATCAAAACCATTTTCTTTTGCTTCTCTCAAAAGATTTACTTGATTTTCTTTAGATAAACTATATTTACCTCGGGTAAATGCATCAGCTTTTTTATAACTGATTCCAATGTTGTAAAGTTTTTTATCTTGACGATCTATTTTCATTCAAACCAAAAAAAGAAAGGTCAAAAGTATAAAGTTATTAGAGATAAAAGTATCGCTAAAAGTACTTTTTATATCGTTCTTTGTTTTTTGATTACTTTTTATTTTAAAAATACTTGGTTTATTGTATTTTTGCAGTAAAATCAATAGATAAAGATGCTATTGTCTAGAATCATTCTAAATAAAGAGTATTTTTTTTTAAAAAAATCATATGTTAAAAAATG
>Ga0233398_1000648_pt1 | contig 16484 bp, 15 predicted proteins | sample 38DmetaG_FD_182697 | JGI IMG/M metagenome (GOLD analysis project Ga0233398, IMG submission 182697) | Seawater microbial communities from Monterey Bay, California, United States - 38D | ecosystem: Environmental > Aquatic > Marine > Coastal | place: USA: California | collected 2016-10-02
TCTATTGAAATGAATATATCTCCACCAACTTCTTTTCCTAATGTATAATCAAAACTAATTATGTCTGTATAGGTGTCATGTTTCAGAAACTCTTGATTTATTTTGTGGAGATAAATATCATCACAAAAAATGTAATTAATTTCACCAACTTCAAAACCCTCAGATAATATAACATTACTAATCCACTCTGCTAGTTTGTTTTGGTTTTTTGGCGTAAAAGATGTTTCTGAATTAAATGTGATCACTCTTTGTTTTTTTTAGAAAAATACTTTTGCACTTTCTTTTCAAAATCTTGCTGCAAAGGTAACGATTGTCTGTTTAATATCTCTATTTGGTTATAAAACTGCTTTTTAAATTGTAGTTGTTTTAAATTATTATTCTTATATCTTGAAGTATTTGGCGTGGCATTCTTTTTGTTTTCCTTTCCCTGTTTAACTAGTGCGGTATTAAGTTTTAATAATTGATATTCCAACTGCTGCATTCTTTTGAGTGTAGACTGAGTAAAACCATTATTTATTATTTCATTTTCTAACTGCTCCATTGATTTTATAGCTTTTTTAAAGGCTCCATTAGAATCTCCTTCATTAGCCATAATCTTAGTTAATGTTTCTCTAAGATAACTCTGTTGTTTAAATATTTCAAAGATGTCTCCACTTTGCCCCCCTTCATTAAATTCAGAGGTAGGTTTTGAACCGTTAGAACCTTTTTGGCCTTTTTTACCCTCATCTCCATCTTGACCCTTTTTATTGTTTTTTTGGAGTCCGTTTTTTAACTTTTCTGAAATACCTTTTTGTTTTTCTATAATGGTTGGTAAGCTAAAAGAATTTTTTTTTCCTTTTTGGCCTAATGAATTTTTACTATTCTTTAGGTTACTCAACAAGTTACTAAGAAAATCAGAAAGGATATTAGCTGATGTAATAACGTATTGTTGATTAGCTGAACCACTATCAAAACGGTTTTCAGCAAAATTTTCTAAAGATCTATCTAAATTGTAATGTGTGTTTGTTAATTCTGTTTGAATTTTTGAGGTTAATTCTGGCAACCTCATAGATAACACGAATAAACTATCATCTACGTGCTCAAAATATGTTTTAAGTTGATTTTGTTTTGCTAGTTCTTTCCCAAAATCTGGATGGCCTGAAGACAACTCTTTAAACCTCAACAAAGATTCTTCTTGTTTAAACGAAAAAACAAGAAGATTTTCTAAGATTTTTCTAAGGTCTTCTATATTTTCATCGACACTATTAGATTGCATTTCTGAAATTGAGTTTTGTATTTTATTACTCATTTCTTGCATTTTTTGGGAAGACTTTTCCTGCTCTTTTTTTGCTGAAATATTATCTTTTTTAAATAGTTTTTCCTCAGATTTAACAAGAGATTCATTTACATCGTTTTCTATTTCCTTTAAGTCAGGAAGACTCATAGGATCTTTTAGACCCTGATTGTCTTTAACTAATTGATCTAATTCTTTTGATATATCCTTAAACTCTTTTCCAATTGTTTTTTGTTTCTCTAAAGCAAGATCTTGGGAATTATCAAGATTCTGTTGTTTTTTAGAAAGTTCCTGAATCTTGTTAGCTAGTTGAATTGTTTTTTCTTCAACATAAAAGCGTTTTGTTAATTCTAACAAACTTTCAAGGCTCCTTTGTTGTTGTTTGTTGTTTTTAGCAAGTTTTTCAGCTTTTTTTATGAAATCTTCTTTATTAATTTTTTCTGATAATTTTTGAAGTTCAGATAGTATTCTTTTTTGTTTGTCACTTTTTAAAAGTTCTTTTACCCTTTCTTTTAAGTTATCTGTCTTACTTTGGCTAAGTTTGTTTACTTGTTTATTTTGATCAAGGGATTTATATAATTTTTCCGCTTGACGCTCTATCATTTCATTATACTTTTTTTGTCTATCAATAACGTTTTTAACTTTATTCTTATCTCTCCAACTAAACTCTTTTTTGTTTTTTAGTTCATTTTGGATTTTAAACAGTTTCTCTTCCTCTAACCTATTATTTTCGAAGATGTTTTCTAAAGTGTTTATACTTTCTCTTTGTTCTTTAAATTGCTCTTGAAGAACCTCACTGTTTGTTTTTTTTCTAAAACTATATTTTTTACTTATTACGGATTTGCTTCCATTAATGATATCGTTGTCTGACACCTTAAAATAGATTTCATAGTCTATACCGTCTTCTATAGTTGTAGATCCTGGAAACTGATAAAAGAATGTTTGAGTGTTTTCTTTTGATAATTTTATTGGTTCTATACTGACATTATCTTTTTTGCTTTGATCGTAAAAAATAACTTTTAAGTTTTTTAAACCGTAATCGTCAGAGACTTTTCCCGCAAATAAGGCCTCTCCTCCGTATAAACTGTCAATATTTGTTTGTATCGTTATAGTTGGGTATTCATCCTTTACAACTTTTATTTTGTAAGAAAGCGTTTCGAAATTTTTGAGATTGGCGTTAGATGAACTAATTTTATATTCCAAATTGTTTTTTATTGTTTTTTTGAAGTTAAAGCCATCTTTCTTTAGTTTATTAAAAAACAACCTTCTTTCCCCTTCAATAAAAGCAATGGAGTCTGTTTGTTTTGAATCTATATTCCACTCAACTTTAGTGCCCTCTGGAAGAATAAAATTCCCTGTGTTCTCTATTATTTCATCTTGTTTTTTTGTATGGTATGGATAATCTAATTTTATTTTTATGTTTTTTATTCGAGGGGTTTTAATAACATTAATAGTGTAAAAGGGAGAGGATACGATTCCTGATTCAAAATAAAAATCTATCGGATTTATTACATTTAAAAATGTAAAAGAAAAAAAACCCTCCCCTTCATTTTTTGTAAAGTAGGTTTGATTGTTGTAGGTTATTTTTACTTCATTAGGTTGGGTGTTTCCTTTAGAGGCAATTAATACTTTTTGTGATTGACCCTCAACAACGTCTAGGGAGGATGTTAGTAGAGAAAGTGTAAAGGGGGCGGGTGGTGAAAATTCTGATTGATAATTTATAACCCTATTAAAACTTTGCGTGAAATCTAAATTTAGCTCACTTATTAGAGACAACGAAAAAAACACCGCTGGTAATAATATATATTTTAAATACTTTAGGTTTGCTTGAAAGCTTACTGACTCTGAAAAACGAAAAGGAGTTAACTCTTCAGACTTTTGCTCTATACTTGCAATTAAAAGCTCAGAAGTTTTATTAACTTGTTTTAATTGAAGTAAATTTAAGAGCTTATCTTTAATTTCTGGGAAATGATTTCCTATAATTTTTGAAGAATCAAGATTATTAATTCCTTCTTTAAGTTTAAATAATTTAATTATTGGAATAAGTATAAACTTATAGAACAATAAAAACTCTATAACAATAAAGAGCCAGAATAAAACAAATCTATTTATAGGCTTTAACCACAATACAGACTCTACATAAACTGTAATAATTAAATACAATACACCTAAAGAAAAAAAGAAAATACACCCTTTAATAAGCTCGTTCTTATAATACTTTTTATAAAAAAGAGTTAACTTATTTTCAATATTTGTTAATGACTGCATTCTTCAATAAAAATAATACTTTTATATATATGTTTTTAAAGATAATTAACAAAGATTTTTATCAAATAAGTACGCTATAAAATGCTTTTTGTATATGGTATTAGAAAGGTATCTTTGTGATCTAAATTTACATTAAATGAAATCTGATATTCGTGTTCGTTTTGCACCTAGCCCTACAGGACCACTTCATATTGGAGGGGTTAGAACCGCTTTATATAACTACTTGTTTGCAAAAAAAATGAACGGTACTTTTATTTTAAGAATAGAAGACACAGATCAAAATAGATATGTTCCTGGGGCAGAAAAATACATTATAGATTCCTTAAATTGGTGTAATATTCCTTTTGATGAAGGGCCTGGTAAAAATGAAAAATATGGGCCTTACAGACAGTCCGAAAGGAAAAGTATTTACAAAGAATACGCAGAAAGGTTAGTAAAAAACGGAAATGCATATTATGCTTTTGACACGTCAGAGCAACTTAATGAACACAGAAGACAGCATGAGTTAGAAGGTAAAACTTTTATATATAACTGGCATAACAGAGAAAAAGGACGTTTAATTAATTCATTAGTATTACCAAGTGATGTAACCAAAAAAAGAATTGAAAATGGTGACGATTTTGTAATTCGTTTTAAAACACCTAAAGATGAATCATTAATTTTACATGACGAAGTAAGAGGGGTTATAAACATAGATACAAATATATTAGATGATAAAGTTTTGTTTAAATCTGATGGAATGCCCACCTACCATTTAGCAAATATTGTTGATGACTATCTAATGAAAATTAGTCATGTTATCCGCGGAGAAGAATGGTTACCTTCTTTACCCTTACATGTGTTGCTTTACAACTCTTTTGGATGGCCTGTTCCTAAATTTGCGCATCTTCCGCTTATTTTAAAACCTGTTGGCAAGGGAAAGCTAAGCAAAAGGGATGGTGATAAATTAGGTTTTCCCGTTTTCCCTTTAGCTTATACAAATGAAAAAACTGGAGAAGTTTCAAGAGGATACAAGGAAGATGGTTACTTTCCAGACGCATTCATTAATATGCTGTCTTTACTTGGCTGGAATCCAGGAACAGATCAAGAACTTTTTACGCTAAACAATTTAATTTCATCTTTTGAGCTTTCAAGGGTTAGTAAATCAGGGGCAAAATTTAATTTAGATAAAACTAATTGGTTTAACCAACAATACCTTCAAAATAAAACAAATGATGAGCTGTCTAAACTTTATGAAATCATACTTAAAGAAAAAGGGTTAAATTCGTCTTATGATTACATAAATAAAGTCATTTCTCTTATAAAAGAAAGAGCCGTTTTTATAAAAGATTTTTGGGGTTTAAGTAGTTACTTTTTTGAGACGCCTTCTTCATACAATGAAAAAGCGAGCAAAAAACAATGGAAAGAAAACACAGGAGAATTAATGAAAGAAGCAGTCTCTCTAATTTCCTCTATTGACGATTTTTCTTCTTCTGCTATAGAAGAAGTTATTAAAAACTGGATTTCATTAAAAGAAATAGGTTTTGGGAAAATTATGCAGCCTCTTCGACTAGCTATAGTGGGTGATATGAAAGGACCACATTTATTTGATATTATTGAAATGATAGGAAAGAAAGAGACTATTATTCGCATACATAAAATTATAAACACGCTGTCATGATAAAACAAGTCCTTTTTATTTGTTTGTTTTTTTCTACATTTTTTGCAGAAGCACAATACAATTCTCAGTTCAATAGAAGACAAGGTATGCAGCCTCGGCAACCACGAGCAGCACAACAACCTCGAGCACCAAAAATTGATGTAGAAAAAGCTGTTGGTTTAGTTTTTTACAACATAGACAAGGTTACAAAAAAAACAGGGATAAAAAAATCTTCAGATGCTTATCAAAAAGTTTCTTCAATTTTAAATTCCTACAATAAAGAGTTAAAACAAATTAAAAGAATCAATACTTTTTTATTTTCAGAAGGAAAATCAAAAATGGAAGCTGCTCAAAAAGAAGCAATTAAAAATAGAGATTATACTGTGCTGCAAATAGCCAATAAAGAAGTAACAGAGTCTTTTAAACCCATAATAAGTACTATTGAAGGAAAAAAGGAAAAATTAAATTTGGAATTAGAAGAAATATTATCTGAAAAGCAACTAAAAAAATGGAAGAAATATAACGCTTCTAACAAAAAGAAATAGTTATAAAATTTGTAACATTAATTCTTTATTGCGTCTTATTTTGTAGATAAACTTTCTTTTATCTAAATTTATTTAGTATTAACACTTAAAAACTACGTTTATGTCTTCTTTCTTTTTACCTATTATTATTGGTTTTGTCATTTTTGCTCTTTATGGTGTAATTTTTATAGTAAAACAACAAACTGCTGCTGTTATAGAAACTTTTGGTCGTTTCAGTAATATTAGACAATCTGGCTTTCAACTAAAGGTGCCTGTTGTACAGAGAATTGCTGGTAGAATGAGTTTAAAAATTCAACAACTTGATGTAATTATAGAAACGAAAACGCTAGACGATGTTTTTGTAAAATTAAAAGTTTCTGTTCAATTTAAAGTTATAAAAGACAAAGTTTACGAGGCTTTTTATAAATTAGACTATCCACATGACCAAATAACTTCATATGTATTTGATGTAGTAAGAGCTGAAGTTCCTAAAATGAAATTAGATGATGTTTTTGTTAAAAAAGATGATATTGCTATTGCGGTTAAATCAGAGTTAAACGACGCAATGATGGAGTATGGATATGATATTATAAAAACATTGGTTACAGATATAGATCCAGATGCTCAAGTAAAGGCGGCTATGAATAGAATTAATGCTGCTGATAGAGAAAAAACAGCGGCTCAATACGAAGGTGATGCCGCACGTATTTTAATTGTTGAGAAAGCAAAAGCTGAAGCTGAGAGTAAAAGACTTCAAGGACAGGGTATTGCTGACCAAAGAAGAGAAATTGCTCGTGGTTTAGAAGAGTCTGTTGAAGTTTTAAATAAGGTAGGAATTAACTCACAAGAAGCATCTGCTTTAATTGTGGTAACGCAACATTATGATACGCTTCAGTCTATTGGTCAAGAAACAAATAGTAATTTAATTTTATTACCCAACTCACCTCAAGCAGGAAGTCAAATGTTAAATGATATGGTTGCTAGCTTTACAGCTAGTAATCAGATTGGAGAAGCTATGAAAAAAAATAAGAAAAAATTAGATAAATAAGCTATGATACTATCTACAACAAATACTATTGAAGGTAGCCCTGTAAAAGATTATTTAGGAATAGTTACCGGCGAAACTATTATAGGAGCTAACATTTTTAAAGATTTATTTGCTAGTATAAGAGATATTGTTGGTGGAAGATCTGGTTCTTACGAAAGAGTTCTTAGAGAAGCAAAAGACACTGCTTTAAGAGAAATGACCGAAAATGCCACTAAATTAGGTGCTAGTGCTATTGTTGGTGTTGATTTAGATTATGAAACAGTTGGTAAGAATGGAGGAATGTTAATGGTAACGGCCTCTGGAACTGCTGTTAAATTATAAAAAAACCTAAGTTATTCACTTAGGTTTTTTAAAAGGTTATTTTTTTTCTTCTATTTTTTCGTCTTCCTTTTTATCGTCTTTTGAAGCTTTTTTAAACTCTTTAATACCTCCGCCTAATCCTTTCATGAGTTCTGGTATTTTTTTTCCACCAAAAAATAATAAAAGAGCTAAAGCTATTATTACCCAAGAACCTACGCTTGGCATACCTAAAAGAAAAATATTGAAAATCATTGTTTAATTTAATTTTATTTAACAAAGATACAAAAACGTTTCTATGAATTAATTCATTTGCTTTATAATTCCACCTGCTACTTTTTTTGTTTGTTTTACTTCTGGTGTTCCTTTGTATAAAATAGATCCTCCAAAACTTACTTTAGCATTTAATGTTTCCCCTGTTTTTAACTCTGCTTTAGACCCAATTCCAGATTTTACGGTTGTATTATCTGTAGTCTCTAAACCATACCCATGATAGACACCATATAAATCTACTTCTAATTCTTGGTTTTTGGTTTTTCCAGTAAGCTTAATGATACCCCCTGTTATTGATTTAACCTTTAAATGTTTAGTATTTATATCTAATTGAATGGTTGCGCCCTCTTGTGCTTTTACTTCTAAATGTGTTTGATTGATATTGTTTCCTGTAATTATAGATCCTTCATTTCCGTCTATTACTTGAATATCTTGTTTGTAATATAACTTAACTTTTACTTCATTAACAGATAAATTATCTGGAAATTTTAAACTTATTTTTAAAACACCATTACTGTTTTTAAATCTAACCTTATTTGTTTTATCCTCTAGTATTTCTAGTTTGTTTTCTTGGTCTTTTATTAATTCTAATTTAATGCCATTAAATATTTTTATTTTATAAAAATCACCAAGAGAAGTTGTCTTAGTTGTTTGTGAAAATAATGATGTATTGATTAATATAATAAATAATAGGGTGTAATTTTTCATTTTATTTTTAATTAGCAAATCTTTATTAAATAAACTTATTTTTTAATAATCTATTGTTCTATAAGTGTAAAATCTAAATGTTTTCTTTCTAAATCTGTATTTTTCACTTTTACTGTTACCTCATCTCCTAATTGATAAATATGTTTTGTTGTTTGACCAACAATAGCATATTGTTTCTCATCAAATATGTAATAATCATTCTTTATATCTCTAATTCTTACCATTCCTTCACATTTGTTGGAGGTTATTTCGACATAGACTCCCCATTCGGTAACACCTGATATTACTCCAGTAAATTCTTCATCTAAATGATCTTGCATATATTTAACTTGCATATATTTAATAGATTGTCTTTCTGCTTTTGACGCAAGTTCTTCTTGTTTTGAAGTATGCTTACATCTTACTTCATAATCTTCTTGTTTTGGTGAGTTTTTTCCATCTAAATAATGTTGTAACAATCTATGAGTCATTACATCTGGGTATCTACGAATGGGTGATGTAAAATGAGAGTAATAATTAAACGCTAATCCGTAATGACCAATATTTTGAGTGGTATAAACAGCTTTACTCATAGATCTTATTGCTAATGTTTCAATCATATTTGCTTCTGCTTTGCCGTGAACATCTTTTAATAATTTATTTAAACTTTGTGTGGTGCTTTCTCTGGTTTGGGTATCCATTTTATATCCAAAATTATAAACAATATTTTGTAAAGTTGCTAACTTTTCAACATCCGGTTCATCGTGAACCCTATATATAAAAGTTTTATTACTTGGTTGATTGTTATTTTTTCCTATAAATTCTGCGACCTTTCTATTAGCTAATAACATAAACTCTTCTATTAATTTATTAGCTTCTTTAGCTTCTTTAAAGTAAACGCCAACAGGATTTGCATCCTTATCTAAATTAAATTTTACTTCTACCCTATCAAAAGAAATGGCTCCATTTTTCATTCTGTTCTCTCTTAATATTTTAGATAATTCATTTAATTTTAAAATAGCATCTGATATTTCTTTTTTAACATCATATGCTTCTCCTGTAATTGAAACATTAGAAGGCACATGATTTTTTTTAGTTTCTATGATAGCTTGAGCTTCTTCATATGCGAATCTTTTATCAGAATAAGTAACTGTTCTACCAAACCATTTATTAATAATTTTTGCTTTATTATTTATCTCAAATACAGCAGAAAAAGTTAATTTTTCCTCGTTTGGACGTAAAGAACAAGCACCATTAGATAAAATTTCAGGTAACATAGGAACAACTCTATCTACTAGATAAACAGAAGTGGCTCTACTGAAAGCTTCTGTGTCTAATATTGTATCTGGTTGAACATAATGAGACACATCAGCAATATGGATTCCTATTTCAAAATTTCCATTATCTAATTTTTTAAAAGATAAAGCATCATCAAAATCTTTTGCATCTTTTGGATCTATCGTAAATGTTAAATCTTGACGCATATCTCTTCTTTTTAATATCTCTTCTTTAGTGATATTTAAAGATAATTTATTAGCCTCTTCTTCTACTTCATTTTCAAACTCGTAGGGTAAACCATACTCTAATAAAATTGAATGTATTTCTGTATTATGGTCCCCTGGTTTGCCTAATACTTGTGTAATTTTACCAAAAGGATTTTTTGAGTTTTCCGGCCAGTCTGTAATTGTTACTTGAACTTTATCTCCATGATCTGCATTATTTATTTTTGATCTAGGAACAAAAATATCGGTATACATTTTATTGTTATCACAGATAACAAAACCAAAATTTTTACTTAGTTGTAAAACACCTACAAAGGATGTTTTATCTCTTTCAATAATTTCTACAATATCTGCTTCTTGTTTATTACTTCTATTTCTTTTGTATATGTAAGCTTTTACTGTATCATTTTGTAATCCTTTTCCTAAATTATTAGAAGGAATAAATATATCTTTTTCAAAATCATCTGATATAAAATAACCATTACCGTTTGATGTAATGTCTAAAGTTCCTATATGATATTTTCTATCATTATTTATTTGAAACTTTCCTCTATCAATTTCTTTGATTTTTTTAGATCCTGTTAGTTCTACAAGTTTTTGAAGAATTTGTGTTTTTCCATCTGTGTCAGAAACACCAAGTTTAGCAGATATTTGTTTATAATTATAATGTTTACTGGAATCTGTGTTAAGTATTTTAAATATGTTTTTAGTTAAATCTTTTATTATTTTACCTTTTTTTTTGTAAATTTTTTTCTTTCTATTCATAAATCTTCAATCTTTATATATTTTTAGAAAAATACAAAATTATATATGTAAGTAAGAGAATAAAACAATTATCATTCATTCTTATATATTCATTTTATATTATTATCTATGTTAAATTCATTTTTTATTGTTGTTAATCCTTCTTCTGGTAATACTAATTTTAAAAAATCATGGAAAACTATTACTCACTTTCTAAAATTAAAAAATATTAATTTTTCTTATTCTTTCACAGAATACAGAAAACACGAGGTAATTCTTGTTGATAAAGCTATTGAACAAGGTTATAGGAATATTATTTCTGTTGGAGGTGATGGAACTTTACATCATGTTGTAAACGGAATAATGAAGCAAAGATATATAAAAACATCTAAAATAAAACTTGGTGTTATTCCATTAGGAACTGGTAATGATTGGATAAAAACGTATAATATTCCTAATTCAATTAAAAAGTCTATTGATATAATTGTAAAAAATAACACAATTTTACAAGATATAGGTTGTATAAAATTATCAAATGGAAAAAAAGAATACTTTAACAACCTTGCGGGAACAGGTTATGATGGGTATGTTGTTAAAAACTTAAATAACTTAAAAAAAATAGGATCATTAGCATTTATAGTAAGTGGCTTGTATAGCTTGTTTTCTTACAAGAAAACTAAGTATAGTATTTCTTTTAATAATAAAACTATTAATGAAAAATGTTTAATGATATTATTTGGAATATGTAAATATTCTGGGGGAGGATTGAGAGTAACAAAAGATCCAAACCCAAAAGATGGTTTACTAGATATAACAATTGTTAAAAATATTTCTTTTTTAGATTTACTTTTTAATGTTCCTAAATTATATAACGGTAAAATAGTACATCACAAAAAAGTTTCAAATTTTAAGACAAAAAAAATAATTGTAAAAAATACAAGTAATAGTAATTCTTTCATAGAAGCAGATGGTGAAATAATAGGAATAAATAGTTTTAATATATCTATTTTACCAAACGCTATTCAATTTATAATTGCTTAATAAATTTTTATTAACAATCTATATTATTATTATTTGTTTTAATTATTTAAAATTTTTTACATAATTAATATTATATATTGTGAATAGTTAATAGATAAAAGAACTATATAATTTGTTTTTGTTACTTATTAAAAACCTTTCACATCTTATTAGATAGTTAACCTCTTTTAAATCAATTAATTTTTATATTTATTAACATATATGTATTATAATATAAACAATAATTTTTAATTAATTAATAGTTAATAACTCTTCTTTTAACCCATTAAAAATGTTTATAAATACGTATTAAAAAATGAAAAGTTATTTTGATTATTTTAATTAATAGTTTACTTAAAAAATTAAAATGAATAATTAATTTTTTTTATAAAAGATTGTTGCTAGTTCTTAACAATTAAGAAAAAAGTATTAATTAATTGATAAACAAAAAGTTAATAATATTTTTTTAAAATACTAAATCTACAACTGTTGATAACCCTATCTATTTGTATTTTTGTTTATTATTAATATTAAATAAATAATTTATGAATATATCTATAGGGAATGATCACGCTGGCACAGATTATAAGTTTGCTATTGTAGAATTTTTAAAAAGTAAAAATATATCAGTAAACAATCATGGTACAGACTCAAATAGTAGTGTAGATTATCCTGATTTTGTTCATCCTGTAGCAAAAGATATTGTTTCAAGAAAATCTTCTTTAGGAGTATTAATATGTGGAAGTGCTAACGGTGTTGCTATGACAGCAAATAAATATAAAGAGGTAAGAGCAGGTTTATGTTGGACAAAAGAAATAGTAGAGTTAATAAAACAACATAATAATGCAAACATTTTATGTATACCAGCTAGATTTACTTCCATTCCTCAAGCAATTAAAATGGTAGAAGTTTTTTTAGATACAGAGTTTGAGGGAGGAAGGCACCAGAAAAGAGTCGATAAAATTACAGGATGTCTGAGTTAAACTTTAAAATAAAAGATTTTAATCAGTTATCTACTCAAGATTTGTATGCCGTCTTACAATTAAGATCTGAGGTTTTTGTAGTAGAACAAGATTGCGTTTATTTAGATCTAGATGGAAAAGATCAATTAGCATATCATGTGTTAGGTTATAAAGATTTAAAATTAATAGCTTATGCGAGGGTTTTCAAACCAGGAGATTATTTTTCAAAATCAAGTATTGGAAGAATTATAGTGAAAAAGAAATATAGAAGATTTAAATATGGAGATCTTCTAGTTAAAAACTCAATAGATTTTATAGAAAAAGAATTCAAAGAAAAAGAAATCCTAATTTCAGCTCAAGCATATCTTATAAATTTTTACAATAATTTAGGTTTCGTTCAAAAAGGAGAACAATATTTAGAAGATGATATTCCTCATATTAAAATGTTGAAATGCTAAATAAAATTTATTACTTCTTTTACCTCTCCTAAATTAATTCCTTCTAGTAAAACTTTTCCAATTCTTACTCTTATTAATCTTAAAGTTGGATAACCTACCGCTGCGGTCATCTTTCTAACTTGTCTAAACTTGCCTTCTCTTATAGTTATAGAAATCCAACTTGTTGGTCCATGCCTATCATCTCTAATTTTTTGCGTTCTATTTTTAAAATTGGGATTATTTATACTCGAACAATTACAACGTTTGGTTATATATTTTTTTCCATCAAAACCTATTTCAACACCTTGTTTTAACTTCTTAACCGCTTCTTCTGTAATATTACCATCTACTTGTACATAATACTCTTTCTCTATTTTTTTACTTCTTATAAATTCACTCATTTTTCCATCTGTAGTCAACAGAAGCAACCCTTCCGAATTAACATCTAATCTACCTATAGCCATTGTTTTTTTTGGAAAATTGTAATGCTCCCCAAGCAGTTTTTTTTTCCTTTTATTAGGATTTACAAACTGAGAAATAGTCCCGTAGGGTTTATGAAATATAAAATGTCTGTGAGTACTCATTAAAATAAAAAAACGAATCAAAAATAATCTTTTTCTAATAAAAAAAACTATTCAAATTTTGTACCTTGTGATACTGAAATACAAACAGGAAAAACAAACTAGATTTATGTCAAAAGATAAAGAAAAACAAGCAAAATTAAAAGCGCTTCAATTAACATTAGACAAATTAGATAAAACGTATGGTAAAGGGTCTGTTATGAAAATGGGCGACTCTGTTGTAGAAGAAGTAGAAGCAATTTCTTCAGGATCTTTAGGTTTAGATTTAGCTTTAGGAGTTGGTGGTTACCCAAGAGGAAGAGTTGTAGAAATATATGGTCCAGAATCTTCAGGAAAAACAACGCTAACACTTCACGCAATAGCAGAAGCACAAAAAGCAGGCGGTATAGCCGCTTTTATTGATGCAGAGCACGCTTTTGACCGTTTTTATGCTTCAAATTTAGGTGTAGATATTGATAATTTAATTATATCTCAACCAGATCATGGAGAGCAGGCTTTAGAAATAGCAGATAATTTAATTCGATCAGGAGCAATTGATATTGTTGTAATAGATTCTGTAGCCGCCTTAACACCTAAATCAGAAATTGAAGGAGAAATGGGTGATTCAAAAATGGGTCTTCACGCTCGTTTAATGTCTCAAGCTCTTCGTAAGTTAACAGGAACAATAAGTAAAACAAAATGTACTGTAATTTTTATAAATCAACTACGAGAGAAAATAGGAGTTATGTTCGGTAACCCTGAAACAACCACAGGAGGTAATGCATTAAAGTTTTACGCCTCAGTAAGGTTAGATATAAGAAGAAGAACACAAATAAAAGATGGAGACAGGGTAATAGGTAACCAAACAAAAGTAAAAGTTGTTAAAAACAAAGTTGCCCCACCATTTCAAATAGCAGAATTTGACATTATGTACGGTGAGGGCATCTCTAAAGTTGGAGAAGTTTTAGATATTGGTGTAGAGCTTGGAATCGTAAAAAAGAGTGGGTCTTGGTTCAGTTATGGAGAAACAAAATTAGGACAAGGAAGAGACGCTGTTAAATCATTAATAAAAGATAATCCAGATTTATCAGAAGAATTAGAAGTGAAAATTAAAGAAGCTATAGATAATCAGTAATATAGAATTTCAATAAAAAGCCACTGTATTAACAGTGGTTTTTTTATACACCAGTACTTCCAAATCCTCCCTCTCCTCTTTTTGTTTTATCTAAAATAGACACCTCTTTCCATGTTATTTGTTCGTGTTTAGCTATTACCAATTGAGCTATTCGTTCACCGTCTTTTACTAAAAATTCTTCATTTGATAAATTAACCAATATTACCCCTATTTCTCCTCTGTAATCTGCGTCTACAGTTCCTGGGCTGTTCAATACGGTAATTCCCTTTTTAGCAGCCAAGCCACTTCTTGGTCTTACTTGTGCTTCCAAACCAGCAGGCAACGCAATAAACAAACCGGTTTTTACAATTACTCTTTCTAAAGGTTTTAACGTTATTGACTCACTGATATTAGCACGTAAATCCATTCCTGCAGAAAGAAGGGTTTCGTAGGAAGGGGTTTGGTGCTTGGACTTATTAATTATTTGTACAGTCATTATAGTGTTATTGATTAAAACAAATATAATAAATCAACCTAGTAATAGATATTAGATTTAAGAATTATTACTTTTGAAAAATATTTAAAAAATTAGAATGAACAATCAGCTAAAAGTAGCAGTTCTTGGAGGAGGTAGTTGGGCAACAGCTATTGTGAAAATGTTGTGTGAAAATCTAGAGTCTGTTGGCTGGTACATGCGAAGTACATATGCCGCAGAACATATAAAACTAAATAAACACAACCCAAATTATTTAAGCTCCGCAGAACTTCATCCTCATCAGTTGATCTTATCTAACAACATAAATAAAACAGTAGAGGACTATGATATTTTAGTTTTTGCAATTCCTTCAGCATTTTTAATATCAGAACTAAGAAAGTTAACCACCTCTTTAACCGATAAAGTAGTTTTTTCAGCTATTAAAGGAATTGTACCTGAGTCCGGTTTAATTGTTGGAGAACACTTTTTTAAAAATTATAATATCCCATATAAGAATATTGGGGTAATAACAGGCCCATGTCATGCAGAAGAAGTTGCCATGGAAAGACTTTCTTATCTAACAATTGCGTGCCAAGATCAAGACCAAGCAAAGAAGGTTGGAGAATGTTTAAAAAGCAGATACATACGTGTTAAAATATCCGACGATATTATAGGAACAGAGTACGCAGCTATGTTAAAGAACATTTTTTCTATAGCAGCAGGGATATCACATGGTTTAGGTTATGGAGACAATTTTCAGTCTGTACTTATGAGTAACTCAATACGAGAGATGAACCGTTTTATAAAAAAAGTTCATCAAATGAAAAGAAATATAAATAATTCAGCATATTTAGGAGATTTATTAGTAACAGGTTATTCTACCTTTAGTAGAAATAGAATGTTTGGGAACATGATAGGTAAAGGCTATACCGTTAAATCCGCAATGTTAGAGATGAGTATGGTGGCTGAGGGATATTATGCAACTAAAAGTGCAAAAAAAATAAAAGAGGAGAATGGAGCGGTTACTCCAATTATAGATGCAGTTTATTCTGTTTTATATAAAGGAAAAGATGCTAAAAGAGTTTTTGAAGAACTAACAAAACAAATAGATTAATACTCTAAACAAAGTGTGTTAAAAATAAGATTACAGTGAAAACAATTCAAGAAGCAGTCGAAAGCACAATTAGAAAAACACCTTTTCTAGAGGAAGCGCTTAATGAAAAACTTATAAATGTTTCTTCTTTAGCTAGAGTTATTCTTCCTGAAGTTTCAACCTTATTAAACAAACAAGTAAAGGTTGGCGCTGTTATGATGGCTATTAATAGACTATCTCCAGCAAACGAGTTAAGAATAAGAAAAAATATCAGAAAATTTACCCTTTCTTTAGGTGATTTTATTGTGCGCTCAGACCTTAGTGATTTTACCTTTAAGAATACGAATACACTCTTTAAAGAGATTGCAAGAATTTTAAATGAAGCCGCTAATAATAGTGAATCATTTATTACTGTATCACAAGGTATTTTCGAAACAAATATTGTTGTGGGCGAAGCAATGCTGCCGTATGTAAAAGAGTTTTTTACAAGAGAAAAATTAATTCATAACATTAAGAATTTAGCTTCAATTACAATTAAATTACCAAAAGAAAACTTAGAACAGCCAGG
>Ga0233398_1000649_pt1 | contig 16481 bp, 10 predicted proteins | sample 38DmetaG_FD_182697 | JGI IMG/M metagenome (GOLD analysis project Ga0233398, IMG submission 182697) | Seawater microbial communities from Monterey Bay, California, United States - 38D | ecosystem: Environmental > Aquatic > Marine > Coastal | place: USA: California | collected 2016-10-02
ACCAAACGCGTAAACGTAACTCGTTGAGATACTTTTTTTAGCGGTCCCTTTCTTCGTCGAGGCTTTTGTTTTTACTTGCTTTTTTGCTACGGCCTTAGTGGTTTTGCTCATGACTCTCGGTTACCTTCAAATAAGCTACTAGCCCGCATTGATAAGAGCTCACCTCAAGCGATATCGCCGCAACACCCTCTCACCAAGAGTCTGAGCTCGGCTTGGATATTGACACGTTGGGGTTGGAGTCTGCTAGCGGGTTGTTTTCTTAGGTCGCGAATACGAGCACGCCGTATCCGAAAAGAATGAGAGTAAATCAATGGCCTTCCAAAATCTAGCGCTTAAACGCCACTTTAAAATAGTGATTTAGACAAGTTAGCGAGAGAAGTGGAAGAAATCTGCTTTTTTTTAGGTCTAATCTGTAACTCCCTAACTAAATATCCCAAATTTCGAGCCTGTTTCGCGCCTACAGCCAGAGTGGATAGAGAGAAAGGGCACCAATGCAGAAGTGCAACAATCGAGGGTTGAGAAGAGATGGCCGTGCCAGGCGCCAGGAACAAATCGGAGAGATACTCGGCTTATTGCCGAGATCATCTGAAAGAATTTAATAATGAACTTTGTGATGAGGCGTCACAACTTATTAGTGGATGGAGAGGCGGGGCGTTCGTTGCCCTCATGCTGTTCACAACGATTACAACGTTTTGGTATGCCTTGCAGATAAATAACCCCTCAGCCTCGCTAGCTCTTTTGGCCTATATCTTGCCTATTATGGTAGGAGTGGTGTTCTCCATTGCGGTAAGTTTTTACTCTGCCATGACAAAGTATAGTCCAATTGTTATAGACACAATTGGTGCCATGTGGCTGCTGAGTTTTGGATTGTTTAGCTCTGTGTTGTTCGACAATGTTGACACGCAAATCGAGAGAGAGATGGTCAGTAGCACTCTAGCGTCGCAAATGAATTTCATGCCACTGATCGTTGCCGCATTTTCCTACCATGCAGCGTATCGGGTCACAATCATTAGAAATCTGTTGTTTATCATTTTATTTTCTGCGCTAATTTATTGGATAGATAAAGGTTTTTTTGCGATCAGTATTCTGCACCTGCTGCAGGGTTTTTTGTTGGGTTCGCTCGTGAGTTGGATGCATTATGATGGAATTAGAGTTCGCTTCTATTCTAGAACTACCAATGAGAGTGCCCGGAAACACCTTTGTAAACAGCTTTCTAAATTAGTATATCCACATCAGCTTGATATGATTAACCAGGGGGATGAGCTAGAAGTGACAATGCCGCTAAAGGAGAGCAAGGCGATCGTTAGTGTGTTTGATGTGCAGAGATCTACGGAAATCAAACATGAGAAAACGCAAGAATTTCTTATGAGTGTGTTCGAGTCATTTTTAGAAATATGCATGCAAGATTATGAGAAAAGTCCGTTGCGGTCACGTGCCTTTCGGTTAAAGGAAACCGGCGATGGCTATATCAGCACAGTGGGTTATCCCTTTCTGTCATCGGAAACAGGGGTGCTTGCAGATGGCGCGGTTTCTGCCGCCCTGGCTATGCTGGATGCATTTAATACTAACCTTGAGAAATTTAACTACTCGCGCCCTATTAAGGCGTCTATTGGTCTCGCCTATAACTCGATTCAGGGCACCTTTCAGAGTGGGGATATTCGCTCATACGACCTTTATGGTGAAGCAATAATTCAGGCGGTCAAGTATCAAGAGCTGCGAAAAATACCACAACTGTTTGACCTGTTCAGCGAGCACGCAGCCAAACTGGACCTTGAGCATTTTCACCTGCTCATTGTTCAAGAGGTGGTGTACAACTCGCTGAGCCCGTCCTATCGAGATTTGTTTGTCGAGATAGATCTGACCGATCCGCGAGTATTCACCGGAGACGAGGAAATGCGATATGACCCCGAGGCTAGATACATCTACTTCCATGTCAGAGACTAATGGATGCCGCGCTGTGCTAGTTGTCCTCAGCTGCTAAAGAATTCAGTCACCAGTGTTTGATCGGCAAAGAACGACGCCAAATTCCCGATGACAAGGTCGCCCATCGCGGTCCGTGTCTCACCCGTCGCACTCCCAATGTGAGGCAAAAGCACAACGTTGTCCAAAGCGATCAATGCCTCTGGTACACCGGGTTCTTGGTCGTAGACATCGAGACCGGCGGCCGCGATAGTCCTGTTCTGCAATGCGTGTACTAGCGCAGCCTCATCGACGCTTTGCCCGCGTCCGACATTGATAAAAGTACCTTCCGCGCCAAGACAGTCGAAAAATGAAGCGTCCAGTATCTTGCGCGTTGCTGGCCCACCTGGGAGCACGTTAACAACAATATCGCTGTGGCTCGCAAGCTCATTGAGAGATTCACAGTAAGTATAATCACAGTCTTTGGGGCGGCGATTATGGTAGGCGATGTTGAGTTTGAAACCCATCGCTCTGTTGGCGATCTCTTGGCCGATGCGGCCGAGGCCTGCGATGCCGAGTGTCTTGCCAGCGAGGCTTTGTCCTAGCGGTAAGGGGCCTTTTTTCCATTGCCCCTTGCGCACAAACGCATCGGCGCGAATAAATTTCCGAGAGCAGGCGATGATGAGGCCGAGTGCGATATCTGCCACGGCATCGTCGAGCACGCCCGGAGTGTTAGTCACACGGATATTGAGGCGATCGGTTTCGGTGAAATCAATCCCATCGACGCCAACGCCGAAACAGGCAATCACTTGCAGAGAATCGAGAGTGTAGAGAAGCGGATCGGTCGCCCAAGACGCCGATGCCGCGGCGACACAGTGTCCTTCTAATTCGGCAAGCTTCGCTTTTTTTTCGGCCTCATCAAGAGTCCAAAGGTGAGTCGTCTCGTAAGAGGCATCGAGTGCTTCGATTGTGGCTGGATGGAAGTTGTTGGCAATAATTAGCGGTTGTTTTCTAGCCTGCATTATTCTTTATCCCCATCACGGTCGTCGAATTAGTTATTTTTCTATTGGCAGCTTTATCTCATAAACGGTTGCTTAGTTTAAGTCCTGATTGCGCGCTAAACGACTATTCCGTACATTGTCGTCATCGTTTCTATCCTGTGGCGGCTATTCCTATTGGCTTGTGCAGAGAATATGAATCAACTACCGAGCAGTAGAGTTAAGTAATGACAGATCAACGAGTATTCGCGCTAATCCCGCCGGTCGACACGATTCTCAAGCAGCCTTCTCTGCAGCAAACAATCGCTGCCTTGGGTCGAGAGCCGGTAAAACTTGCGATTCGAGCCGAGGTCGACATTCTCCGGCGTGCCATGGCGAGCGCCGCGGCTGAGTATTTGAGCCTCTCTCGAGAAGTCGTCGCCGAGCGCGTCGCAGAGGCTGCGGTTACGCGCATTGGCCTAGAATTTAAACCTCTGTTTAGGCCTGTATTTAATCTTACGGGCACGGTTATCCATACCAATCTCGGCCGATCAAGACTCCCCGACTCGGCGATAGCGGCTATGGCCATCGCAGCGGGTGAGGCGGTTGATCTCGAATACAACTTAGAGACAGGTAAGCGCGGCGACAGAGATTCGCATCTCGAAGCTCTGATCTGCGAGCTGACGGGCGCCGAGGCTGCAACCGTGGTTAATAACAATGCGGCTGCCGTTGTCCTGTTGCTCAACACGCTCGCGTTAGGACAGGAAGTCATCATCTCGCGCGGTGAACTGGTCGAAATTGGCGGGGCATTTCGCATTCCCGATGTGATGGAAAGTGCGGGCGCTAAGCTTCGCGAAGTCGGCACGACTAACAGGACCCATGCGCGCGATTTCGAGGCGGCACTATCGCCGCAAACAGCGTTGGTGATGAAGGTGCATGCGAGTAATTACGAGATACGTGGCTTTACCAGTGCGGTGCCCGAAGCCGAGCTTGCCGCCATTGCGCATGGCGCGAATATTCCGTTTGTGTCGGATCTCGGCAGTGGCTGTTTGGTCGACATGGCCCGCTTTGGACTGCCGCCTGAACCCACAGTCAGGGCGACGGTCGAGGCGGGTGCTGATCTGGTCACGTTTAGCGGCGATAAACTGCTCGGTGGGCCGCAGTCTGGAATCATTGTTGGCCGGGCTGATCTCATTAAGCGCATTAAAGAGAACCCCCTCAAGCGCGCCTTAAGAGTCGACAAAACGGTGCTGGCAGGATTGTTGTCAGTCTTGCAGCTGTACCGAGATCCAGAGTCTCTGCCTCAGCGGTTGCCACTGCTGGCGGATTTAACGCGGTCAGTCGATGACATCGAAAAAGCTGTGCAGCGAGTGCTACCAGTAGTGCGTGAGGCAGTCGGTGAGGAGTTTGTTACTGACGGACTCGATTGCAAGAGTCAGATTGGCAGCGGCGCGCTCCCGTTGGAGCTGATGCCGAGCCGTGCAATTGCCATCTCACTGCGCTCAGGACAGAGCGATGCTGCACTGACCGAGCTGGCTGCAACGCTGCGTGCATTGCCGAAGCCTATAATAGGACGCCTCTCGGATGGTTCACTCATTCTCGATCTGCGGTGTTTGCGAGATGAGCAAGGCTTTTGCGAGCAGTTGCGCAGTCTGTAGCCGAGGTATCGTCTTTTCTAGCTTTGGCTGTTGACGACTTTTGCGCCAACTTCTCGTGTCCCTGCCAAGAAAAAAAGCAGCGAGGCGATCGACGCGGCGAGCATCATGAGCAACAGCGGATACACCGTACCGTTAAAGATAACAGCGACAAGTTGTGCCGCGATAGCCGAAAAAGCCATCTGTAAAAACCCAGTCAAGCCCGACGCGGTGCCCGCGAAACGAGGAAATTCGTTAATCGCCGCAGCCTGTGCATTCGGCAGTGTGATGCCATTGCCGAGCACAGCGATGGCGACAGGGATAAATAGCGCGAGTGGGTGGTGAAAGCCGAGGAGCTGCAAAACGATGGCACTGACTATACCAACTATGCCGGTGCTGGCACCGAGCATAATTAAACGATTGATACCGAGAGTCCGGCCGAAGTGACGCGCAATATAATTGCCGACCATAAACCCTAGCGGCACCATAATAAAATAGTAGCCATATTCTGTGGGAGGGCGGTTGAGCACAGTGATCATGATTTCGGGCGCAGCCGAGATGAAGGCAAAAAACACCACAGAGACAAAGCTTACGCAGAAGGCATAGCCTCGAAACGCGCGTGAGCGAAATAGATGGGCAAAGTTACCAAGCATCGCACCGACACCGTCGAAAGGCACCGGCTCTGCCAACGATTCGACGAGAGAGGAGCGCAGCACGAGCAGAATGCCGAGGCTGAGTACTGCCATAACAAGAAACACCGACTCCCAGCCAAAGCGATGCATCAGTTCACCGCCTAGGGCGGGCGACAGCATGGGCATCACTACCATCACCATAACGAGTGTTGCAATCACTCTCGCGGCCTGCTCAGGGCCATACACATCCCTTACGATTGCGCGCGCAAGCACAAGCCCGACGGCGCCGCCAAACGCTTGAATAATTCGGCCGAGAATCAGCATCTCGATCGTGTTGGCGAAATAGCAGAAAAGCGAGCCGATGATGGTTATGCACAGGCCTAGCAGCATAATAGGCCGCCGGCCGAACTGATCCGAGAGAGGCCCATAGGTGAGAGTGCCAATCGCAATCGCGAGCATGGACAGGCTAAGAGTGAGCTGCGCGACCTCAGCGCTGACGGCGAACGTTTCTTTGATAACCGGAATCGCAGGGAGCAATATTTGCATTGCGGTAGGGCCGAGAGCCGAGGTTGCCGCGAGAAGGATAATGACTCGTTTGGCTAGGGTGTTCTCAATGTTCACAATTTTCCCGTGGCGAGCCACGTTGTGGCGCGCAGTAGAGGTGTCGTCTAATCCCCGGTCGCTCAGTCACGCGCGGATTTGCAGGCCGCCTTACCTAAGTTTGTGCAATTTGATCTGCTTAAGCACCCGGCTTAAAAATCAGGTAGCGAGGTGTCATTGCCGTAACTCTGCGATCTCAATACTACGCTCGCGCCCATAATTGCCGATCGTTGAGCTTTACTCAGCTCGACGCCGATACTGAACAGTTGGCGCTGAAACTCAACGGCGACCAAGGCGCTATCGTTAGCAAGAGGCAGAGAGAGGATGGCTGGGGAATCGCCAGTAAGTGACTCGCTTTTACGCGTAGGAGTGTAGCATGAAATTACTGCCTCTTCGCTGTCGCGAAGGCAAAGGGTGTTCGCACTTATCTCTAATGCTAGCCCCTCGGGTGATGCCTCAAAACGAGGTGAGATTGATAACCTATCAGCTAACGCGAGTGCGGAGGGTGTGCCGTCATGACTAATGGCGACAGGAATGCCTGCGCCGAGTCGGCGAGCAAGGCTTGGGTCTTGGCGCAGTGAGGCGCTAAAAAAGCTGCGCGCCGAGCCGCTGTCGCCTTTTAGCCAATACGCGCGAGCCATATGCCACTGGACTCGCGCGCGGAGCATCGCTTCGGCATCGGGTAGCAGTGAGAGGGCGAGTGTGCCTTCATCAATCACTCCGTCAGAATCGTGTCGCAGAGCCGCAGATTCGGTAGCGAAAGAGTGTTTGTAGCCCTGCGCGCCGCTGAAAGAGCCCCGGGTCTCTGCGTCTTCGATTAGCGAGGTAAAGACACCCGCGCCGAGCAGTCGTGCGATTTCAGGCTCTATCCATTCGGGTATGTGAACGTCGAGCGGGCCATAGGGGCGCAGGCGATTTCGCATGGTCTCGGCGTTAGCGAAAAGTGACGCTGCTCGGCGACCCGCGCGCCAAGCGGCAAGTCGAGTGAGTTGCGCCGAGGCGGTGGCAGAGAGTCTGACTCCCCACTCTTGAGCCGCTGCAAATTCTAGCTGGCGTTCATAGTCGGCGCGAAAGGCGAGGGCGGTAAGCAATGCCGCAATCGCATCTTTCTGTGCATCGTCGGCGCTAAAATTGCCATTGCGATCGGGCTGATTCAACGCGGATTCGGCAAGCCGCGCAGCCTCTTCAGTGTATCCGGCGAGCAGTAAAAAAGTCGCACTGGCAAGAAAGTGTTCGGCGCGATTGCTAACACCAATAAGCGGATCTTGCCTGTTACGCCAGACGAGCATTTGTTCTAACGCGCTCTGCGCATTGTCGAACCGACCCTGGGCGAGCGTAAGGTAGAGCTTCTGTATCCAAGGATTAGAAACACTGCTCGGGTTTGGGTAGCGCGTCGCTCTGTCTATTAAACGCTCAGCTTGATCGATGCGCAGCCTGCTCAAGGCGACTTCTGCGGCGTTTGTCAGGGTGACGGTGCTTAATTCTTCTCGTGTATTTTGCGCAGCCTCGTCTAATTCTAGCGCCTTGTCGCACGCGGGTGCAGCCTGCGACTCTTGAGGGGCGCTGAGTTCTACTGCACAGAGTGTGTTCCACGCCTGCGCTTCGGAAAATCGGTCGACGTCATCCTTGGCAAGAACGCGAAGCGCGCTTTGCCGGGCGTCCTCGAAACGGCCTAGTTTGATTAAAGGCCAGCCTTTATAGGGTTCGAGGTCGACCCCATACGCTTCGGCCAGGGCATCGAGATAGCGAAGAGACTCTTCTTGATTGCCGATGAGTTGATGCACCGACGACAGTTGATTAAGGGTGAGGTAATGCCACAGTGGTGTCTCGGGCGCTGAACCTTCGGGGAGATCGGTGCCTGCCCCGACCATCTGATCGAATGAGCGAATTTTGCTGTTTGCCTCAGCCTGGTTAAGGTGGAAAAGCGCGCGCGGCAAATTGCCTTCGACGGTGAGCAACACCTCGGCGAGCGTGTAGTGTGCAGCGGAGGAGGTTGGGGCAGAAGTAAGCCACTGTTCCGCAAGCTCGCGCGCACGGATACGCTGACTGGCATCGAGCGCACTGCAGACGGCAAGGGCTTCGGGCTCGACAATCGAGCGAAGGCCAAAACAAATTTCCGGCGCAGGCAATTCAATTTCGCTGAGATTTTGGCCTGTCGCACCGCAGCTTAAGCATGCGGATACGACGGCACCGAGCAATAAAATTTGCTTAACGTGCTGAGACCTCTCATGTGTTGATTGGTGCTTTTTCCGGCGCAGTGCCATCACTCTTAGGCCTCAGCGTAGGGTAGATCTAGCGAGTTGCTCCATCGAAGGCAGCATGAGTTCGCGTAGCAGCGCGATCACATCTCCGGCACCTGGGGCGAGTTCCAAGCGGTGGGCGAAGACACGGGGCAACAGTTTTTCTATGTCGGCTGCGCTCACATAGTTGCGGCCGTCCAATGCGGCAGCGGCTTTCAACGCTGGCAGCATAAGCACAATGCTGCGGGTAGAGTTTCCTTGCAGAACGCGTGGATCGCTTCTCAAATCCCGAGAGATATCAACTAAAGCGACTTTTACTGCGCTGCTTATTTCGACTTCAGAATCGATAATCCTCCGCGCATGCAATAGGTCAATCTGACTCACTGTGCGGCTGTGCACGGCCTCGTCGTCATGGAGTGTTTGTTGTCGATCAAGGTGAGTGGATAAGACTTCGAGTTCAGCCTCGCGATCGATATGCTGCATGGTGAGTTTGAATAAAAATCTGTCCAGCTGAGGGGTCGGCAACGGGTAAGTGCCAACCAGATCAAGCGGATTCTGAGTAGCAATAACGAAGAATAATTCGCCGAGTGGATAGGTTGTGTTGTCGACAGAAACTTGTTTCTCGCCCATCGCTTCGAGCATCGCCGATTGCACTTTTGGCGAGGTGCGATTGATCTCGTCGGCTAGCACAACATGAGCAAAAAGAGGGCCGCGGCGGAAATGAAAGCTATTATTACTTGGGTCGAATATCGGCACGCCGGTGACATCCGAAGGCAACAGATCGGGGGTAAACTGAATGCGGCGGAAGGCGGCGATCCCTGACTCGGCGCCCGATTCATCGCCAGAGACGTTAGGCGGCATCTGGCCGACGATTGCTTCGCCCAACGTCTTCGCGAGCGTAGTCTTGCCGGAGCCAGGAAAGTCTTCGAGGAGCACATGGCCGTCGGCGACTAGCGCGATGACGCAAAGCTCAATGACCTCATCGCGGCCAATCACTTTTGTTTTAACAATGTTAACGAGTTTTAGGAGTGTCGCGCGCGCAGCGTCTAACTCATTTGCTTGCTTGGCAGGCACGTGGGGTGCATCAAAAGACGCGATCGTCTCATCGCTCTCTTTTTTATAGTTCTCTGTTTCATGCTCAAAACTCATGTAAAGCTCCAATCGGGCTAGCGTATTGTCGACCAGCTAAAGGGGTGTAGGGCGCCTAGCAATCTACGCCAGAGAGGAATATTGGCCTTCAAATCTGAAGAAACCGATTGTTCTAGCGCTTGCCAGTCGTCTGCACTCATACTCGGCGCTGCGGCTATGCTTCGATCTGGTTGCTCAGCGCTGTCGGCTCGATTTGAAAAGCCTAACGTTGCGGCTAAATGCGCTCGCGTAAGCGGCGCGAGGCCGGGTGTGAGGGCGTTGCAGCGGGCTGCAAAGGCCTCTCGCGATTCACCGTAGTGTCGTCTGAGCCCCGAGTCGGCGAGACGGTCGAGTGTCGCTCGATAGCCGGTGCGCGGCCGGCTCGCTTGCGAGCCGAAGCGCGGTGCGAGTCGCCGCTGCATTTTGGCAAAATACCCCAAGAGCGCAATGATGACCGCGGCGTATGTAAGCCAGCGGCCTGCCTGCTGCAGCAAGGCTAGGGGATCGAAGGTGGACTCCCGTTTGCTGTCGATAAACTGCTCGAAAGACGACTCGTTGCGCAACATGTCGCCTAGCAGTTGTTGCAGATTGTCCTGTGGATCGGTGGTCATATCGACAAGGGTCTGCTGAGGTGCCGGATCGATTATGACCCAGCCCACACCTTCGAAGTAAATTTCGGGCCAAGCGTGGCCATGGATCGCTTGGATAAGCAGAGCAGAGCCGCCAGCGCGATTGCTCGCAGGGACAGAATAGCCCACGCCAACGCGAGCAGGAATGCCGAGACTGCGATACATATACACCGCCGAAAAGGCAAAGTGGACGCAGTAACCGGTGAGATCGCCGAAGAGGAAAGAGGCGGCAGGGTCTGCCTCGGCGGCGTGCACATTTTTGAGACTATAGATTCCGTTCTCGTCGAGATACTGCTTAATGGTCCACGCGCGTGCGAAGGCGTCCTGCGCAAATTCTGGCTTTAGCGAGGCGGTTAGCGAGTTCGCAAGGTCGGCATAGCGCGGATCATCCGGCAGCTTGAGGTATTCAGCGGCAACGTCGCTGCGCCAATTTTTATTGCCAACCTCTCGTCCCAGCAGAACATCAAAGTCGAAAAGCGGCACCTGTGAAATCGCTTCATAAGTGCTGTCGAAGCGCGTGGCATTAGGGTTAGGAATGCGCGAATAGCGGGTGGGCGTGTCGAGTCCGAAAGGTGCGCGGTGCGGTGCCAGTGTGCCAATAGTTGTGCGCACGCCTTTGCGGGGCGCCTCCGAGGCTGGTGAGATTGCGTAGTTTAGGCCGGCTTCGTTACCTGAAGCGAGCGAGTCGGCTGCGCTGGCATCAAAACCTCTAAGCAAATCTGTGTCCATATCTGGGCGCGTCGCGTAATCGATGCGTTGTCCGTCGAATTGAGAGTAGGCCGATTCACGGAAATAGTAGGAGCCATCAGCGGGCTCATAGTCGTCATGAAAAACAACAACAGCAACTGGCGCGGCCTTATCCTTCGGGTCGTTGGTGCTGTCTTGGAAGGGATTGTCTTCCTGTGGGCCACTTCCCTGCTGCCCTGTCAGGCCGAGGTCGTTCGTGAGCTCAGGGGTTGGCAAGCCGAAGCGGCTAACGAAGAGCATCAGCAACAGGCTCACGGCAGTCAGGACCAAGAGATGATAGAGCACTCGACCTTTGCTTGACTCCTGCAGGTTGATCGCAGTCAGCAAGAGCAGACAAACAGCGCCTATCGCCATTAGTAAATAGGCGGGGTCGTAGCCGCGGATGAGGGCGAAGTCGCCTAACAGGAAGGGGCGATCGATCATGCCGTTGCGATGGGCGGTGAGCGTAAACACAACCGCACAGGCAATGAATAGAAGCTCGCCTATCCTGCCGACAGCACCCCGCTGCGAGAGCAGATGTAGGCTTCCACAGAAAGCGGCTGCGAGCGTGAAACCCGCGATGAATTCACCCGCGCTGTAGAGGCTAAGCGGATTGCCCGATGCTGTGGAGCTCGCGCTAAGCAGTGAGCCTGCCTCGCTGCCATTTCGTAGTACGGTGGCCAGTAGTAAGCCGGTGCCGGCAAAAACGAAAGCGAGGATTGCCGCAGCGCCAAACCGCAGCTGCAAGGCTCGACTTGAATGGGGGAGTGCGCAGAGAATAAGCGGGCCAAGCAGTGCGCCAAGTATGGTGCCAAGTGAACCGCTCGCTATCGTGAGCGGCAGGCTTATAAGCCAAGCGGCGAACGCGACAGCCCCGAGGCGAAATAGCTGAGTTAGGCCGAAACGACGCACAAGGTTGTTGGTCGCCGACTGTGTCGGGCCGCCGTTGGTGTGAAAGAGAGGGGGTGGCTTAGCCAAGAATCGCATCCTTAAGGTCAGAGATTTTTACTAAATCTCCGCTAGTCCTGTCCACTAATACGATCGATTCTACGCGCTGGCTCAGGGTGGTCAAATCCAATACTGGGGAAGCCTTGAGTGTCTTCGCTAGAACGTTCGAAGAGAGCACGTTCGAAGAGCGCACGTCCGAATCTTTCCACAGCGCCCTGTGCAGGCGCGACTTTGGTGTGCGCCTGCCGACTATGTCGACTCCGATAACCAGATTAAGACGACACGCGCGTGATTGAGCAGTCGCGGCGAGCCTAGCCAACACCTCTGAGTCGCGGGCGCTCGCGAAGACGAGGCAGTGGCTGCAGTGCTGAGCGGCTAGAAACCTGTCTAAGCCATAGCTGTGAGGAGCTAACTCCTCTGGCGCGGCAGAGTCAGCAATCGCGACAAGCGCGTCGGCCAGGTTCCGGTATTCGTTTGCGCGACCATTATCATTGCCTGCGCCGTCGGCGCCAAAGTGCCAATCGTCCCCGAGCAAGCCGCTTTCTAGAGTCAGTCTTGCTAAGGCAGCCGCGGCTTCGTCGCCCGTCCCGCTAACCAAATAGGCACAGGCTTTGTCGTCGAACGCGACGCTCCGCTCGGGTAACCGGACATTAAGCTGGCGATTGCGGGCGAAGCCCTTCCACATAATATCGCGCACCGAATCGCCGGGTGCGTAGGGCCGGATTTCCATCCGATCCCCCAAAGGCTCACCGTTTGTCTCTGGCAAACCGTCGGCGGTTATGCGGGCGCGCTGCAAGGTAAAAGGGTGATAAGCGCCGAGTCGGGGCAAAATCATGTGTGCAAGAGGCTGGGTGGCGAGCCAACTGTAACTACACAGCCCGAGTGCATCTCGAACCTCGAAGCGACGGATTACGGCATCGTTTTTCCCTCGGTGAGCGGGGACGATGGTTTCATGAAGGCGATTATCTCGTCGCCGTTCGTTTAGCGTTTCAGTATTGGCTGGCGAAACGATTCGCCAGTTTAAGCGTACGAGCGGAAGCCAGGTTATTGCGGGCAGCGAGAACTCGGTGCTGTTGTGATACCCCGCCTCGAATGCTGCCGCACTCGATCGTGAGCTCGGTTGACGCTCCAATGCGCGCATCACTTTGCGCTGCACGACTAGCCCACCGATGACCGTGGCGAAAAGAGAAAGGATAACAACGAACAGTGCGCACAGGCAGAGGGCGAAAACCACAAGGTCCATGCTGCCATAGCCAATTAGGCGCAGCGCGCCTGCCGATAAAACTAGCGCGAGGCTGCCATGTAGCGTTAAGGGAAAATGTGACAGCAGCGCAGAAACGAACGCGCGCGCTCTCCTTAAGTTGAGGGTTAACCGGGAGCCTTCACTGCGGAGTACTTCTTGCATGGGGTGTCTCGAAGACGAGTCTATTTGTTCGCGCGGTTTGCAACCAGTTGTTCAACCACAGCCGGTTCTGCGAGAGTCGTTGTATCGCCGAGCGAATCGAGTTCGTTGGCCGCGATCTTACGAAGAATGCGGCGCATGATTTTGCCAGAACGCGTCTTCGGCAGCCCCGGGGCGAATTGAATAATCTCGGGGCGCGCGAAAGCACCAATCTCGGTAGCCACGAACGCGCGAAGAGCCGCCTTGAGATCGCTCGATTCATCGACCCCGTCCATAAGGGTGACATAGGCATAGATCGCTTGCCCTTTGATGTCGTGCGGATAGCCAACCACCGCCGCTTCGGCGACGCTTGCGTGCAATACCAGCGCACTTTCAATCTCGGCAGTGCCCAAACGGTGTCCAGAAACATTGATGACATCGTCGACGCGGCCGGTTACCCAGTAGTAGCCATCGGCATCGCGGTGCGCGCTGTCGCCGGTAAAGTAATACCCCGGATACGCCGTGAAATACGTGTCGATACAGCGCTGGTGGTCGCCGTAGATACTGCGAAGCTGACTTGGCCAGGTCTGCCCGAGGACTAGATTGCCGGTAGCGACACCGTCGAGTTCGTTACCGTCGGCATCGAGCAGCGCAGGTTTTACGCCAAAAAACGGGAGTGAGGCCGAGCCTGGCTTTAAGTCGGTTACCCCCGGCAGCGGTGTAATCATGATAGCGCCGGTTTCGGTTTGCCACCACGTGTCGACGATGGCGCAGCGGTTCTCGCCCACAACGCGGTAGTACCATTCCCATGCTTCGGGATTAATTGGCTCGCCGACGCTGCCCAAAAGTCTGAGTGAGGATCGCGAGGTACGGGTTACGGGCTCGTCGCCAGACGCCATGAGTGCGCGGATTGCGGTGGGTGCGGTATAGAAAATATTCACTTTGTGCTTATCGATCACCTGCCAGAAGCGCGAGACATCTGGGTAGGTTGGCACACCTTCAAACATAAGGGTCGTGGCACCATTGGCCAGCGGCCCATACACAATGTAGCTATGGCCGGTAACCCAGCCAACGTCGGCGGTACACCAGTAGATATCGCCTTCGTGATAATCGAACACGTATTTGTGGGTTATGCTCGCCCCAAGTAAATAGCCGGCGGTGGTGTGAAGAACGCCCTTGGGCTTGCCGGTCGATCCCGAGGTGTAGAGGATAAACAGGGGGTCCTCTGCTGCCATTAATTCTATTGGGCAGTCGGCTGACTGCGCACTCGTACTTTGGTGATAGCACACGTCACGGGCGTCGTCCCATGCCACTTTTGCGTGGGTGCGGCGCACGACGAGTACTGTGTGCACAGCTGGGCAGTCGGCGACTGCTAGGTCAACATTCGCTTTTAGCGGTATCGCGCGTCCGCCGCGCATGCCCTCGTCTGCTGTAATAACCACCTGACAGTCCGAGTCCAGAATCCGGTCTTTAAGTGACTCTGGAGAAAAGCCCCCGAAGACAACCGAATGTACAGCACCTATGCGTGCGCAGGCGAGCATTGCATAGCTCGCCTCGGGAATCATTGGCATGTAAATGCAGACCCTGTCGCCTTTCTTAACGCCGCGCGCTTTGAGTGCGTTGGCAAGCCTGCCGACCGCTTCATGCAGCGCCTTGTAGGTGATGTGAGCATCGTCATTGGGGTCGTCGCCTTCCCAAATAATCGCTGTCTGCGCCGAGCGATGCTCTAGGTGTCTGTCGATGCAGTTGTAGGCGACATTAAGTCGCGCGCCCTCGAACCATTTAGAGTCGGCGGTGGCGAAATTACCGCCGCTCACATGACGCCATGGCTCATGCCAATGCAGCAGGCTGCCAGCCTGTTCGGCCCAGAATTCCTCGGGGTTTTCGATAGACTGGGTGTACATCGCCTCGTACTGAGCCTTGTCGAGATGGCTTTGAGCGGCGGCTTGTTCTGTCACGGGATAGCGCTTGCTGCTAGACATAGAAAGGGATTCCAGGGTCGCCGAAGGGCGTAACGGCCGAAGTTAACTCACGTTCCGAGTATGCCGCAAAGGCACCCCCATCTCAACGCAGTCTCGGGCTGTGGCATGAGTGTTTGGCGCGCGGGTGAAGCCGAATAAATCGCTGGACTAAAAGCCTAAGAAAGAAAAAGACTAGGGTTTATAGGGCGACTAAACCGACACTCTGAGGTTGTCGATCAGCCGGGTGCTGCCTAGGAAAGCAGCGGCGAGTATAACGAGGTGGGAGTCTTCCCGTGTCGCCGGCCGCAAGGTTGCTGAATTGGCAATGGCGAGGTAATCGGGTTGCAGACCAGCGTCCTGTAGCTGTTGTTTTCCCGCCTGGATTAGGCGTTTGAAATCTTGATCGCCCGCTGCGAGCGCGTCGCCGATGCCCTTAATGGTTTGGTAGAGCAGCGGTGCGACTGCCTTCTGTTCGGCTGACAGGTAACCGTTACGAGAAGAGAGAGCGAGTCCACTTGCCTCGCGCGCTGTTTCGATACCGTGAACGCTGACGGGCAGCGCAAGGTCGTCGACCATTTTTCGAATAATCGAGAACTGCTGATAGTCTTTGAGGCCAAAATAGGCGGCGTCGGGCTGCACAATATTAAACAGTTTGGTGACCACCGTGGTAACGCCGTCGAAGTGCCCCGGACGGCTCGCGCCGCAGTAGTGAGTGCCAAGTTCTGGTACCTGCACTCGCGTGCTGGCCTGCATGTCGTCGCCATAGAGCTCGGCGGCGCTCGGCAAAAACAGAAAGTCACAGCCGGCAGCAATGAGCGCGGCGGTATCGGCATCGAGCGTGCGCGGATAGGAGTCGAGGTCTTCGTTAGCGCCGAACTGCAGTGGATTGACAAAAATACTCACGACGACAAGGTCATGTTCGCCGCGTGCGCGAGAAACGAGGGATAGGTGCCCCGCGTGCAGATTGCCCATGGTTGGGACAAAGCCAAGTGTGTTGGCCGCGGCGCCACTGAGGGCCGACTGCAGTGACTCGATAGTCTCAAATATTTGCATGGTCGAATAAGCGCCGGCTAGTTAAAGCAGTGTTCTTCTGCAGGGAATTTTTGTGATTTCACGTCCGCTACATAATTGCGCAGCGCGCCAGGAATGCCGTCGGTAGAATCGGTTAAGAAGTTTTTGACAAACTTTGGCGTGATTGGCGAGACGCCTAGCACGTCATGCAGCACCATAATTTGGCCTGTCGTATCGGGGCCTGCGCCAATACCTATGACAGGGATTTCGAGGCTATCGGTAACCAGTTTTGCGAGCTCGCGCGGAACGCATTCGAGAAGTAAGACGCTCGCGCCTGCGTCCTGCAGTAGCTTCGCTTCTTGGAGTATCGCTTGCGCCTGAGCGGTATCGCGCCCTTGCACATGGAAACCACCGATGCGATTGACTGACTGCGGCGTCAGTCCCATATGCGCGCAAACAGGAATGCCGCGTTCGGCGAGCAGGCGCGTAGTATTTTCGATCCAAGCCCCGCCCTCTAGTTTCACCATATGGGCGCCTGCACGCATTAACGCTGCAGCGTTTTCAAGTGTTTGTGTCTCTGAGGCATAGCTCATGAACGGCAAGTCTGCAACCAGAAGCGCGCCGCGGTTGCCGCGCTTCACGCACTGCATGTGATACACCATGTCATCCATCGTGACGGGGAGCGTGCTGTCATGACCCTGTAAGACCATGCCTA
>Ga0233398_1000661_pt1 | contig 16160 bp, 17 predicted proteins | sample 38DmetaG_FD_182697 | JGI IMG/M metagenome (GOLD analysis project Ga0233398, IMG submission 182697) | Seawater microbial communities from Monterey Bay, California, United States - 38D | ecosystem: Environmental > Aquatic > Marine > Coastal | place: USA: California | collected 2016-10-02
TCAACTCGAGGCTATAAATGCTTCAATCACCAATGTTTATGAGGATTTTGTTGGCATCGTTGCAGATGGCAGGGGCATGAGCTACGATGAGGTGGATGCGATTGCACGTGGCCGAGTTTGGACAGGATCGGATGCCTTGGAAGTAGGGTTGGTTGATGAGTTGGGGGATTTGGACGCAGCCATCGCTCACGCAGCGGAACTTGCTGGGCTGGATTCGTTGGATGAGGCTGGCATTGTGTTTTTGCCTGAAACTGTTGATCCTTTGGAAGCTTTTGTTCGAGATTTAGCAGGTGCCGAGATGCTGGGTGATGCGCTGGTCAGTGCGGGCATTCCCGCAGAACAGTGGCGACAATGGCTTTCGGTGAAACGCATGGTCGATTCCAAGGATGCGATTCAAGCGCGCATGCCGTATTACATTGACATTCGATGATTTTGGGGTCCGGTTTTCATGTAAATCGGAGACTCTTGACCACTCTGTGCGCCGTTTTGCTCACCACCTTGGTGATGTCATGTCAACGGCAACAGACGGACAAGACGGCCGAAGGCATTGCGTTGAAAACCGATGGAATCAAAGTCGCCAATGATCCTTTTGATCTCATTGATGCGAGCATCAGTGGCGATTCATTGTTGCTTTCTGTGAGGTATGGTGGCGGATGCAGTGATCATGTTTTTGCTTTAGAGACCGGACCGATGCTGAAGAGTCTTCCGCCCAAGCAACTTATTTCCATCTTGCATGATGCCAACGGAGACAATTGTCGTGCCCTGATTCAGAAAACCATTGGGTTTGATTTGTCCCCTTACAGGGGGAGCCCACGTGGTATTACGGTCATCGTATTGGATGGAACGGAATTGATCTACGAATACCGCTGAGTCGAGGTTGAATTGGAACAGGTATGCATTTCACCCTGATCGTTCTCCTTGCGGCCTATTTATTTGCTCTAGCCTCGTGGGTTGGTCATGAGGTGTACCTCACGAGGTGCGTGGTAAGATTATCTCGTGAGAGCAGAAGCCCACAGGCCTTAAAGAAATCGGCTGAGTTCACTGCATCAAGTCCGCGACTCAGTGTAGTCGTTTGCATTCGCAACGGACAGGATCAGCTACTGGACTTGTTCAAGGCGCTGGAACAGCAGAAACTTGAAGGCGATTGGGAAGTGATAATGGTGGATGATGATTCTTCTGACAGCACTTGGAGGTTGCTCGCGGACTTTCAAAGGAAGACAAGTTTGCCCTTTGCACTCAAAACCTTTCAAGTCAAGAATACGACTGCTGGAAAAAAGCAAGCGCTTCAATATGCGATTGACCAAGCAACGGGAAGCGCCCTTGTTTTTACAGATGTTGATTGCGTCCCAGCGAGCAGTGTTTGGTTGCAGCGGATGGTAGAACCGTTGGAGCAAGGTCAGGATTTGGTGCTGGGGGTAAGTTTGCCTTTGTTGGGTCGGACCAAGGGTTTAGTGGGCGCCTTGCAAGCTTGGGATGCGTTGCGCATCGTCCGGAGTTACGTTGGTTGGGCGTTGCATGGAAGGCCGTACATGGGAGTTGGGAGAAACATGGCCATGCGCGCGGAGATTCATCCGGGATTTGAAGCCAACGCTGACCTGGCATCTGGAGACGACGACTTGACCATACAGCAATTGCTCGCGTTCGGGGGCGTATCAACGGTTAGCCTTATCCATCGCGAGAGTCAAGTGGATTCAGAGTTGCCCAAAACGGCAAAAAGCTGGTTCAGGCAAAAGCAAAGGCATTGGACGACTGCACCGCGCTACACCACAGGCGACCGACTGCGACTCATTTTTCCGCAGGTGTTGACCTTGTTATCTCTTGTGTTTGGTGTCATGGCGCTTGTGAGCGGCTTTCATAACGGGGTTTTGCACATTGTCTTATGGATAGTAGGTGTGGGAATGGGGTCCGCTTGGCTAGTTGCAGGCCTTACCTTTCGATCAATCGCTAAAGCGTGCCAGACACCTGATCGTTGGTTTCATTATGGTTGGTTGCAACCGCTTGGAACTTGTTGGATGTGGATGATAGCCATCATGATGGCTGTTCTTCCTTCTAAGCGTCAGTGGTAGGCACGGGAGGCGACTCACCAATCGTTTGACCGCCCATTTCGTACCCATGGATGTGAACCCGAATTTGTCCGACAAAGCGCGCTATGATTACGCGCTTGTTTTACGAGCTACCAAGGAAAATGATGAAAAAGCGTATGCAGAGTTGATGCAACGCTACCGCGATTCAATTTTTCACTTGATCAATAAAATGGTTTTCAGTTCCGACGACGCGGACGATTTGACCATGGAGACCTTCAGCAAGGCCTTTCAAAGATTGGAGCAATACACGCCGGCATACGCTTTTTCGACTTGGCTGTTCAAAATTGGTTCGAACCACACGATTGATTTCATTCGAAAAAAGCGAATTAAGGCCTTGTCCTTGGATCAGGGATTTCGAAATGAAGATGGCGATTCTATGGAAATTCACGTTGCGGATGACGGATTAGATCCCTTTGAATCGCTCGAAAAAAAGGAGAGAAAGGAGCGCATGCACGATGTCGTTAGTGAATTGAAGCCGAAGTACCGAAGATTGGTCGAAATGCGTTATTTCGAAGAGAAGAGCTACGATGAAATATCAGAGGAGCTTGGCTTGCCACTGGGTACGGTCAAGGCCCAACTGTTTCGCGCGCGAGACATGTTAGAGCGGGTGCTTGGAAGCGTTCGAGAGACCATTTGATGATCGACTTCAACCAGTTTGTGCCGGATTTGCCGGAGGGTGCTGCCGACCAGCTGAGAAAGCTGCGGCCCTTGTATGAAGAGTGGAACGCAGCCATCAACGTGATTTCGAGAAAAGACATGGATGCTTTCGAAGAGCGCCATGTTTTGCACAGCCTAGCCATTTTCAAAGCCATGCGCTTCTCGCCTGGCAGCCGCGTATTGGATGTTGGGACGGGGGGAGGCTTTCCGGGAATTCCGCTCGCAATTGTCTGTCCCGATGTCAATTTTGTTCTCTGCGATAGCATCGGAAAGAAAATGAAGGTGGTCCGTGCAATTGTCAAGGAGCTTGGGCTCAAAAATGTCATTGTACATCATGGAAGAGCAGAAGAAATTTCGGGTCGCTTTGACTTTGTCGTCAGTCGTGCAGTCACCCGAATGGATCGTTTCCTCCCCTGGGTGATGAATAAGATGGAAGCGAGGTCTTTGAACCCATGGCCCAATGGAGTGCTGGCACTCAAGGGCGGAGATTTGAAAGAGGAAATGAATGAGGTGAAACAAACCACAGAAGTCATACCGATTGCACAATGGTTCGATGCTCCTTTCTTTGAGACCAAATCCGTGGTGTACGTAAGGTTAAAGTAGCCGATTTGCAGCGGATGCTTCGTTTCCTGAGAAGCACAAAAAAGTCCTTAAAAGAAGAAGAGGAACTCCTTCGAGCCCCTCTTCATAACCTGCAAGAAATTGAAACCAACACAGTATTCTCAGACCGTGTCTGCATCAAAGACGATGCTTTTTGGCGAGGGTTGCCTTGCGGTCTCTGTTTTTTTTTAGCTCGCGACAAAACGGTAGCCTACACCGCGAACCGATGTGAAGTGTTCGGGCTTCTTAGGGTCTACCTCAAAATACTTTCGGAATGCAACAATGAAGTTGTCAATGGTTCGGGTTTTGGGAAAGGCTGAATAGCCCCAGACGATCTTCAAGATTTCTTCCCGGCTCACCACTTGATTGGTGCGGGTGATGAGCAGGCGCAGCAGGCTGGCTTCTCGTTTTGTAATGTTGGCGACGGCTCCTTCACGCGTGATGATTTCGTAGCCGTCAAAATCGATGCGACAACCATCTCCAAAGGTGTAGATCGATTCAATGGCTTCTCCAGCAGATGGTGTTGCGCGGATTAACCGTTTAACACGCAGAAGGAGTTCTTCCAAATGGAACGGCTTGCCCAGGTAATCGTCACCACCTGCCTTCAGACCTTCCACCCGATCGACACCTTCGTTTTTGGCAGTGAGGAAGAGAACGGGCAGGTCAGATCCCTCGACTCGAAGAGCTTGACAAACTTCCAAACCGTCCATTTTGGGCATCATGACATCGAGCACTGCTGCGTCGAGGTAGTGCTCCTTTGCCATTTGAAGCGCTTCTTCACCATTTTCCGCCTCAATCACGAACCAACCTTCTCGTTCGAAGTTCAGTTTGACGGTGCGCCTTAGGGTGAGATCATCTTCAGCCAGAAGGATTCTTGGTTGAGGTTGAGATGAGTCTTGCATGGTGTAAATTTCGGACGAAATTGTTTTGAAGGAGATGGAAGAAATATACGAAGTACCAACAATTGCGAACGCGATTGGTTTAGAAGTGCTCACTGTGGAGCCTGAACGCGTGACAGGTAGGATGCCGGTCGATGGACGCACCCATCAGCCATATGGCTTGCTGCATGGAGGAGCGAGCGTGGTGTTGGCAGAGACATTGGGTTCGGTCGGTTCGCATTTCCTCGTCAAGGATCAGGGCAAGGCTGCTGTCGGAGTCGAAGTCAATGCAAATCACGTTCGAGGTGTCCGGTCGGGTTGGGTTCATGGTGAAGCCAAGTTGGTGCATCGAGGAGGGAAGATGCACGTTTGGTCCATCGACATCAAGGATGAGCAGGAACGACTGGTTTGCACCAGTCGGCTTACGGTCATGATCATTGCTCAACCACAAAAGCGCGACTCAGCGGCGGCGGAGTGAACAGCATGCACGATAAGACGGCGTTGTTTCAGCTTTGGTGGAAGATGCCGGGTGCCGGTATGGATGACGTCTGGACGCTAGATCCGGATGATGGAGGTGCGACGGTATTTCATTTTTCACCTTTTGCCCAATCTGAACAGTCACCGACGCTGCAATTGAGAGGAACTAAACGAGCGGTCACAATGCCCGAAAGTGGTACGGTACGATTGGAATCTTCACCTGGAAAGAGCGGCGCAAATAAGCACGTACACATGCAAGCTGTTGATGCGGCATTGGAATCCATTGAGCGAGGAGACCTGGACAAAGTGGTCCTCAGTCGTTCCGAGTTCTGGGCAACTTCAATGGATCCGGAGACATTGTTTCGCTCAAAATGTCAGATGTACCCCGATGCCATGGTCTACCTCTTTGCGCATCGTGAGTCCGGTGTTTGGCTGGGCGCTTCACCTGAATTGTTGTTGAGACGCTCAAAGGATCATTTTCAGACCGTCTCGCTCGCAGGAACAAAACCAGATTTGTCGGCACCGTGGACAGAAAAGGAATACCGTGAGCAGGAAATGGTAACTGATTTCATCACCCAGCGATTGAAGTCTGCGGGTGCTGAAGATGTTCTGCAACAGGTCCCAACGGATCGCGCTTATGGTGGCATCAAGCACTTGGAATCTCAGATTCAATTTTCATCCAATGAAGATGAAATGAAATGGTTGAATGAATTGCACCCGACGCCCGCTGTGGGCGGAGAACCAAGAGAGGGGGCACTTAAATTCATCGCAAAACACGAAAAACAAACGCGCGGTTATTACTCGGGTTTTTTGGGCTGGAGTGAAACAGAAGAATCCAACTTTTTTGTCAACTTGAGATGCATGGAGTGTTTTTCAGACGGATTTCGCTTGTTTGCGGGTGGCGGAATCGTGGATGGATCTGATGCGAGCGAGGAATGGGAAGAGACCCGTGTCAAAATTGAAACGATTCGCAACAAGTTGAATCGTTAACCGTTCGAATCGGTCTTATTTTTGTCGCATGAGGACGTCAGACCACCCCGCCGCACATGAGCTTCTAGCTACGTGGAAATCTTTGGGATTGAAGCACGTCGTCGTTTCTCCCGGTTCTCGCAGTGCACCGCTTGTGTTGGCCGCGCACGCGTTGGACTTCAAAATCACTGTTGCGCTTGATGAACGAAGCGCAGCGCACATTGCTCTAGGAATGGCTTTGGAGTCGGGTGTGCCTAGTTGCGCGATCACAACATCTGGCACTGCGGCACTGAACCACGGACCGGCAATGGCTGAGGCCTTTTTCATGGGCGTACCCTTGATCAGTCTCACTGCAGATAGACCTGCCGCTAAGCGAAATACGGGCCCCGGACAGATGGTGGTGCAAACGAATGTTTTTGCGGATCACTCCATATGCTCAATGGAGCTGGATGAATTGACGATGTCGTCTGCAGAAATTAGAGGCGCGGCTTCAGAAGCTTGGCTTCAGGCGCAGCGAGGACCTGTGCACATCAATGTTCCTTTCGAAGAGCCACTCTATGGCCTGTGCGAGGTAGAAGCAGCTCGAAGTTCAAGTTCCATTCAAATGGCAGGAGAGCAAGAAATTTCTGATTTTGAGAGCGCTCTGATCATGCCAGATGATTTGATTGATCTGCTCAGTTGTCACGATCCGAAGGTGCTGATTCTTCTCGGCGCCATCCCCGAATTTTTGAGGAGCACTTCTGCCCTAGAAGAATTGAGCGAACGTGCTGCCGTTGTTGCCAATGCGTTCGGTCCGATTCAAGGAGCGAATGCCGCATTGAGTGCTACGAGCGCGCTTCTGGGTCTGGCTAAGTCGACACTGAAGGAATTGAGGCCCGATGTCATCATCACCTTTGGTCTTCCTCCAATGGACAAAAAATGGAGGGAACAGTTGGTGACTTGGGAGGCTCCCCATTGGCACGTGGGTGCCGATGGTCACAATTGGGATATGTTTGGCTCAAAGGCAGGCTCATGGCAAATTTCCGCGGCACAAGGGATTCAGCAATTGCGAGATGCTCTGCCTGGATTCAATGCATACGCTGGGCAGTGGAATGTTCACTTCGATCAAGTGGCAGCATCAGTATCTAACGTTGCGTTGGATTGGCCCAATCAATGGACCGATTGGCACATTTACCAGCGTTTATCGCAAATACTGGATGCAGAATCTTCCATTCATTTTGCAAATTCAACTTCTGCTCGATACGCCCAATGGTTTGGTTGGGGAAAGCGAGCGCTGCATGCGAACCGAGGAGCTGCAGGAATCGATGGTTGCCTCAGCACCGCAGTTGGCGATGCGTTGGCCAACCCCGATCGTCCGGTGATTCTCTTGACGGGCGATACAGCGTGGCTTTATGACTCCAATGGCTTGGCACTTAGGCCAATTCCATCCAACATTAAAATCATCGTGATCAACAATGGCGGAGGTAATATTTTTCGCTGGATTGAAGGACCAGCAGAGGAGATCGTGCTCAAACGCTATTTCGAATCTCCCTTCGCAGAATCTATGAAAGGGAGCGCGATGCAGTTGGGTGTAGAATATGCCGTTGCCGACAACTGGCAAGAATTTGATGTGTCATTTGACTCTTGGTACAACAACGTCGGACCATCTTTGTTAGAAATTAGAACGAGTGGCGAGGAAGCTGCGCACTTTTACGAAGCGCTCAAAACGTGCTTGAGCTCGAAACGAACACGATAGGAGAAAATTGAATTATAGCAACATGTCACAAAGAAGTTGGGAGACAATCAAAGAGTACGAGGACATCCGTTTTGAGCTGTGTGATCAGGTGGCCAAGATCACCATCAACCGACCGGAAGTGTACAACGCATTTCGACCTGAGACCAATATTGAAATGTTGGACGCAATGCACATTTGCCGCGAACGTCCAGATATCGGGGTCGTCGTGTTCACAGGTGAAGGGGACAAGGCCTTCTGCAGTGGAGGTGATCAAAATGTCAAGGGAGTCGGTGGATACATCGGTGGAGACGGTGTGCCGCGCTTGAATGTTTTGGATCTGCATAAAGAAATCCGTGCTTTGCCGAAGCCCGTGATTGCCATGGTCAATGGATATGCCATCGGTGGCGGCCACGTATTGCATGTTGTTTGCGACTTGACAATTGCCTCTGAGAATGCAATCTTTGGCCAAACGGGCCCCAAAGTAGGGAGTTTTGACGCTGGGTTTGGCTCGAGTTATCTCGCTCGCCACGTCGGTCAGAAAAAGGCGCGAGAGATTTGGTTTTTGTGCGAACAGTATTCTGCAGCCGAAGCCGAAGAGATGGGAATGGTCAATACGGTTGTTCCTCTTTCTGAACTCGAAAATACGACGATGAAGTGGTGCGAAACCATCTTGAAGCGCTCGCCGCTGGCGTTGCGAATGATCAAGCGAGGCTTGAACGCTGAGTTGGACGGGCAGCGAGGCTTGATGGAATTTGCTGGGGATGCGACCCTGATGTACTACTTGATGGAGGAGGCGCAGGAAGGAAAAAATGCATTCCTTGAGAAGCGGGATCCAGACTTTCAGAAGTTTCCGAAATTCCCCTGATAGAACCCATGGCCGTAAAAGATTGGATACAGGCATCTCGTCTGCGCACCCTGCCCTTGGCTGCCTCTTGCGTCTTGGTCGGAGCAGCGATCAGCTTTCCGGAGACCCGCGGGTCAGAATTGCTGGTGCGCCAGTTTTGGAATGTGTTTTCGGTCATTTTAATGACGGTGATTCTGTTGCAAGTCTTGTCCAACTGGGCCAATGATTGGGGTGATTTTGAGAATGGTGCGGACGATGAGAGCCGACAAGACCGAGCCGTTGCTTCAGGTCGCATCAGTCCCTCGAAGATGAAAAGTGCTGTAATTGTCTTGGCCGTTGTTGCTTTTGTTTGCGGGCTTGTGGCTCTCTTTCTCTCTTTCTTTGCGGTGGGTCATTTATGGCCAGCGCTGCTCTTGTTAGCCTTTGGAGTGGCTTCTATTGCAGCGGCCTTCAAGTACACAGCAGGCAGCAGTCCCTATGGCTACAAAGGCTTCGGTGATGTCATGGTGTTTTTATTCTTCGGTTGGATCGGTGTTGGAGGAACGGCTGTGTTGCTCGCACATTCGTGGGATTTTCAGTGGCTATTACCTGCCACATGGTCCGGTGCGATGTGCGTAGCTGTGTTGAATTTGAACAACATGAGAGATCATGTTTCCGATGCAAAAGCCGGAAAGCAAACGCTGGTTGTGCGTATGGGCTTTGATCGGTCGAAACGCTATCATTTGTCTTTGTTCCTTCTTGGTTGGATCTCGTGGTGGGTTTACGCTTTGATCCTGCATGCGGGAGAGTGGCGGGGAATGGGCTGGATTGGTGTGTTGAATGCCGTGCATCTCATGCATGCGTTTAGAGTCTTTAAGGTCCAAAATCCCGCTGAACTCGATCCAGAATTGAAGCGCGTGGCATTGTCATCAGCTGTCGCGGCATTGTTCTTTCTACTTGCTCAAACGGGATTGGTTGCATCATGAACAACGCGGGTTTAGATGTACAGTGGATTCGTTTCGAAATGAAATTCAAAAAGCCCGCACGGACCTCGCGCGGTGCTTTGCTGAGCAAGCCGTCATGGTTGATTCGCTTGCGCGACAATGACGGCCGCACGGGGTGGGGAGAGTGCAGTGTGATTCCCGGGTTGAGTTTGGATGACGCCCTGGCGATCGAGTCCCAATTGCAAAGGCTTCGGCACTCTGGAGAAATAGCATTGGATCTCATTCCCAGTGCGCTGCCGGCGCTCCATTTTGCGCTGGAAACAGCATTGGCCGATTTACATTCGAAACATGATTTCACCCCGTTTCCGGGCAGCTTTGCGAACGGTTCATCTCGCATCGAGATCAACGGATTGATTTGGATGGATGGCCCAGAAGGTTTGATCGCCCAGGCAGAATCATTGCTGAAAGCGGGGTTTAATACCCTCAAGGCAAAGGTTGGACACTTGCCATTTGATCAAGAGCTGGAGTGGATTGGAGCAATTCGTAATCTTGCTCCAGAGGTAGTTTTCAGGGTGGATGCCAATGGTGCCTTTTCAACACCTGAGACGGGTTGGACACCACAACGAAAATTAGAGGCGCTGGCAAAGCTTGGATTGCACAGCATAGAGCAACCCTTGAGGCCAGATGACCGCATTGGATTGGCGCAGCTTTGCGCTTCCAGTCCCCTTCCGATTGCACTCGATGAGTCATTGATAGGGGTTTCTAGCACTGAGCGCGGCGCGCTTCTTGACACCGTTGGGCCGGCTTTTTTAGTGCTAAAGCCGAGTCTGTTGGGAGGACTTGCCGCCTCTCAGGATTGGATTTTGCAAGCTGAGAGACGGGGCATGCGATGGTGGGTCACTTCAGCCCTGGAGACGAACTTGGGCTTGAATGCGATTGCACAATGGACAGCCAATGGTGTTCAGTCGGATGCGGATCTGTTGCCGCAAGGATTGGGAACGGGCGGATTGTTTGTGAACAATATATCCAGCCCCTTGCAGGTGAACGATGGTTATCTATCTGCGAATGGTCCCTCCCCATGGCAAGAACCAGAGTTGAATTCGAAAGATTTTGATCGTAATTCCTCGATGGAATGATGAATGGGCGCATACATTTGGCGGGCAGGTGGTGGTCGCTTCGAAAGGATCAGCTTGATCAGATGGAGGCTTCTTGTCAGGAGGAGTGGGAACTCGAAGTCGTCGAAGTTTTATCGGATTGGTGGTCTGATCGCAGCATGGTTTCCTCCAAAACTTCGGGGTCGACAGGGGCTCCAAAAGAAATTATGCATCACAAGAAAGCGATGGTGGAGAGCGCGGAGCGCACGATTCGTTGGTTCAATCTAACGGAAAAGACCGCTGCAAGCTTGGTGATGCCGGTTCGATTCATAGGTGGAAAGATGATGTTAATTCGAGCGATTGTGGGCGGATGGGATCTGCGTATTGAGCGTCCATCGCGCCTGCCTTTGGTGCAAATCCCCTGTGATTTTGTCGCAATGACGGTCGCGCAGGCGGCTGAACTGATTCAGGAGAATTCGGCTTCCTGGAGTCAGCTGAGCACGGTGCTTTTGGGCGGAAGCATGGCAGAACCTCGTTGGATTCAAGAAATGCCATCTGGTCCGGTGGTGTACGAATCCTTTGGAATGACAGAAACCATCAGTCATTTTGCCATTCGACAGTTGAAACCGCATCGGGAAGAATTCTTCCAATGCTTGAGAGGGTTCAAGGTTCGTTCGGTTGATGAGGGTGCGTTGGAAGTGGTTTTTCCGGATGGAAAGAGCCTGAAAACCACGGACGTGGTGAAGCTGCAGAGCCAAACATCGTTTCAATGGTTGGGGCGTTTGGATGCGGTGGTCAATTCTGGAGGCATTAAAATCCACCCTGAACAAGTAGAGAGGGAGATGGCGCATCTGATTCATGCGCCATTCAAGGCTTATGGTGAGCCTCATGTCACATGGGGTTCGCAACTCGTTATACGCATTCACGCAGCACAGCCACCGCGCAATGCGCAGCAACTGGAAGAACAATGGATTGCGTGGGCAAAACAACACTTGCCTCCAAATCATGCGCCAAAAAGAATTGAGTGGAAAGCATTGCGTCAAACCGACTCTGGAAAGTGGCTTCGGCCCTGAATCGCCGTAATTTTATGCCCATGAAGGATGCTGCAGGAACGGAATTGCCAATCTTGGTTTTCGCTACACACAATGCCAACAAAGCCCTTGAGGTTCAAAATATGCTGGGGGGCGTCTACCAGATCAAGACGCTCACAGAAATCGGCTGTCATGAGGAGATTGAAGAGACAGCTCTCGACTTGAAAGGGAATGCCTTGATCAAAGCACAACACGTGTACGATGCTTACGGGTTGGATTGTTTCGCCGATGATACTGGACTCGAAGTCGATGCCTTGGATGGAGCTCCCGGTGTCCGTACAGCGCGATATGCAGGCGAAAAGGCAGATGCTCAGGCAAACATGGATAAGTTGCTTGCGGCTCTTTCCGGAGTGAGCGTCGAGAATCGTTCAGCACGGTTTAGAACAGTGATTTGCATGGTGCGCGGTGGAGACGTTGAATACGTCGATGGTACCTGCGAAGGACGCATAGCTTTGGAACAAAGTGGTGCCAAAGGATTTGGATATGATCCGGTGTTTTGTCCAGAAGGGGAAAGGGTCACATTTGCTGAAATGTCAGCAGTGACCAAAAATGAGATCAGCCACCGTGGAAAGGCAATACGATCTATGGTTAGTGAATTGTTGGCAAAGTCCTAAGGGATGGGCTTTTGCCGTGAAAAGTTGTTGCATATTTGCCACTGAAAAGGGATAACTCATGAATTACCTCGATTTCGAAGAACCGATTCTTCAGTTGCGCGAGCAACTCACCCAAGCTCAAGAGCTTCAGCAAACGAGTGACGTCGATATGGCCAACCTGGTCGAAGATCTAGAGTCGAAAATAAGGGAGGTTACTGCCAATATCTATTCTGACTTAACCCCTTGGCAGCGCGTTCAGGTAAGCCGCCACCCGGATCGGCCGTACACGCTGAATTACATCGAAGCCATCACTGATGGTCAGTTCATGGAGTTGCATGGAGATCGCACAGTCAAGGACGACAAGGCCATGGTGGGGGGATTTGGTTTCATTGATGATCAAAGCGTCATGTTCATTGGTCAGCAAAAAGGAATGAACACCAAGATGCGCCAATACCGCAATTTTGGAATGGCAAATCCTGAAGGCTACCGCAAGGCTTTGCGTCTGATGAAACTGGCTGAGAAGTTCAACCGTCCCATCGTAACGCTCATTGATACGCCAGGGGCTTACCCTGGGTTGGAGGCTGAAGAGCGTGGTCAGGGAGAAGCGATTGCTCGCAATCTCATCGAGATGTGTCAACTCAAGGTCCCTGTGATTTGCATTGTCATTGGTGAGGGTGCTTCGGGAGGAGCGTTAGGCATTGGCATTGGAGATCGAGTTCTCATGCTCGAAAACACTTGGTACAGTGTCATCAGTCCAGAATCGTGCTCTTCCATTTTGTGGAGAAATTGGGAGCATAAGATGGAGGCAGCGGAGGCGTTGAACTTGACCAGCGAAAACATGCAATCCTTGGGCCTCGTCGACGGAATCATTCCAGAGCCATTGGGAGGAGCGCACGCAGATCCCGAAGCCATGTACAAGCAAGTGAAGAAGGAAATAAAAAAGCACTTGACCAAGTTGATTCCCATGCATGCAGACAAGCGTGTTGAGCGCCGAATTCGGAAGTTCTCATCAATGGGGGTGGTCAATAGCTGAGTGTGTTGCTGTATTGCGTAGTTTTGTCACGAATTTGAGATTCACAACATATAGTATGAAGAGTAACGTTTACACCTGGAAGTTGCCCGTAGCGGCAGTATTGACTTCTTTGATTTTCTTTGCAGGCTGCGCCGGATTGGGTAGCATGGACAAAGAGAAGGAGGCTTTAGGCCTCGAAGCCTCACCGGAGCCGCTCATTTTGCGCGGCGACGTGGTGGAATTGAAAATTGATGGAAGATTCCCACCCAAGTACTTCGCCAAGAAAGTGAGTGTGGAAGCGACTCCAGTGTTGTCCTGGGAAGGAGGAAGTGCATCTTTCGACACCCAAGGGTTTCAAGGAGAAGACGCACCTGGAAACTACAAAGTCATCCCATTCGAGAATGGAAAAGCATTCTCTTACGAGGCTTCAATTCCTTTCGACCCAGCCATGGAAGATGCTGGTGAACTCACGGTTCGAATCTCAGGAACCAAAGGCAGCAAGACTGTTGACTTCGATCCGATTGTGATTGGTGCAGGTGTGATTACCACACCATTGATGGTTCAGTCAGACGATCGATTCATCCTCGCCAAAGACAATTTCAAGCGTGTTCTCAGCTTCAACGAAGAAGCTACAGTAAACTACATGAAGAGTTCGTCAACAGTGCGCTCGAGTGAGTTGCGTGACGACGACTGGAAAGCCTTGCGCGCCCTGGTCGCTCTCGCAAACGAAGCGGACAGTGTGGTTTTGACCGGCGCGTCGATTGAGGCGTATGCATCACCAGAGGGTGAAATCACTTTAAATGAAGATCTTGCCGCAGATCGAGCAGCGTCAGCTGCGGGAGCTTTAACCCGTGAGATGAAGCGCAAGAAAATGACAGCTGATGAAGCGTTCTACAGCCTCGTTCCGAAAGGAGAGGATTGGAATGGTTTCAAGGGCTTGATGCAAGCATCATCCATTGAGGATAAAAATTTAATTCTGCGCGTTCTGGAAATGTATTCAGACAAGAACAAGCGGGAGGAAGAGATTCGCAACATTGCGAAGACCTACAAAGAAATCGAAAAGGACATTCTTCCTCAGTTGCGACGTTCGCAGATGACCGTTGCCTATGACGTTGAAGGCTACACGGACGAGGAATTGAAGGATCTCTGCATGAGCAATCCTGACATTTTGACCGTTGAAGAGTTGCTCTTCTCTGCGACTCTGTTTGACGATATGAGTGATAAGTTGACCATTTATCAAACTACGCTTCGCGTGCACGCTGGTGACTACCGTGGACACAACAATGCAGGATGGTGTCTGGCGCAGATGGGACGGATGAGTCAAGCATGGGAGCTTTTTAACGCTGCCTTGGAGTTGGAACGAAGCAAGGTTGTATTGAACAATGTTGCGGCGATCACGCGCAAAGATGGAAACATTGATGATGCGATGGCTTTGTTGAATGAAGCTTCGGGAGCAGGACCTGAAGTGGGATACAATAAGGGAATTATTTTGATCCAAAAGGGTGATTACCCTTCAGCGATTTCGAACATGGGACGTGAAAGCACGGTAAATGTGGCTCTTGCAAAAATGCTCAACGGTGATGCATCAGCAGCGAAGAAAACGTTGAACAACGCCAATGACGACAGCGCCGCGTCGAGCTACCTAATGGCCGTTGCTTGCGCTCGTTTGAAAGATGCGAGTGGTGCAAAAAAGCACCTCGGAGAGGCGCTGGCAAAAGACCCAAGCCTCCGTGCCAAAGCGGAACGAGATCTCGAGTTTCGCAATGTGCGGTCTGAGATGGGCATGTAACTGACCGATTCAATTATTTTAAAAGAGCTCCAAGATTGGAGCTCTTTTTTTTGTTCCAATCTTGCTGGTTACTTTCGTGTCATGAAACGCAGTTTGTCGCCTCTCAACACCTTCTCCATCGCCTTTGTGGCGTTGTTGATTGTTTCGTTTTCATTGCCTCGAAATGCGCACGGGCAATCCTCGGTGGGTGATGCCGCTGAAGATTTCTTGTTTGATCTGCCAGATGTTCGTTTTGAAATGTCCAGTTTTCAGGGAGACGATGTGGAGAGCGCATGGAATTTGCAAGTGCTGCAGCCGTTGGATCATGATCATCCTGAAAATGGTTCGTTTTATCAGCGTGTTTACCTGTCACATCGGTCGGCTGATTTGCCTGTCGTAATGGTCACCGAGGGGTACAGTCGAGGTTTCAATTATCAAAGTGAATTGGCCAAGGCAATGGGAGCCAATCAAGTCATTGTGGAGCATCGCTACTACGGCGAGAGTGTCCCGGATTCTATGGATTATGAGCATTTGAACATCCGACAAGCGTCACGAGACTTGCACCGCATTCGCACGCTGTTGGGCGCGTTTTATTCAGGTCCTTGGGTCGCATCGGGAATTAGTAAAGGAGGCCAAACAACGCTCTTTTACAGGTACTTCTTCCCTGATGATGTGGCTGCGAGCGTGCCGTATGTGGCCCCGATCAACCTTTCACTTGAGGATGAGCGGATTTATGACTTCTTGGATGGGGTTGGGAAATCGAAATGCCGAAAACGAATTGAGGCGATTCAGCAACGGATTCTCTCAGAGTATGATGAGAGTTTATTGCGATTGAAATGGCATGCAAAAGGTGCGGGGTATAGGTTTGACTATTTAACGGTTGACGAGGCTTTCGAATACGCTGTTTTGGAATACCCTTTTTCATTTTGGCAATGGGGCGCAGACTGTGGTGAGATTCCAGATTCTGACGAATCATTGGAAGTGATTTTGGATCACTTCCTTGAAGTAAGTGGCTTGGGATTTTTCTCGGACGAAGGAATGACGGATTACGCATCACACTATTATCAATGCGCAGCAGAATTCGGATATTACGGTTATGAAGTAGAACCATTCGCCGAAAAGTTGCGCGTGCTGGGTCAAGCGGGCAATCCCTCAGCTATTTTTACGCCCGATCACATGGCTGTTCAATACGATGGTGGCGAATTGGCCAAAGTGGTGCACGGTTGGCTGGATTCGCATGGGGATGAAATCATTTATATCAACGGTGCGTTGGACACATGGAGCGCAACAGCAATGCCTTTGAATGCTGATCGAGATGCGCTGTACTACTTCTTGGAGGATGAGAGCCATGGAACCGCGCGCATTCGTAACATGAGTGATGCGCAGAGAGGAGAGGTGCGTTCTGCGCTCGAGCGTTGGTTGGGTGTCGAATTGACAGGAACGCTGGCCGATTGAT
>Ga0233398_1000688_pt1 | contig 15443 bp, 33 predicted proteins | sample 38DmetaG_FD_182697 | JGI IMG/M metagenome (GOLD analysis project Ga0233398, IMG submission 182697) | Seawater microbial communities from Monterey Bay, California, United States - 38D | ecosystem: Environmental > Aquatic > Marine > Coastal | place: USA: California | collected 2016-10-02
GGATTGGTGGATTGATTGGAGTGTTGGAGACTAGGGTCTATTTAGGTAGTCTAGTCCTATTAGTATTAGAATGGGTATTAGTATAATTGTTAGTGTCATGGTGTTATTTGTCTTATCTTTAATTCTTATATAGATTATCTATATGTATATTTAGAAATAATCACTTAGGGTGTGCGGCTTTTATCTTTGTTTTGGGTTTCTACCACCATCTAATCCTTGGTCTATACAAATATCGGGTCTGCTCTTTCCATTGCTTTCGTTCCCATTCGAACTCTAATAAATCCTTAGATTTCTCTAGTGGTGGATTGCTATCATCCGATGGATTTGTTGCTTCTATCTTCTCTATGTTCTGCTTTTGATGGTCTTCCCGCTTATCTAAATAATCTTTACTCATCTTTGTTTTGGTTTAATATTTGTGAATATCTTTCCTTTACCCCTTTCTTTGGTTTGAATTCACCTTTAATTGGGCTAGTCGTATATGTTGGTTTACCACACAACATTGATAATGCAGCTAAATATTGTGGCTTAAATTCTTCTTTACTCATCTTTGTTTTGGTTTAAGATATTACTCTTTATCCACTCTACGGATAAAAGTGGTTGGATATTCATCGCAGTCCTATATTGAATTATCTTTCTTTTCAGTTCCTTTATCTTATCTATCTCTTTACTCATCTTTGTTTTGGTTTTCTAATTCTAGTATTTTCTTTTTTGGTTTTACCACATATCTCACACTTTTTTATTATAACATCCCTATGCGGCCAACCATATTCTTTCCATTCATGTGTACAATTACGAAGTTTTCTTAGTTCTTCTAATAAGAAATCACCCACCTCGTCAACTATATTCTTACTCATCTTTGTTTTGGTTTAATTCCATTCTAATTCTACATTACCAAATGTTAGGTCAACATAATGAATGGTTTCGTCTAATTTATTTAGTTTCCACTCAACACGAGCAACCAGTATATTATTGTCAATAACTTCTGGTGTATTATTGGTTTCATCACAAATAATTCTAATGTCAATATTACTAAATCTTTTTTCTTCATTAACTAAATTATCAAACCTCTTTTCTATTGGATGCATTAGTTTCCATATAGTTTCAAATCTGGTTTGTTTAGTATTATAAGGTTGTTCAGACAAAAACTCTTCGTTGAGTTTGTAATACACATCCTTTATAATTTCAAGTTCTTTACTCATCTTTGTTTTGGTTTTCTATCATCAATTTCATTTGTTCTAGGAATGTTTCCATTACTATATCTTCTGCTATTAAATGGCCCATTGGGTTTATCATATCTTCACAAAGTTGACAACTTAAAAATACTTTTTCTTCCATCCCCCACATTCTAAAAATTGTTGAGACTCCTAATTGACCAATAGGGTAATGTTCAGATGGTTCGGTACGTTCCATCTTACCTACTACTTCTATCTCTAACCCTTCATTAACTTGAGTCATTATTCGTATTCCTGCTTTAATGATTGAGCTTATTTCTTCTTTACTCATCTTTGTTTAGGTCCAGTATTCATGTATAATAGTTTCTTTCAATTCTTCTATTCTTCGTTGTCTAATATCCATTTCTATACATTTCCTTGATTGAGGTAACCCATGAAACATATGTCTTTTCCATTTAGAATTTTCATCCCAACTACCAAAATATTGATACTCTGATTTAATATCATTACCGTTTTCATCTTGACCTAAAATATAATGAACTACATCTTCATCTTTATATTGTGGATAGAAATGACTTACGTGTTCGTATTTTTCTTCTATGATTCTATATTTTCTTTTACTCATCTTTGTTTTAGTTTAAAGTTTTGTCATTTGTACTATTTTCATAACAAAACAAGTCATCATAATTATTATAAACCAAAATAATTGTTTGTTAGATGGTACTGGGTACATATGGTTGTCCTCATAATTATACCACTTTAAAAATTTACTCATCTTTGTTTTAGTTTATAATATTACTGCGCATATAATCGGTATACCAAATACAATAACTGCCCAAATTATCATACCTACTTGGTCTAATATATCTTCTTTACTCATCTTTGTTTTGGTTTATCAGTTCGTAGATTTCGTCGTTGTCTATTTTCATAGAAACCATCCACGTACCTTTAGGCATTTCCATACCATAAAGCGCAGACTTGTCTTTCTTTGGATCTTCTACTATCCAACTTTCTGTGATATACACATCCTTAACTGGTCTTACTAATCTAAAATCTTTGTTTTGGTTTAATAACTTTAATTGTTCTTCTGTTAGTTCACTTCTTAATCTAGGTACTTCCATATCATCAAATTCAGTATGGTCGTTCCATGTATTCTCAAAGTCATCCATAGACTGAGCTATAATGTATCTTTCGTTTAAAGTTAATTTTTTACTCATCTTCTGTTATTATAATTGTTTTTGTTATCTTCTTTAATTCGGCTCCTTCAAGTGACATATCTGATGGACAATGAACTTTCGTTAAATCATCTAGTTTTTTGTTCCATACAATGGCTTTAGTAACATCGACATGCCATTCCCTATCAGATAAAAAAGTATCTGATAAAAAAGTATCTGATTCTCCCCAGAATTTTCCATCTTTAACAATTACTTGGCCTTGGCCTGACTGTCTTCCTATTTCTTTACTCACCTTTGAGTGGTTTAAGTTCTTCTTCAATTATCTTTACCATTTCATCAAATGTAACTCCTTCTTCGTCTGCTCGTTGTTGTATGAATTTTGCTGGTAGATGTATATAATTTGCTTTAGCTAATCTTTTCTTATGAATTTCGTTAAATTCTTTTAGTAGCTTACCGACTAATTTCTTATCTTCTTCTTTACTCATCTTTGTTTTGGTTTATAGATAAATACATATATTTAAAATACGCTTTTGGTAATCGTGTGTAATAGTACCAATTTGAATGTCCTTGCATATAACTTTTACTCTCTTTAAAAAAAAACTTGTGTGCTTCTATTATTTTTTTCATCTTCTTTTAATTTTTTATATGCTCATTATATAAATCTAGTGCTTCATCATAATCATCAAACGTGTCTAAGAGTTCTACGTCTTCTACCTCTCCGTCATCATATATTATACCTGAGGGCTGCACTTCTACTTTCACAATACATAGTTGTACTGAATATTTTGTTACTGTTTCTTCTCTACTCATCTTCTTTGTTTTGGTTAATTTATCATATCTTTCAGCAATGTCAGACATTACTTCTCCCATATGTTTTGGTTCTCTTTTACTTAGTTTCATCTTTGTTTGGGATATATCCAAATCTATAATAGGGTAAACCGTAAGTCTTATCAGTAACTATTATACCATCGGATTGATTAATTTTATTAACAGGTATTACGCCTTCTTCATGGATTTGCATTGATACAATCCTATTATTTTCATAAGAAGTTCTAGCATTTCCATCAGGTTGTTTTATTATCTCAATTGCAGGTTCTTGTCCTGTTCCACCTACTATACATTTTCTACTAAGGGACCATATAACAACTGAAGGGTTTGAAGTTTCAATTATCTTTTCATCCTTTATACCCAGTTGTAGATATTTTTCTCGTAATTTACTCATCATCTTTGTTTTGGTTTTTAATTTGTTCTTTTATCCATTCAATACCATCTTCAACACCTTCTTTGTATTCGTCTGTACAATGCCCGTAATAAGGTAAGGAGTCTATGTGTTTTTTTATTTCTTTTTTACTTGGTAGTTTTATTTCTTTACTCATCTTTGTTTTGGTTTATTGAATTTAGCAAAGTATTCGAATCCCTCTTTTATAGTCTTAAAAAACATTGGTTTATTGAATGGTCCTTTTTTAGGTTTCTCAAATAACTTTTTATTTACCTTCAATCCCTTACATTTTCCACAAGTTCTTATACCGCTGCCATCACACCCAGCACATGTACCTAATTCACTTTCTTTTTCGCCATTACAACCAGGACAAACTATGATTCCATAATCACAAGAACAATACTTTTCACCATCCTTTATTGTAGGTTTCTCTTTACTCATCTTTGTTTTGGTTTATAATATTAAATGAATAAGTGATATTGATAATAATATCCATACTATTCCTACATCTAAAAATACATTACCGCTTTCTAATGAAAACTTAAATCTAAATGGGTTTGCTAATAGTGCTTTAATAAATCTAATCATCTTTTATTTCTTTAATCTTATATAAAGAAATGTAATAAAGTTTCAATATTTACTCGTCTTCTGCGTACCAGGTTGGTTCTATCTTGAAATAGTCATTGTGGACTTTGACCATGTATTTACCCTTCTTATTCTTGAGTCTCTTGATCTGTTTCTTTATATAGTGTAGGTAGAGTTTACCACGTCTTGAATCTACAGGGTCTTCACCATAATCTCCAGCGTCGTCTTCTTTTTTAGGGACTATTTCTATTTTTCTCATATAGAACAGTTTGTCCCATTGGTTTATCCAACTAATGCATATATCTACAACTGTTGCCATAACTGGAAAAATCTCATTTTTATTAGTCATGTCCTGTGTAAGGTTTCTTTTACCCTGTTTGTCTGACGTGTAGAAGTCTATTTCTACTTGTAATTGTGGAGTGTCAGCGAATGTTTGTTGGTAGGTTTCAAAATTCATCTCTACTTCATAATTGGTTCCCTTGCCTGTCTTGAATGAATACATTGTATATCCATAGTCATTTTCATTGTCTTTCTTGAATGCCTTCATGAAGTCTTCTGGACTATTATAATAGACTTCGCTGTATGGACTTTCCAGTTTCCATTTAAACGGTTTATGACCTGCATCTCCTATCTCATTAATAAGGTCTTCAAATAGTTTTACATGTTTCATATCATATATATCAACCTTTCTATCAACCTTTCTGTTTCTACATTGACATGAAATTCTGACCAATCAGGATGTCTAAGATGTAGTAACTCATGCACTATATCTTCTTCAGTAAGGGGTCTATCATGGTAAATGACTGCCTTTTTTGTAGTAGGCATAGGATATACTCCAATAAAATATCGGTCTTTTTCTGGGCAGTCATCTGAATAAGCAACTGCATTGGGATCTATTTCTTCTGTTGTAATGTTCCAATGAAGAAGTTCTAATTTAGACTTCCATTCTTGTATCATTAATTGATGTGAAGTACTCACGACAATTCAACTAAAATCAAAGCCATGTGAGCTATCCCCAATACAACTATTGACGCCCATAGAATATTTTCGAATCTTTTCATATTTTTAACCTGTTTAAATTATTATTTTTTATTGCTAATACTTATAAAAAATCTGATATCATTCACTAGAAGTTACCTAAATAAACCTGAGTTTAATCTGATTCACCACGTTAAGTCTATTATAAGTTTACCTTTATTCCACCAATCTTCTTCACACGTGACTCCATAATCTTCAAGAACTGAATACACGATGGCTTTCATGTCATCACTCATTCCTGTAACTATGTGTACTTCATCAAAACCTTTCAGCATACTTTCGCCTATAAATTTATCTACTTCTCTAAAAGCGTCTTGGTGCTTGATTCCATGAAGGTTTAAACTTTTAATCATGCTGTAAAATAAACGGCTAATTTGTGGAAAAACCATGCTACTCCTAATGAAAAGACAACTGATAGAATTATTCTAAGTATTTCTTTCTTCATGGTTATTATATAAAAAAAATGTGGAAAGTTTATACGTACAACAATATTACTTCTCTACCAAATACTTTAATAGTTTCTACTTTTTTAAATATTTTGGTCTTTTGTAAGAATGCTTGATAAAGTCTTAGTCTTCTGTTATCACCCTCTGAACCTTTTTCTGGTTTGGCTATAATAATATCTGCCTTTCCTTTATTGTTCTTTAGAAAGTCTTCTAAGATTTCTGAGTATGTCGAAAGTATTTCAAAGTGGCTTCCTTTATTAGTAGCACTCTTAAAATCTACTTCTCCTCCATATCCATGTATATGTCCTTTAAGATGTCCAAAGCTAGTCTCCCATACTTTAGCTCCATTTTTGATTTCTTCAACTTTCATCATACCCTGATTATTTAACCAAACCTTTGGCTTCTTTTCAAAATATGCATAGTATCTTTCTTCGTCTTTAGTCATGAATGAATAACCTTTGTGGTCTTTTTCGTATTTTGACTGAATCCAATCTCCTGGTTCTACAGATCTGTCTCCTATTTCGTTAACAGCACTTTCATTTCTAATTTCTAATCGGTCAGCAGTGCTATATCTGTGTCCTCCTTGAATAATGAAACCTCCATTATATTTGTCTTCAGATGCTGTAACTTTATCATTAAGTCTCTTGATTGCTTTCTTTATATAGGCTAAATAAAATCTACCACGCCTATTATTTATACTTTCTTCTTCTCCTTCATCTGCTTTAGGAATTATATAAATTGTATCGATCTTAAATTCTTTCGTAACTTCATTAATCACTTCAATTGATTTATCTATTACTGTCGCAAGTACTCTATATTGTTCATGAAGATTTGTTGTTCTTTCTCTATCATCTTCATCGTCTATATTAAATTCAGTACCTGTAAGAGGTTTAGTCTTTGCATAAAAACCTATATTCATTCTCATTGCAAACTTTTTAGCAAGCTTTCTTTTTCCTGGTTTTAATCGAATTTGTATGTCCTTTTTAACAGTCCATGTTATTTCCATTTCATAGTCAGTACCTTTATCACCACTAAAACTCCATTTAACAACTCTATCAGGATCTAACCAATCTATAGGGTTGTCTCTTCTAGTCTCTTGAGCATGTAGCATATCCTTCAATATCTCTCTAGGAGATGGTCCTTGAACCTTAAAAGGTTTTGCACTTGCATCGCCTATTTCATTGATATGTTCTTCGAAAAGTCTTAAGTGTTTCATATTAATCTAAAGATCCATAAGCTCCACTTGACATTGCTTGACCAAATCTGTCAATACTTGGGCTGTGAATTGATATTCTTACATTTGTTATATATGGAGAATTGTCAAATTGACGCGAATATTTTTTAGAAAAGTCTTTAAAGCCCTTAACTCCTTTTTTGATGATATCAAATTTATCAAATCCTGAAGGTCTATTAGAAACATCAACATGCCAAATGAAAAACTGTAAATCGTCTTTTTTTGCTTTATGGTCTTTATCTTGTTCTTTTAAAATAGCTATAGCATCTTTCAAATCTTCTTCACTTGAATAATTACCATGATATCCCATTGGTACTGAAAATTTTGCATCTGGGTACAGTTTATTAACCTCTTTAAGAAGATTAATCATTTTTGTCAATGACATTTCATACCTTTCATATTTTTCATTAACAAATTCTTCGAATAGTTTTACGTTTTTCATATTCTTAATTATTATTTACTTTTTATATATTCATATAAACATTTGGCTAAATCAACACCTAAATTATGGTCTGACTGGTAATGCACTTTAGCCATAAGTCTTCCATAACCTATTTCAAGTCCTAATCTTCTAATTTCTACAGTATGTTCGGGATATTCATCCGAAAGCAAAAGACTTATAAGTACTCCCTGTGTAGAATGACCTGAAGGATATGAAGGTGTCTGTGCTGATTTTAGATGGGTTGCATCGAAGTCTACTCCTAATTCTCTTGCAACTTGAGCAGGTCTAGGTCTATTATAATGATACTTTAATTTGTATATGATGGGAAGAGACTCTTTTAAAACATTCTTCCATTTCTTTTCATCGTATTTTAAACCTAAATTTTTTAAACCATCAATAAAGTGACTATGCACATTATCTGTCGACTTTATAAAGCCTACTTCTTCAACTATACCATTAATATGTTTAATTTCAGCTAAAGTTTCAGCTGATCCGTTAGGTGGAAAAGGAATATTCATGAATTGTTCTATTGGAAAACCTTCCATAGACTTATACTCCTTATTAAGTGCTTCTACATGCTTTTCTGTAGGTTCTTCAAGAAACACAAGTTTATCTATATTCTGTTTAAGAGAAGTAAATTGCTCAAATAATTTTATTCTTTTCATTTTCCTTGTTTTATTCTATCATCTTCCCAAAGTCCCCAAATTCGGTTTATGATTTTAGCATATTTAGGATTTGTACCATTAGTTGCTGTCGGGTGGTTAGTAGGATCATACGCTAATACATACACGTCCTCCGATTCTATCTCATTTCCAAGTATCCATGTCTCCGATTCATCCATGTCATTAAGTGCATTTAAGAAGTCAGGATTCATGATACATTTGCTTTCTATTTTAGCAAATGATGCAGCTACAACTACCGGCCATCTACCACCTTCCATGGAACTGGCTGAAAATTCGAAAGCAGTTTTAAACCTAGTTGATGCACTTATAAAACCAATATTTTGCCTGCTTTTTATCTTTTTCCTTGCCCCTTTTAAGACAATTACTTTGTTGTTAAATTGAGACCTACCAATTCGGTCTAACTTAACTATCCTATCGCAGTTGTCTATTAGGTCGTGAATCTCATCATATCCCAATGTCATTCCTCTAAAAATCAAATCGGCTGATCGAATTGACTGACTAGGGTCTAACATTTCTGGATAGAGTGTCTTATATTTCAATAGTTTTTTAATCAAACCTGCACTTCTTTTAATTCTTTTATCACCATGTATTAAATATTCTTCTACGTCCTGTAGTAATTGGTCTTCTTTACGCGTATTCTTTTCAAATTCGCTACTGTCGTACATTCTTTGAATATAATCGACGAAGATTTTTTCACTTCTTTCGCCATCCAGATCGTAACTTCTTTCGGGATAACTTGTATCTGACCAAAGGTTATTACCATAAAAGTCTTCAAATAGTTTTATATGTTTCATTTTATTCCTTTTTCATTTTTTTGCCATATATCCCAAATTCGGTTCATAAGTTCTCTATACGGTGAATTCTCTTTTACTCTTTTAGCGCCTTTATAGACTTCAGGATCAAATACTGGTAGGTATACATCAATAGCCTCTAACTCATTTCCAAGTACCCATACTTCTGATTCGTCCATAGGGTTAAGCAAATTTAAGAATTCAGGATTCATAATGCATTTCTTTTCTATTTTACCGAAATTTGCCGCTGCAACTATTGGCCATCTACCTTCATCCATCTGTACAAAATTAGCTGAAGTACGTAGACTTGTTGATGTGCTTATAAAACCAGTATCTGTTCTACTTTTTATCTTTTTTCTTACTCCTTTTAGAATAATGAATTTTCTACCTGTTACATTTTTATACAAACCTTTTTGATTGACTATTTTTTTACACTTGTCTATTAGGTCATTAACCTCAGCCCATTTCATTGTCATTCCTCTAAAAAGCGAATCAAATGGTTGAAGTGACTGACCTGGGTCTAACATCTCTGGATAAAGCTGCTTATATGGAAGTAACTTTTTAAGTAAGGGAAGTGCACTTCTCATAGTTCCCCTACTGCCTGTCGCTAAATAGTTCTCTATAGCACCTAGTAATTGGTCTTCTTGGCGGGTATTCTCTTCAAATTCGTTACTGTTGTACATTTTTGAAATATAGTCGAAGAATCTCATTTCGTCATCGTGACCTTCCATACCGTATGATCTGTCACCAACGTATGTCTTATCTGACCAAAGGTTACTTCCAAAAAAGTCTTCGAATAGTTTTATATGTTTCATATTAAAATTTTGGAATTCCTCCTATTTTTTTTGCTCTTCTTCTCCAAAGCTCTAGTACTTCTTCTCTTTTTTCATCATCAATGATACCCTGTTCTTGTTGTGCATCTAAATATCTATTAATAGTGACACTTATATTTTCCTTTCTCTTCTTAGATTCATATCTTAAACCTTGTAAATTAGCATCTACCTCTTTAGGCAACATTAGATATTGATATTTTGGTAAAAGTCCTGCTTTTATAAAGTTTCTCAATTCAGTATCATCTTCGCTGGGCTTACCTTTTCTATAGTTTCCAGTACTTTTTCCATCCTGTGTGATATGTTCTATTTCATGGCGAACTACATCTGCTAAATAGAAATAAACAGTTGACCATTCACCAGGAACCCATTCAGAATTTAAAGCGAAGTCTATAATAATATAAGGTGTTTGAAGGTCTCCTTCATTATCCTCATCTCTACCATCTGCACCTGTCGAATCTAATATTTGAAACCCTGCCTCTTTTTTAGTAATAATAATTGTAGCTTCCACATCAAATTCTAGACCTCTCTCTTTAACTTGTTCACCATAATTTATGATAGCTTCCCCACCTTTATATGATTTAACCCATTTATTAAATATGGCTCTGGTTAATTTAGAAGCCAATCCGTCATATGCTGACCTTCCTTCACCAATAAAGCTTTCAAACAATTCTATATGTTTCATATCGTTTTCCATTAATGATTGCGAATTGGTCCGCTACCTCTAACATTTATTTCTAAGCCTCTTTCTTCAAGAGCCTCCTTTATTGCAATGTTATCATCTACTATATTATCCACACCTTTACCGTAAGTAAATCTACCATACTGTTCTGGGTTCTGTATCAATATTCTATTTACTGGAAAAGAGTTTCCTAATATCCAAACTTCTCCTTCAGCATAACCTGACATTACTTCTGCAAATTCGGGAGATATGATTGAATTCTTAGCAACTTGTTTATATTCTGTACATGCAACAATAGTCCATCTATCGTCTTTCTTATTCATTTTTCCTAAAGACTTTGCCATATCCAATTGTGAAGATGCTGAAATAAAGCCATTATCATTTCTTGACTTTATAGTATCTTTGATGCCATCAAGTGCTATCCACCTTTGTAGTATACCATCTTTATATACATTAGATGCTGCTTTTATCCATTTAATCACATCTTTAGCATCTGCTGTCATTCCTCTATATACCGAATCTATTGGTCCCGTATTTTCAGGGTCTAACATTACTGGAAAGTCTTTCTTTAGTTTTAAAAGAGTCTTAAGGTCTTTTTTGTTTTTTGCAATATGTTTCTGATTGTGTTTAAGATAATTTTTAATTCGCATCCAAAGTTTTCGTTCCTCTGGTGTATCTTTTTCAGTTTCTCCACTATATGCCTTTTTTATCAAGTCACTATATGCCATTAAATGTTTGGCATCTCCTTGACTATATTCAGGATCTGCAAATAACTTATCTCCAAAATTTAGTTCATTTAAATGTTCTTCAAATAGCTTTAAGTGCTTCATATCTTATATATTATTCAAAAAAACCATTCGACTTTAATGCCATTCTTATCATTTCGCGGCCTCTTTCAAATATCTTTTTAGTATTCCTATCGTCTGGATGTGCGATTGCTATTTCTGTTGCCTTTAATGTATTTCCTAGTATCCATGTCTCTCCTTCTTCATAACCACTCATAACAAGTGCGAATTTAGGATTGATAAACGCATTTTTAGCTACATTCTTAAATGGAGTACCTACCACTACAGGCCATCTGTTTTCATTTTGTGCAAAATCTGTAAAGTCCTTTGCTTTTCCAAATTGGTTAGATATTGAAATAAAGCCGTTGTCGTTTCTTGATTTTACATTGTCTTTGATACCCTTTAAGATTATCCACCCATCAGCCCATTCGTGACTGACTATTTCTTCACAATTTTCTATCCATTCAACCACTTGGTTAACCTCACCTGATTGTCCTCTCCACACCGTATCATTAGGTTTAATAACCAATGATGGGTCCAGCATTTCTGGAAATTTCTTCTTTAGTTTTAAAAGGGTCTTAAGGTCTTCTTTATGATATTTTGCTATTGTTTTAACATTGTTCTTAAAATAGTCTTTAATTCTCATCCAAAGCCATTTTTCATCTTCTGTATCTTTCTCTCCTTCTTCACCATACATTTGTTGAGCCAATGTTCTATATGCACCAGAAGAACTGGTATATGCAGGATCTGCAAACAGCTTGTTTCCGTAGTCTAGTTCATTTACGTGTTCTTCAAATAGTTTAACATGCTTCATATTCTATATATCTTTTTAAACTTTCCTGAAGTTCTCATTGAAGACTGTATTAAATTCTATTTGGTCGTCTCCTATATAACCTAGTCCACCATTTGCATGTTTTGACCAAAGTTGATAAAAACTCATATTTTTATAGTGGGTCATTATAGATTTTCTAGCTTTTTGAAATGGAGTATTCGAATGAACTAAGATATGATAATTGGTTGTAACCTTTTCTAATTCTATATTTAATTTTAAAATGTCTGATATATTGAAATCTTCGTTTTTATAAGAAACCATGAACAGCTTCTTTTCTTTAGATTCTAACAGATTCCTAAATCTTTCTATGCATCTTAAATAATATTGATAGTCCTCTTCTTCTCTAGGATTCTTATGATTAAAAAAGTTTGGGTGATATTTATCGTGTCCAGCCTGTCTTCCGTTATGACCTGGCACAACATCTGCTACATCACAATAATGTTCTTTATTGGTAAATTCTTTAAAGTCATCCATTATTATATGGGCTGTTGAAATAACTGTCGTAAACAACCAATCAAAGGGCATTGAACTTTCTCTAACCCCAATGTCTTTTAAAAAAGCAGCATTAAAGCAATAATTACCTAAAGAACATGCATGTTTAAATTCTACCATTTATCTTATTTATCATCTTAGGAGTAAGTTCCTTTAAAAAGTCCACAAACATATCTATTGCCCATTCAACATCTTTCTTATGTGCTGATTCGACTGTCGTATGCATGTATTTTAAAGGAGTTGCTAAAATAGCAGTTGGTGTATTCTCCATAAAGAATGCTACTGTATCATTACCCATTGAACCAACTGTTAATTGAAGTGGAATATTAGACCAATGTGCTACTTCTCTTAGAATCTTGTTTATTTCTCTATGATTCTGTGAAGTAAACTCAATACAAGGTCCTCCGCCTCCTTTGTTGTCGCCATCTTTTGCCTTATCAATCTTAGGTGTATTTGTATTGTGACAAACATCATGTACAAGAGCCAAATCAGCTTTTAAATGTTTAGCTATCTTTTTAGCACCATGAAGTCCTACTTCTTCTTGAACTGAATTTACAACATAAAGATCGAATGGTAAAATATAATCTTGTTGATGGAGTCTTTTAACTGCTTCTGCAATAATAAAACCTCCAATCTTATTATCTAAAGACCTACCAACATAGTAGTCTCCAATCTCTTCTAATTGAGTATCAAATGTAATTAAGTTTCCAACTTCTACTCCTGCTAATTCAACAGCTTTTTTATCTTCTAAACAGGTATCTACCCATAATTCGTGCTGGTCATATCCTTTTGAAGTATACTCCTTTCTTGTATGAATTGCTGGCCATCCAAAAACTCCTCTGACTTTTTTACCATCATGTGTATGTATCATCACAGATTTTGAAGGTGCTATCATATTGTCAGAACCACCGTGTCTTTTGACTCTAATCATTCCGCTATCTTCAATGTGTGTAATTATCCAAGCGATTTCATCACAATGTGCTTCAATAACTACCTTAAGTGGATTTTTCTTTACGGTTCCATATTTAATACAGTACCCAGTTCCATAAGCGTCAGTTTGATTCCAGTCTGTATATTTTTCAACATACTTCATCCATATTTTTTGACCCTCTTGTTCTTGTCCTACTGGAGAATACGCATTTAAGTATTCGTATAAAAATTCTTTTGATTCCTTATTCATTTATATTATTTTGTATTGTTTTATTAATAAACTTCTTAATTTATGTATTTGGTCTACATTTTTGCCCCATAGAGTAGAACTTACATCTCCATGCTTTGCTTCAATGGTGTCCTGCATATATTCATCTAAAATACCAGGCATGTACATTTTTACTTTTATTCCAGCTTGCTTTGCCTTTAAACAAAATATAATGTCTTCTCCTGTTTTAATGGTTGGTATAGGTTCATTAAATAAAACCTTTAAATGTTTTTTATTGAATACCATACCTCCACACAAATAATCTACAGGGTGTAATAGTAACTTTTCGTCCATGACCTTTTGTTTGAATTCTTCATCTTTTAACATGTTGATTGTAAGAAATTCTCCAACCTGGTCTTCCCATTCTCCATTTTTGTTACGCTCTAATTTCCATCCATATTGATTAATAATGGAATCAGTTAAATATGCAGTTTCTACCATATTTTGAAATGCTCGTGGAAGTGGAAGTCTATCATCATCTAAAACCACAACCATATCAGTTGGTGCATTAATTGCTAGCTGATATCTTCCAATATATTTAAAGTCATAGCTGCTATCTACCCAACTCCATGTTTTTTCAAGTCCATGTTTAGATATAAACTCTTTATAGTATTTCAACAATTCACCATCTGGAGTTCCTAAGAAACATGCTATAACACATACAGGCTGATGGGTTTGTTTTAAGATAGAGTCTAATTGCTTTTCTAATAAATCTACCGGCTTGTTAAAGTAGTTTAAGAATAAAGTATAATCCTGCATGCTTTATTTATCTAAATAATACCTTTAAAGTAGTTATATGCAGGGGCAATAACTAATTGAGAAGGAATTATCCAAAGCCAGCCTAAAAGATTGTTTTCAAGGTCTGACTTTCCTAACATCATGATAGATGTGACACCTATAAATAGGATAGCGAAAGTTGTTAAAAGTTTAAGAATTTTCATATTTTTTATTTTAATTAGTTAATATTAGAACCGAGTACAGGATTCGAACCTGTTTGGCCGGTGTTAGTTAATATATTTAAAAGTCGACTTATATTAACCTATCCTCTCCCTAGACCGTCCCATATATCTATGGGGTGTGTATGCCATTCCACCTACTCGATTTAAAAATCCCAAATGCTCTTTTTCTTCTTTCTTTTTGGAAATTTGTAAGAAAACCAAAGAGCTATTTTGAGAATTATTCGTTTCATTTTATTATCTATTAGCCCTTTTAGACCAAGTTCTATATGCTAAAAAACATACAATAGCAGTTGCTGCAAATACATAACCTACTATTTCAATTGACATAAATTTCATAGTTCGTTTTTAATTTAATAATTCTTTTATTCTTGCTTCTGCATCTTCAAGTGTATTATATCTTTCTATATCATCAAATAAGTAACCTTCAGTACAATATATTTCGAAATTGTAGAATGTAGCTTTACATGGAGCTAATAAACTTATTTCGCCTTTGTCAGTACTATATAGCGTTGATTCAAAAGGAAGAAGACCGAAACTTTCACCTCTTTGTACTATTTCTTTTTTCATATTAGTTATATAAATTTATCTTAAAAAGTTTACTTATTTTTGATAAAAAGATGGATTAGGTAGGCCTGAATAATAGTCCCATTTCTCATCTTCTATTTTCTTCCATTGATGTTCTGGTCTGTACCAAAGAGTTCTTCCTGTCCCATCTTTTTCTCTAACCATATCTTTATTACCATAACACTGCATAAACATTGTTGGTTGATTTACAGTCTGATTCCAGTCTTTGATTTTACCACCTCCACTAACATAAGCCAATTCAGGCATATATTTACAAAGTTCTAAAACCTTTGGATATTTTCTTATTGCCTCTCTT
>Ga0233398_1000691_pt1 | contig 15423 bp, 10 predicted proteins | sample 38DmetaG_FD_182697 | JGI IMG/M metagenome (GOLD analysis project Ga0233398, IMG submission 182697) | Seawater microbial communities from Monterey Bay, California, United States - 38D | ecosystem: Environmental > Aquatic > Marine > Coastal | place: USA: California | collected 2016-10-02
GAGAGTAGAAGGTAAAGAATATATTGTAAAAGATGGTGATGTTATGCATTTTAGATTTAATGTGTAATAATCTTTTACAAAATGACACAAAAAAATCCCAAGATTAATTCTTGGGATTTTTTTTATTTTTATTGTTTTTGATATACTTTAATCCAATCTACTACCATTTCTTGAGGTAAAGGAGTTGTTTTATCTGGATAACCTGCAAATTCTCCACCTACAGCAATATTTAATAATAAGAAAAAATCTTTATGAAAAGCATAATACTTTTTATCAGTAATATCTAAAGTATGATACGTATTACCATCAACTCTCCAAATAAGAGCTTCTTTTGTCCATTCTAATTCAAACTCATGAAAGCTGTCAGAAAAAGATCCTTTAGGTAGGTGATAACCTTTAGCACCCATTTGAGTATGTTTTCCTTTAGCATCTGCATAGTGTACATTAGCTTCAACTAAACTAGCATCAACAGAACCCCAAAGTTCAAGAATATCTATTTCACCAGTTGTTGGCCAAGAAGTATCACCACCATTTTCATCAATATTAGACCCTAACATCCAAAAAGCTGGCCAAATAGCTTTACCACTTGGTAATTTTATTTTAGCTACTATTTTACCATAAGTAAAATCAAATTTTCCAGCAGTATTTAAACGAGCAGAAGAATATTGATTTAAACCATGTGTTTTACTCTCATGAATAGCTTTTATAACTAATTGATTATCTCTAATAAAAGCGTTTTTTTTATCATTTGTATACCTTTGCCATTCAGCATTAAATCTTCCTGCAGGTTCAACTTGTCTATTCCACTTTTTAAGATCTAATTCTTCATTTTCAAAAGTATCTTCCCAAATTAATGTATATTTTTCTTGAGTATTATTACTTGAATTAATCATTGATTTTTTTTGGGTGCAAGAATACAGTAATCCTATTAAAACTACAATTAGAAAAGTAAATTTATAATAGAAATTCGTCATTTTAATTTTTATAAAATGGTAACTTAACAATAGTTGCAGGTATTGCTTTTTTACGAACCTGAATAAAAATTTCTGTTCCTAATTTAGAACTATCTAATGGTACATAACCCAAACCAATTCCTTTACTTAAAGATGGACTCATGGTACCAGAAGTTACATTACCTATTTTGTTACCTTCTGCATTTACAATATCATAACCTTGTCTAGGAATTCCTCTTTCATTTAATTCAAAAGCAACAAGTTTTCTTGATGGTTTTTCTGCTTTCTGCTTAGCTAAAGCTTCATGATTTACAAATTCTTTAGTAAATTTTGTAATCCAACCTAAACCAGCTTCAATAGGTGAAGTTGTATCATCTATATCATTACCATACAAACAATATCCCATTTCTGTTCTTAGAGTATCTCTTGCAGCTAAACCAATAGGCTTAATACCAAACTCTTCTCCTGCTTCAAATACCTTATTCCAAACTTGTTCTACTTCATCGTTTTTGCAATAAATTTCAAATCCACCTGAACCAGTATAACCAGTTGCAGAAATAATAACATGTTCTACACCAGCAAAATCACCTACTTTAAATTTATAAAAAGGAATATCAGCTAAATCTAATGAAGATAAAGATTGCATAGCTTCAACTGCTTTTGGACCTTGAATTGCTAATAAAGAATAATCATCTGATAAATCTCTTAATTTAGCACCAAACTCTTCATTATACTTAGAAATCCAATTCCAATCTTTTTCAATATTTGATGCATTAACTACTAATAAATATTGGTTTTCTTTAATTCTGTAGCAAATTAAATCATCTACAATTCCTCCATTTTCATTTGGGAAGCATGAGTATTGAGCATCACCAATGGCTAATTTTGAAGCATCATTTGAAGTTACTTTTTGTATTAAAGCTAAAGCATTTTCACCAGTAACTAAAAATTCACCCATATGACTAACATCAAAAACACCCACGCCATTTCTAACAGTTAAGTGCTCTGCAGTTACACCTTCATATTGTACAGGCATATTAAAACCTGCAAAAGGCACCATTTTTGCTCCTAAGTTTACATGTATTTCATGTAATGCAATATTTTTCATTTGTAGATTTCTTTAAATTTTGGCTAAAATATTCAAAAAATGGCAAATTACCCTCACTAAAAATGTGTTAATATTTTTATTTCGATAAGAATTAATATTACATTTGAAAATACAATTAGATTAATTATAATTATGAAAATTTCTAAAATACTTTTTATTTTATTTTTTGTTGTTTCTATAAGTGGATCAGCACAAACACCTACAGATTATTTATCATCAGAATTTCACAAAGAAAGACGAGATGTTTTAAGAGCAAAAATGCCAAAGAATTCAGTAGCTGTTGTATTTGCAAATCCTTTAAGAAACAGAGCTAATGATGTTGATTATGTTTTTCATCAAGATCCAAACTTTTATTATTTAACAGGCTATAGAGAGCCAAATGGAGTTTTAGTTTTGTTTTCTGAAGATCAAACAAGTGAAGATGGTACTACTTATAATGAAATTTTATATGTGCAAAAAAGAGATCCAAGAGCTGAACAATGGAATGGAAAAAGACTTGGAGTAGAAGGTGCAAAAAAAGAACTAGGGTTTAAAATGGCAATGAATGCATCTGAATTTGTTGATTCAGCAATAAATTATAAAAGTTTCGATAAAGTTTTTATAGATGGTAAGTTTAATGATGATTATAGAGATTTAGGTGGAGCTGATGTTTTTGATTTGGTAAAATCTTTTAAAATGAATGCAGGCTACAATCCTAATTTGTATTTATCTAGAATGAAAGAATATATTTACAATAATGTAGTGCAAACACCAATAGAAAGCCATGCAAACGTTATTAATATTATAGATAGAATGGCTTCTCGTTCTTCAGAAATTAAGAATGATGAATTATTAAATAAGTATAAGTCTGCAAAAACAGATGAATTAAAAAAAGAATATCAGCAAAAGATATCTTTAGCACTAAAACCAAAAACTAATATAGATTTGACATTTTTACAATCTAATTTGGCTACAATGCGTGAGATTAAAACAGCTGAAGAATTAAAATTATTAACGAAAGCAGTTCGTATTTCAGCAATAGGACAAAATGAGGTTATGAAAGCAATGAAGCCTCATATGTCTGAAACAGAATTACAAGGAATACATGAGTTTGTTTACAAAAAATATGGAGCAGAGTACGAAGGATATCCATCAATTGTTGGAGCTGGAAATAATGGATGTATTTTACACTACATAGAAAATAATAAAACTAAGGTAGGTAATGATTTAGTTTTAATGGATTTAGGAGCAGAGTATAGAGGATTTACTGCAGATGTTACTAGAACTATTCCTGCAAGTGGTAAATTTACACCAGAACAAAAAGCAATTTACGATTTGGTTTATGAAGCTCAAGAAGCAGGTATTGCATTATATACTATTGGTACAAGCATGCAAGCACCAAATCAAGCAGCTAGAAAAGTAATTAACGAAGGTTTATTTAAATTGGGTATTATTAAGTCTGTAGATGAAAGACACAATTATTTTCCTCATGGAACTTCTCATCATATTGGTTTAGATGTGCACGATCCAGGAAACTATGGAAATTTTGAAGAAAATATGGTGGTTACTATGGAGCCAGGAATTTATATTCCAGAAGGTAGTAATTGTGATAAAAAATGGTGGGGTATAGCAGTAAGAATAGAAGATGATATTTTAGTAACTAAAAAAGGGCCTGTTAATTTATCTGGAGAATCTCCAAGAAAATCTGACGAAATTGAAAAAATGATGGCTAAGAAATCTATTTTAGATGACTTTGTTTTACCAAATTTAGATGAGTAAAGAACAGCCTAATAATCTTTTACATGGTATAAAATTAGCCACAATTTTAGAGGAGTTATATGTAGAGTTTGGTTGGGAAGAATTAGGGTATGCTTTAAATATTAAGGCATTTTTAAATAATCCCACATATAAATCGTCTTTAAAATTTTTAAGAACTACACCTTGGGCAAGAGAAAAAGTGGAACAATTTTATATAAAAAATATGATTAGAAAGTAGCTTAATTACTTATAATTTCTAAAACCAATTCTTTCGTCAATGGCTTTCCATTGGCGATTTTTTTTATGTCTACAAAAGAAAACACAAAATCACAGTCTTTTTTATAATTAGAGCAACCATAAGCAGTTTTTCCTTTTAAAATGTTTCCTGAGTTACATTTTGGGCAAGGAATTTTTGATGTTGAACTTGTTTCAGCATCTTTTTTTTGAGCCTCAATATTCTTTTTTGGTTCAAATTTAATTACAAAATTATCATCAAATCGTAGTAATCCTTCAGTTGATTTTCCATCAATCTTAAACCCTTTTAAATTGGTTGTGCAACCTTTGCTAATTAACCTAATAATTTGGTTTTCAGATACTTTTTTGTCATAAATTTTAAAAGGAATTTTAAAACTACAATTGTTTTTATATTCAGAACAGCCATAAGCAGATGAGCCTTTTAAAAGTTTTCCAGTTTTGCATTTAGGACAAGTTTTTTCTGCAACTGTTTTAGATTTTGTAGATTTTTTTGTTTTTGATTTTGTTGAGTTTTCAACAGCACTCGAAATGACAGAAGTATTTGAAGAAATCCTTTTTTTAGAAGAATTAGAACGTACTTCATACACCAATTCATCAACCATTTTTTTCATGTTATTGATAAAAGTTCCTGCATTGAATTCTCCTCTCTCAATTTCTTTCAAACGTTTTTCCCATCTACCTGTTAATTCAGCGGATTTTAAAAGTTCATTATCAATGATGTTGATTAAATCAATTCCTGTTTGTGTAGGTACAACTAATTTCTTTTTACGTTCTATGTATTTTCTTCGAAATAATGTTTCAATAATACTTGCTCTAGTTGAAGGTCTTCCAATTCCGTTTTCTTTCATCAACTCACGCATTTCATCATCATCTACTTGTTTACCTGCAGTTTCCATAGCACGTAATAAACTAGCCTCTGTAAAATTTCTTGGAGGTTTGGTCTCCTTTTCTAAAAAAGAGGGTTCATGAGAGCCTTTTTCACCTTTAATAAATGAAGGTAATGTTAGTTGCTGATTTAATTCTTTTTTAATCTTGCTTTCTTCAGTTTCAAATACAACTCTCCAGCCTTTATTAATAATTTCTTTACCTGTTGTTTTAAAAGGTACTTCAGCAGCTTTACCCATTACTGAAGTATTAGAAACATCTGAATCTGGGTAAAAAACTGCAATAAATCTTTTGGTTATGATATCGTAAACTTGTTGCTGATTATATTGCAAGTTGCCTTGAATTCCTGTTGGAATTATAGCATGATGATCTGTAACTTTATTATCATCAAAAACACGTTTGGTTTTCTTTATTTTCTTACCTAAAAGGGGTTGAGTAAACTTACTATAATTGGTTAATTTTGATAATATTCCATGAACTTTTGGATACAAATCATTTGGTAAAAAAGTAGTATCTACTCTTGGATAGGTTACTACTTTCATTTCATACAATTTCTGAACAATTTTTAAAGTATCATCTGCAGAAAACCCAAACTTATTGTTACAGTAAACTTGTAGACCTGTTAAATCGAATAATTTAGGGGCATACTCTTTACCTTTCTTTTTTGTAACTGAGATAATTTCAAATTCAGATTGAGCTACTTTATCTGCTAAAATTTGACCATCTTCTTTTTTTAAAAACCGTCCATCTTCATAATTAAAAAGTGTATCTCTATAAGTGGTTTGTAATTCCCAATAAGGTTTTGGTTTAAAATCACGAATTTCTTTATAACGATTTACCAACATGGCTAGAGTAGGCGTTTGCACTCTACCAATAGATAATACTTGTTTGTAACCACCAAATTTAACAGTATATAAACGAGTTGCATTTAAACCTAACAACCAATCTCCAATAGCTCTAGAATATCCTGCATAATAGAGATTATCATATTTTTTAGAAGATTCTAAATTTTGAAAGCCTTCTTTTATAGCTTCTTCTGTTAAAGAGGAAATCCATAAACGTTTTACTTCGCCTTTATAATTACATTGATTAATAACCCATCTTTGTATGAGTTCTCCTTCTTGACCAGCATCACCACAATTTATAACGACTTCTGCTTTTTCGAAAAGACTTTTTACAATATTAAATTGTTTTTTGATACCTGCATCTCCATTGACTTTGGTGTCAAAACGTTCAGGTAACATAGGTAAGTTGTTCAAGTCCCAACTTTTCCAATGTGGTTTATAATCTTTGGGTTCTAAAAGTGTACATAGATGCCCAAAAGTATAAGTTACAGCATAACCATTGCCTTCATAGAAACCATCTCTTTTTGTTTTGGCTCCTAAAATGTTGGCAATTTCTCTGGCAACACTTGGTTTTTCGGCTATACAGACTTTCAAAATTGGTTGAATTTAGGAGTTGAAAAGTAGTAAAATTATAGGTACTATGAAATAAAAAAGAATACGCATTTTTTTTGATATTATGCCATCATTATACTTTTTTTCAAAACCATATTTGATAAAACGTTCTAGTTCTGAATCATTATAATCTTTTATTGGAAATAGTTCAGAACCAAAACCAAAAGGAAATAGAAAGAAACGTAATTTTTCTGTTAAACTTAATGATTCTATTTTTCTATTTCGCTTATTTCTTTCTTCTAAATTCATAATTACTTCACCAAAGCCAATTGAATTCGTTTTCTAACCACATCAACTTCTAATACTTTTACCACAATTTGTTGCTGTAAAGACACAATGGTATTGACATCTTTGACAAAAGTATCTGATAAATTAGAAACGTGAATTAAACCACTTTCTTTAATACCAATATCAACAAAACAACCAAAATTGGTAATATTATTTACAATACCAGGTAATAATTGACCTATTCTTAAATCAGCAATACTCTTTAAGTTTTTATCAAAAGAAAATGCTTTTGCTTTTGCTCTAGGGTCAACTCCTGGTTTTTCTATTTCTTTAATAATATCTTTTAGAGTAGGTAAACCAATAGTTTCTGAAATATAATTTTGTAAATTAATTTTTTTAAGGATTTCTTTATTGCCAATTAAATCATCAACTTTACTATTTAAATCATTTGCCATTTTATCTACAACAGCATAACTTTCAGGATGCACTCCTGAATCGTCTAAAGGATTTTTTGCATTTTTAATTCGTAAAAATCCAGCAGCTTGTTCATACGCTTTTCCACCTAATCTTGGTACTTTTTTAATATCATTTCTCGAGTTGAAAGCACCATTTTCATTTCTGTATTGCACAATATTTTCAGCTAATTTTGGTCCAATTCCAGATACATAACTCAATAAAGATTCACTTGCTGTATTGATATTTACACCCACTGTATTCACACAACTTTCAACTGTAGTATCTAAAGCTTTTTTTAGTTTGGTTTGATCTACATCATGTTGATACTGTCCAACACCAATCGATTTTGCATCAATCTTAACCAATTCTGCTAAAGGATCTTGCAAACGTCTTCCAATAGAAACTGCTCCACGAACTGTAACATCGTAATTAGGAAACTCATCTCTGGCAATTTTGGAAGCAGAATAAATAGAAGCACCAGCTTCACTCACTACAAAAACATCAATAGAATTTTTAAAATGTATCTTTTTAATGAGTTGTTCAGTTTCTCTGGAGGCTGTTCCATTACCAATAGCAATGGCTTCAATTTGATAAGCTTCAGCCAAAGAACTGATTTTTTTAATGGCATCAAAAGATTGATTTTGAGGAGCGTGAGGAAAAATTGTTTCATTATGTAGTAAATCTCCTTGCTCATTTAAACAAACAACTTTACAACCTGATCTGAAACCAGGGTCAATTGCTAAGACTCTTTTTTCTCCTAATGGAGCACCTAATAACAATTGTTTTAAGTTTTTAGCAAAAACAGTAATGGCTGCATCGTCTGCTTTTTCTTTGGCAATTGATAAAGCTTCATTTGATAATGATGGTAGTAATAAACGCTTAAATGCATCATTAATTGCCAATTGCAAGTGTTGAACACATTCGTTATTAGAACGAATAATTCTATCCTCCATTTTCTGTAATGCTCTTTCATTGTCTATTTCTAGTTTTATTCGAATAAAACCTTCGCTTTCTGCTCGTAAAATGGCTAATAATCTGTGTGATGGAATTCTGTTTAAAGATTCGCTCCAATCAAAATAATCTTTAAATTTTTGAGCCTTTTCATCACTTGTTTTAGACTTAATTTCTTTTGAAGAAATTTGAGCAAATCTTTCAAATTGATAACGAATATTATTTCTGATATCTGTTCTCTCATTAATCCATTCTGCAATAATAAAACGTGCACCTTCTAGTGCTTCTTCAATCGATTCAACATCATTATTAATATATTTTGAAGCAGTATATTCTAAATCATTTACACGTTGACTCATTATCATTTTAGCCAAAGGTTCTAAGCCTTGTAATCGTGCAGTTTCTGCTTTGGTTTTGCGTTTCTTTTTAAAAGGTAAATACAAATCTTCTAAAGCAATCAAATCTTTAGAATTTATTACTTTTTCTTCTAATGCTGATGTTAAGACATTTTGTTCTTCTAAAGCTTTTAGAATAGCTTTTTTACGTTTTTCTAATGCTTCAAAAGTTTCTTTATACTTTACAATTTCTCCAATTTGTAACTCATCTAAATTTCCAGTCATTTCCTTTCTATACCTGCTTATAAAAGGAATTGTTGCGTCTTCATTTAATAAAGAAATCGTTTTTTCTATAGATTTTAAAGAAAGCTGAGTTTGTTGTTTTATATAAGTGAGTAATTGCATGTTATGTCTTTAAAATATTCTGAAAAAAAACCTCAAAAAAGTTAATTTTTTGAGGCTACGAATATACTTTTTAAATTGACATTTTAAGAAATAACTTTCTCAAAAGCCAAACGTTTTGCATTGTAGTTGGTATAAATAATACCACAATATTGGTATCCCATTTTTTTAATTAATGATTGCATGATTTTATTATCTTCATGCGTATCAATTTTTAAACTTTGAACTCCTTTTTCTTGAAGCTTTTGATGAAAGTTTTCGAAAACAAAATTTGCAATACCTTTTCCTCTAAAATCTTTACTCATTGCTAATCTATGAATAACTCCATAAGGCTTTGTTTCATCAATAATCCAATTACCATCAAATATTTTTCTGTAAGTAGGCTCTTTCCTTAAAGTAAACATAGTAGTTGCGACTATTGTGTCATCTTCATTTACAATTACGTAGCTTTCATTATTAGAAATATCGTTCTCAATTTGTGCAGCATTTGGATATCCATTTTGCCATTGATCTATGTTCAGAGATTTTAACAATGCTTTAGCATCATCAATAATTTCTAAAATTCTAGGAACATCATTTAAAACAGAAAGTCTAATTATCATTTTCTATAAATTAAAAACCACGAATTACAAATATAAATATTCGAAAATTCGTGGCTAAAATTTATAGTTAATTTTTAAATAGTTGCTTCTTCTGTAACTTTTATAGGTAATTCAACCATTTCTTGATTGTGCAAAATATCTTGAATGGTTTGTCTTTTTCTGATTAAGTAATCTTGTCCATCAACAATCATAACTTCTGCAGGTAAATAACGAGAATTGTAGTTAGAAGCCATAGAAAAACAGTAGGCACCTGCATTGTGGAAACATAAAATATCTTCTTCAGAGATTTCTGAAATTCTTCTGTTAGAACCAAAAGTATCTGTTTCACAAATGTAACCCACTACAGAGTAATAACGATCTCTCCCTTCAGGATTTGATATGTTTGTAATATGATGGTATGAATTGTACATCATTGGCCTAACTAAATGATTAAAACCAGAATCTACATGAGCAAAAACAGTAGAAGTAGTTTGCTTTACAACATTTACTTTTGCTAAAAACACACCAGCTTCAGATACTAAAAATTTACCTGGTTCAAACATTAAAGTAATGTCTTTTCCATATTCTATACAAAACTCATTAAAACGTTCTGTAAGTTGTAAGCCTAATTGTTCTATATCAGTTGAAATATCTCCTTCTTTGTAAGGAACTTTAAATCCGCTTCCAAAATCAATAAAGTCTATATCATCAAATTGCTTAGCAACATCAAATAGAATTTCTGTTGCACGTAAAAAAGTGTCAATGTCTAAAATATCGGAACCAGTGTGCATATGAATTCCGTTTATATTCATTCCTGTATTCTCTACAACACGTTTAATATGAGGAACTTGGTGAATAGAAATCCCGAATTTAGAATCTATGTGACCTACAGAAATTTTAGAATTTCCACCAGCCATTATATGTGGGTTTATACGAACACATACAGGTACTTCTGGATGTTGTTGTCCAAACTGTTCTAAGATAGAAAGGTTGTCAATATTTATTTGAACACCTAGTTTGGCAACATCTTCAATTTCTTTTAAAGACACTCCATTAGGCGTAAATATGATGTTTTTTGGATCTATACCAGTTGTTAAACCCAATTGTACTTCTTGAATAGAAACAGTATCTAAACCTGCACCTAAATTCTTAAAAAATTTTAAAATATTTATGTTAGACAATGCTTTAACAGCATAATTTAATTTTAAGTTTTTAACATCGCTAAAAGCGTTAGTTAATCGATTGTATTGAGATGCAATTTTACCTGTATCATATATGTATAAAGGACTTCCGTATTTGTTTGCTAATTCTAAAAGTTGAGTTCTTTTCAAAATAAATTCATTTAATCAATGTCAAAAATAGCTAAAATGTGTAGTTTTATTTCATTTGTTTAAAAATATAACATATTGTTTTTTTTTGTGATTTTTAAATGTTTTTTATCAATTGACTTCAAGTTTTTTAATAGTCTATTTTACTATTTTTTATAGTTGAAAATATGTTAATAACTAATTAGAATAGTCATTTTATTTCTTTAGGGTTAATGTTATATTGCATGTACTTCAAACCTAATAATAGTAAGCGTTTTAGATGAGTGAGCAAACAAAATATACTGAAGATAATATTAGATCATTAGACTGGAAAGAGCATATTAGAATGCGACCAGGAATGTATATTGGTAAACTGGGTGATGGTTCATCAGCAGATGATGGTATTTATATACTTGTAAAAGAGGTGCTTGACAATTCTATTGATGAATTTGTGATGGGTGCAGGAAAAACCATCGAAATTTCTATTCAAGGTAATAAAGTTACAGTTAGAGATTATGGTAGAGGAATACCTTTGGGTAAAGTAGTAGATGTAGTTTCTAAAATGAATACTGGAGGTAAATATGATTCTAAAGCTTTTAAAAAATCAGTTGGTTTAAATGGTGTAGGTACAAAAGCAGTGAATGCATTATCAACATTTTTTCGAGTTGAATCTACTAGAGATGGTAAATCAGCTTCAGCAGAATTTGCACAAGGAAATTTAGAAAATCAAGAGTTTTTAGAAGAAACCTCAAGAAGAAAAGGAACTAAAGTATCTTTTATACCAGATGAAACCATTTTTAAAAAATACAAGTTTCGAAATGAGTATGTAGCTAAGATGCTCAAAAACTATGTGTATTTAAATCCTGGGTTAACCATTATTTTTAATGGAGAAAAGTACTTTTCTGAAAATGGATTAAAAGATTTATTAGAGGATAATAATAATACAGATGATATGCTGTATCCTATTATTCACTTAAAAGGAGATGATATAGAAGTTGCTATTACTCATAGTAAAACTCAATATTCAGAAGAGTATTATTCATTTGTAAATGGGCAACATACCACTCAAGGAGGTACACATCAAGCTGCATTTAGAGAAGCAATTGTAAAAACGATTCGTGATTTTTTTGGTAAAAATTTTGAAGCTTCTGATGTACGTAAATCTGTAATTGCTGCTATTGCTATAAAAGTGATGGAACCTGTTTTTGAAAGTCAGACTAAAACAAAACTAGGTTCAACAGAAATGGGTGGTGATTTACCAACTGTAAGAACGTATATCAACGATTTTGTAAAAACAAAATTAGACAACTATCTTCATAGAAATACAGATGTAGCAGACAAGCTACAAAAGAAAATTCTACAAGCAGAAAAAGAACGTAAAGAGCTTTCAGGTATTCGAAAGTTAGCAAGAGATAGAGCAAAAAAAGCGAGTTTACACAATAAAAAATTGCGCGATTGTAGAATCCACTTAGGAGATACAAAAAAAGAAAATTATTTAGATACTACTCTTTTTATTACAGAGGGTGACTCTGCCTCTGGATCTATTACAAAATCTAGAAATGTAAATACTCAAGCTGTTTTTAGTTTAAAAGGAAAACCTTTAAACTCTTATGGTTTAAGTAAGAAAATTGTTTATGAAAATGAAGAGTTTAATTTATTGCAAGCAGCTTTAAATATAGAAGATGGTTTAGAAGATTTAAGATATAATAACATAGTAATTGCAACAGATGCAGATGTAGATGGTATGCACATTCGTTTGTTATTAATAACGTTCTTTTTACAGTTTTTTCCTGAGTTAATAAAAGAAGGGCATTTGTACATTTTAGAAACTCCTTTATTTAGAGTACGTGATAAAAAAGAAACAATTTATTGTTATTCAGAAGAAGAAAAACAAAATGCCATAGCAAAATTAAGAGGTAAACCAGAAATTACTCGATTTAAAGGTTTGGGTGAAATTTCTCCAAATGAGTTTGTTCATTTTATAGGTGATGATATTCGTTTAGATCCTGTAATGTTAGACAAAGAAATGTCTATCGAGCAAATGTTGCAATTTTACATGGGTAAAAACACACCTGATAGACAAAAGTTTATCATTCAAAATTTAAAAGTAGAATTAGATATTGTTGAGGAAGTTTAAGAGATGAGTGAAGAAATAAACGAAAACGAAGAAGTAAATAATCAAAATAATCAATCTGAGAATTTAGAAAATCAGAATGATAATGTAGAAACCATAACAAAAGTTACAGGAATGTACAAAGAATGGTTTTTAGATTATGCTTCATATGTAATTTTAGAAAGAGCAGTACCTGCATTATTAGATGGATTAAAACCTGTACAACGTAGAATAATGCATTCTATGAAAGACTTAGATGATGGTCGTTACAATAAAGTAGCTAACATTGTTGGGCATACTATGCAATATCATCCTCATGGAGATGCAAGTATTGCAGATGCAATGGTTCAAATTGGTCAGAAAGAATTACTGATTGATATGCAAGGAAACTGGGGTAATATCTTAACAGGAGATAGAGCTGCAGCTTCAAGATATATAGAAGCACGTTTATCTAAATTTGCTTTAGAAGTAGTTTTTAACCCAAAAACTACAAAGTGGCAAGCTTCTTATGATGGTCGTAAAAGAGAACCTGTAAATTTACCTGTTAAATTTCCATTATTATTAGCTCAAGGTGCAGAAGGAATTGCAGTTGGTTTATCAACCAAAATTTTACCACATAATTTTAATGAACTGATTGATGCTTCAATCAAATATTTAAAAGCAAGAAATTTTAAAATTGTGCCAGACTTTTTAACTGGAGGTATTGCAGATTTTTCGAATTATAATGATGGTAAAAGAGGAGGTAAAGTAAGAGTAAGAGCTAAAATTTCTCAAATAGATAAAAAGACTTTAGTCATTACAGAAATTCCTTTTGGTACAACTACACAATCTTTAATAGATAGTATCTTAAAGGCCAATGATAAAGGAAAAATAAAAATAAAGAGGATAGAAGATAACACTGCAGCTAATGTAGAAATTTTAGTGCATTTACCTCCAAATGTATCTCCAGATAAAACAATTGATGCTTTATATGCTTTTACAAATTGTGAAAACTCAATCTCTCCTTTGTGCTGTATCATTGAAGATAATAAACCCATTTTTGTTGGGGTAACTAAAATGCTTAAACATTCAACAGATCATACTGTTGAGTTGTTAAAATTGGAGTTAGAAATTCAATTAAATGAACTTGAAGAACAATGGCATTTTGCATCCTTAGAACGAATTTTTATAGAAAATAGAATCTATAGAGATATTGAAGAAGAAGAAACTTGGGAAGGTGTTATTAAAGCGATTGATGAAGGCTTAAAACCCCACATTAAACACTTAAAAAGAGCTGTTACAGAAGAAGATATTGTTCGTTTAACAGAAATTAGAATTAAAAAGATTTCTAAGTTCGATATTGATAAGGCTAAACAACATATTGAAAGTTTAGAAGAAAAGATTGAAGGAGTAAAACATCATTTAGCTAATTTAATAGATTATGCTATTGATTATTTTAAAAACCTAAAAGATAAATACGGAAAAGGAAAAGAACGTAAAACCGAAATTAAAATTTTTGATGACATTGTTGCATCAAAAGTAGCTATGAATAATGCAAAGCTTTATGTGAATAGAGCAGAAGGTTTTATTGGTACTTCATTAAGAAAAGACGAATTTGTTTGCGATTGTTCTGATATAGATGATATCATCACTTTTAGAAAAGATGGAACAATGATGGTTACTAAAATCGATGCAAAAACCTTTGTAGGAAAAGATATTATTCATGTAGCAGTCTTTAAAAAGAAAGACAAACGTACAGTATATAATATGATGTATAGAGATGGTAAATCTGGACCAAGTTATATGAAACGTTTTAATGTTACCTCTGTAACTAGAGATAAAGAATACGATTTAGCCAATGGTAAAAAAGGTTCTATAGTACATTATTTTTCAGCAAATCCAAATGGAGAAGCAGAAGTAGTTACTATTAATTTAAGAGCAGTTGGTAGTATCAAAAAATTAAAATGGGATATAGATTTTGCAGATTTAGCAGTAAAAGGGAGAGCTGTTCGTGGTAATACTATTACTAAGTTTGCCATTAAAAAAGTTGAATTTAAAGAAGCTGGTGTTTCTACATTAAAACCTCGAAAAATTTGGTTTGATGATGCTGTACAACGTCTAAATGTTGATGAAAGAGGGGAGTTGTTAGGTGAATTTAAAGCAGAAGACAAGTTATTAATCATTACTCAAAGTGGAAAAGCAAAAGCTGTAAAACCAGATTTAGCTATGCATTTTGAAGATGATATGATTGTTTTAGAAAAATGGATACCTAAAAAACCAATATCTGCTATTTATTATGATGGTGAAAAAGAACGTTACTATATAAAACGTTTTGTTATAGAAACAACAGAAAAAGAAGAAGTTTTTATTTCTGAACATCCAAAAAGCCAGTTAGAGATTGTTGCTACAGATTATAGACCAGTTGCAGAGGTGGTGTATTCAAAGCGTAGCTTAGAAAATGAGGAGGTTAATTTAGAGGAGTTTATTGCTGTAAAAGGAATTAAAGCGCTTGGTAATCAATTAACAACAGAGAAAATAAAGCAGGTAAACCTTTTAGAGTCTTTACCTTATGATGAACCAGAAGATGAAAAAATTGAAGAAGTAGAGGTGATAGATGAAGAAGTTGTAGAAGATAAACTACCTTTAGATATACCAACCATAGAAAAATCTTCAACT
>Ga0233398_1000702_pt1 | contig 15223 bp, 24 predicted proteins | sample 38DmetaG_FD_182697 | JGI IMG/M metagenome (GOLD analysis project Ga0233398, IMG submission 182697) | Seawater microbial communities from Monterey Bay, California, United States - 38D | ecosystem: Environmental > Aquatic > Marine > Coastal | place: USA: California | collected 2016-10-02
GGGGCTGGCTTTATTTACACGGTGATCGAGCTTGGCCGAATGGGCCAGACGTTGAGCGGCTCCCTTTTGGATGATCTTGGGCGCTCGGCATCGCCTTACACGCGCAGTCGCATCGCAGCGATCTCAAGTCATCTCACCTCAGGTCGCTGGGGCGAAGCCATGGCGCGGGCAGGGCATCAGTTTCCGGCGCGCGATTTGATCACGGTCACGCAGGCTCTGGATGGCACGGATGGGTGGGTGGACAAATTCGCCTCCTACCTCGACCGCTGGCTTGAGCTTTTAGAAGAGCGCGTCAAAGCGCAGGTGCGGGTTCTGAACACCCTCCTTCTCTTTGCGATTGCAGCCCAGATCGGTGCGGTCGCCACGGCCATCATGTCAATTTTTTCAATGTTATAAGGAGACCTCCTATGATCTCGCGAACTCCAAAACTCACACCAAAAACACCTCAAACTATGCCAGCCAAGACGCGTTTTGCGCGCCGTGGGCGCCGTGGTGCAGGTATGCTGGATTCAGGACTTGTGTTGTTGCTTTTTGTGGTTGTGGTTGCGGGTCTTTTGATGACCTTCAACAGCCTGATGAACTCATGGCGCGCCGCAAGTCTGCAAACACAATTGACCCGCGCCCAAGCCGTTATAGAAACCGCTCACGGGTATTCTGGGATCTATGCAAACCAATCTCTCCTGGTGTTTTTGAGCGGGGAAGGGTTCTCAGATCGGGAGCTACAACGCGTGAGCCAAGGCAACTATGTCTTCACCTCACCGTTTGACACGGCCATCACAATTGCTGGCAACGGCGCGCGTGACTTTACCATCACCGTTGCGGATCTTCCTCAGAATGCTTGTGAGGCGGCTGTCATGGCCTTCCGCGACAGCGGGGCAGGTTTGGACAGTGCATCAGTTGGCTCAACGGCTCTGACAATCCCTCTGAGCGAAGCGGCGGTGGCTGCGGCCTGTGACAATGCAACCAACACCGTGGCGCTGACCTTCTAATGAACTTCGCGCGGATCATATCCTCTCGCCAGATTATCGCGGGCAGAGCGCTCGGGCAGAGACTTCTGCCTGAGGGCCTGCGCCGTTCTGGGACGGGGCTGCTCCGTGCACTCTTTAGTTCGGGTTATAGAGGTCAGGAAGGCTCTGCGCGCGCGGCTCTGCACATTCCTCAACCACGCACACCGCGTCGCGGATCCTTGCTCCTTGGAAGCGGGCTCATGCTTCTTCTCGGGATTTTGGTTCTGGCGCAAACGCTCACGCTTGTGTCCGAGCAAGACCGGCGCGCCCGCGCGGCGGCGCTGGCCACGGCCTTGGGAGACATGGCTGCGGATTACGACTTATACGTGGCACAAAACGCTACCAATCTCAGGGCCATTCTGGCGGGGCTGGGCAGTGAGGCGGCTCTTCTTCCGACCGGGCATAGCAGCACGTTCTTGGCAAGCGGTTGGCGCGCGCCCATTGCGGGTCTTGACGTGAGTGTCGCGCCCTATTTGATCTCGATGGCGGGCATTGATGTGGCGCTTGGTGTGACGGCGGCGGACTCTCGTGAAGGGGTGACAGGTTTTTTGATTTTGTCGCTGCAGCCGGGTGTTGAGGATCGCCTTATTCGGGATGTAGAGGCGGCGCTGGCTGAGAAAGCGGCTGATCAGAGCCGTCTTGGGTTCAACTCAGCGAGTGTAGCGGGTGAGCTTGTGCTTGGCGCAAGCCTTACGGCGCGTCAATTGGTTGTGGCGAGTCCCGCCCTGGCCGAACTTGAGCAAGACTATGTGCTGCGCAGCGCGCGGGTGGGCCATGAGCACTTGAACCGCCTTCAAACGAGCGCAACCTTTGGCAGTGATGCCCTTGGCTTGCCCACACATAGGCTTACAAACGCAGATCACGTGGCCACACAACAGGCAACAGTTGCGCGCGCAGGCTGTCTTGGTGCGCCCCATCTCTGTGCAACAGAGGCCTATTTGCGCTTCAACACTATGGACCCTGCGGGGGCTATAACGGCGCGCGCGGATGCCGTGGTGGTTGGAACCGGGGCGATTGGGGCTCTTACGATGTCTGGCGCACTGACAGCTGAGACGCTTGGGGCGACCTCAAGTCTTACAACATCGGGCCATTTGAACCTTGCAGCCGGGGGCACTGTAAGCAGCCTGACCACGACATCTGCCACCCTCACAGATTTGCTAGCCCAGCGTTTGAACGCAACAGAGGCCAATTTGGCTCAGAGCGCAAGCCTGAGCCCGGCCGTGCGTACAGATCAGATCATCGCAGGGGCTGCAAGTTTTGCGCAGGTGACAACAGGGAGCTGTGTGGGATGCTGAAGCTTTTGACAGATTGTTCAAACTCCAGAGTGCTGCGCGCAATGGCGCGCGCTCAAGCCTCGCGCCGTTCTGATCGTGGCGCTCTGCGCATAAAGCGGCAGCGTGGCGGGTTTTCTCTTGTTGAGACAGCCCTTGTTTTGATGTTGGCAATTGTGGTGAGCACACAGCTGATCCAGATCAGCTCAGCCTATGCCCGTCAACGCGCAGCTGAACTTGATGCGCGCTATTTGAGCGATCTTGCACAAGCGGGGCGCAATCTGGTTCTCGGCCAAGCGCAGGCTCTGAGCACAGGGCAGGCGCTGGTTCTAACGCCAGCCCAGCTTGAAGCCTTTGGCGTCTTGGATGCCGGGGTTTCGGCGCAAAGCGCAACGGGGCGTACATATTCGGTGGCGGCATTGCGCCGCTCGGCCAATGAGGTTGTGATCCTTGCGCGGGGTGCTGTGCGCGCCGGTGAAACCGCGTTCATGACCATCCCAAAAGGCGGTGAGGGTATTGAGCGCGTGGGTTTGATCCACAGCCAGGCCCCGGACTTCTTGCGCGGCATGTCTTTGAACTACGATTTGAGCTGGATGACAGGCGGCTTTGCGACGGCAAAGCCTGCCGTTGGGGATTTGGTGGCTCTGGATGTGGTGCGCCGTGACCAGAGCATTTTGCCATACCTGCACCGCACAGAGAATATGCTCTTTCCCGAGCTCAATCGCATGGAGACAGATTTGGACATGGGCGGCAATGATGTGGACAATATTGCCAGTCTGGATGCAGGCCAGATCAACATCTCTCAAGGGCTAGAGGCGAATACGCTCACAGGCGTCACCGAGATTGCAGGGTCTCTGCAAGCAGGGGGGCTGTCACTCACAGGCACGGCTCAGATTATCGGGGATGTCGCGGTTGTGGGCGGGCTGTCAGCAAACAGCGCCAATGTCTCAGGGGGTGTGACGGCGTCCTCACTTGAAGCAAACACCGCCCGGATCACAGGTGACATCACGAGCACAACGGTCAGCGCGGATACCATGACAGCGGGCAGGGCTGGTTTGCGCCATCTTGACTCTAATCTGATCACAGCGCGCCAGATTACCTCCTCTGGTCGTGGTGATTTCCAAAGCCTTTCAACAGGGAGCTGCACGGGATGTTAAATGCTATAACATGCAACATGGCCGCGACTTGGTCTGGCCTCAGAACAGGCGGAGCTGCACTGCTTTGCGCAGGCGTTCTTTTGGCGGGCAGTGGTACCTATGCCCAAGACGGGCAAAACACGGATGGGCGTCGTGCGGCTGCACTTGAGGCGCTTGGCTTGATCAATGCCGATATTGTCGAGCTCAACCGCATTGCCGATTATCAATCAGAGCTGCTTGGCCTTGCCAAGGCCGATAAGGCTGCGGCCTCCTTGGCGCGTCGGGGCAGAGGCTCTTGTGCCGAGCGCAGCCTCGTGCGCGAACTCTGCACAGCACTTCCAGTCAGTTTCCCCGCGCGCCCCCGGACTGAGGGGCAGGAGTAATGCTGATCTGTGTTGCACTGTTTCTGATTGGGGTGTGTCTTGGCATCTTATGGTGTGAAGACATTGCCCGCTTTGAGATCAAGCTTGAGGTTTTGCCTGTTGTGGCTCTCTGTGGTGCAGGCCTTGCGCTGGCCTGGGGATCATCATGGCTCAGCCTTCTGCTTGGGGGGCTTGTCTGCATCATACCTTCGATCATGGTGCAGCGCCTGCGCCCATCAGGCTTGGGCATGGGCGACATCTGGCTGTTCGGTACGGCCGGCCTTGTGTTTGGCATTGAGTATACCATCTTTGGTGGCTTGCTGTTTGGCGCATTCGCCGTGGTGAGCGCATGGATCTATGCGCGAGCGCGCGGCAAAGCCTTTGGTCGTTCAATGTTTCCGGCGGCTGTCCCTATGGTGATTGCCATAGTCGTGGTTCTTCAGTGGCGCGTGTTGAGCACGCTCAACACAGAGATCACAGATAACCCGCTTGCTTATGCTGTGCTCTTGGTTTTGCCAGCGGGCCTCTTGCTGGGGCTGATGTTTTATAGGGCAGCGCGCAGTTTGAACGTGGAGGCAAAGTCATGAGCCTTGCTGCTGCGCACGACATTGCCCCTGCGGACCTTGCCGCTCTTGAAGCGCGCCTTGAAGCGGCTGTTGAGGCCAATCCTCATTGCCCGCCGAATGTGTTTCTGCGCCGCCGTGCGCTTGCCGTTGCACATGGTGCCTCAGGTGGCCCTGAAGTGTTTGTAATCCTTCAAAGCTCAACTTGGCCGAAGACACCACAGGGGCCGATCTTGTTACACGGCAAGCTTATTCACAAGGATGGCGGCTATTTTGCTTCGTGGTCACAGTTTGAAAGCCGTCGTCATATTATCGGCGGTACAATTGAACAGTTCTTAGCCAGCTTGGAAGATCTCCGTAGTCAGGGCTTGATCCTTGAAAAGCATGTTTGTCAGACAACGTCACTTGAGACGGCTGGACATGCATTTGAAACACTTTCTCACGCATTGGTTGCTGCCGTTGAGGCATTTGTAGATGACGCTGAATCGAACAGTTCAGTGGCGCGTGAGCTGTATCTACCTTCCCTTGATATAGGGATGTCACAGGCTGATATTGCCGCTCGGCTGTCTCAAGCGGGTGTAGAAAACCTCAAGCATAAGAAGAGCTATCTCTCTGGGTATTTAGACAAGGCGACTGTTTCTGGGTTAACGCATGCTTTGGGCTATTTTTGCGCGAACACGGTGGTCACTCGCGCGCCTGATGTCGCATCAGAGCTGTCAGATATTGAACGCGATGCGGAAGGCTTCGGCTGTGTTGTTGCCGCAATTGTGGATGCTGAGCTGTTTGATTCAGTTGAATACGCCTTTATCGGGTATTGTGGCGCCAGCCAGCGCTATGTCAGTGGTCTGGTTTATATTGGCTTTGTGATCGAAGCCTCAAGCCCGTCCAGCGCATTATGCACTCTGAGCGACATCATGCGGAATGGAAATGCCGCCTATTCTGGACTGTCTCTGAGCGAGACCTTTGCCGGGGCATTGGAAGACCTGTGCCTGCTTATCCGTGAGCATGCTGACTTTTACAACGAGCCAGAATATCCACCAATGTTGAGGGGCTCAAATGTTCAGGATGCGCTCGCAGCCGCGCATGATTTTTACGCGTGCATGGAGGTTAAGTCATGATGTTACCTCAAACGCCCAGAGCATCTCTCAGCAAGGCATTGGCACGGGTCTGCCAGCCTTTACCATCGGCCTTAAGCCGCTCGATGACATCTGGGTCGAGCATCATTGTGACACGCTTTTTGCGCAGCTCACTGGGGAGCGGGGGGCGGCCCAAGCGTGCAAAGTGCTTTAGGTCGTCCATGGTGATTTCCCGAACTTCGCCGTGCTCATCAATCATTGGTTTGGGTGATGAAGCTGTCATAGACTTTCCTTTCTCTGGCATTGGCTTTGCGCATCGAGATGACGCGCAAGGCATGGGGTCGCATTGTGTAAACCAGACAGATGAGGCGGTTGTCGATCGTGCCAAAAGCAATGGTTCTGGTTTCGCCGTAGTCGGAGCGCAAATCTTTGGACACCATGGCGGCCTCCCAATCAAAGCGCTCAAGATGGGCAAAATCAAGGCCGCGCTCTTGAAGCGTTGTTTGCCGTTTGGCCTCATCCCATTCGAGTTTCATGCTGATAATATATGCATATTAAAGCGCTTTGGCAATAGGCACCTGCGCCTTGCTCCAACCTCTCAAGCTTGGGGGTCTCTAAGCGCATGATCCATTTTCACAAACCCATCATAGGAGAAAGCAATGACTGAACAGAACGATGCATCCTTACAAAGTGAACTGGGTGACGGCTCTTGCTCGGAAAGGTCTGTGGAGCAAAACGCTCACAGAGCATCTGAGTATCACAAGAAATTGCGGGAGCTTTTTAACGCTAAGCCAGATCTGGGGATCATCGCGGAATGCAGAGAGGGTATTGCTCCTTTGAGATTTTGCGATGCGGCGCACACCGTCACCACGGAGGGATCAGGCGAGTGAGAATGCCTGCCTTCATCATATTCGTTCAAACAAAATGCCGTGTCACGCCACATGCATGATCCCTTTGACATAGGGGGCTATACGCCTTTCAGCAGCCCATCGTATCTTGGGGTGGAGCTTCAGTTTGAAGGAACTGGAGGGCGCGCTTGCACGATCTCGGCGAGTGAGCTTGTGCGCGCCTTCTTGGAGATGTGCAGCGATGGGCTTCTACCAGAGGTCACGCCTGAGTGGGTCACGCGTGTTGTCGAGCCAGAGGTTGCACACGCTAAAGACGCTATGGAGCACGTGGCGTCCTACGGTGGGTTGCGGCGTGTGGTGCAAGCGATGTGTGAGTGCTGTGGTGCGGAATGCCACGCGATCTTTGTAAAGGATGGCTTGGAATATCCGATAGAGCGCTGGAGCGTTATGAGCTCGGTTATGCTTTTGATTGAACGCAAATATCTGCCCAGACTACCGTATCAATGGCATGTCGAACTTGAGCGCAATTATGAGCGCGTTTGTGAGACTGGGCGGCGACACTGGCAGGGTGGTGCGAGTGGAGCTGAAGATGTTTGAGCGTTTGACGCATAACCCCTTGCAGCTCGTTGAAACCGCGCGCTCCGCTCTGATTAGCTATCTCAACGATCACCCGGAAGCCGCTGAGTTTAAGGAGACGCCTAATGCCTGATAAGTTCAAAGCAGGGGCGCGCCAGCGCCTGCCGGATCGCCGTCGTTCAGAGACGCGCAAGATTACATGGCAGCCGCCTTACAATGTGGATGCGCCGACAACAAAGATTTACGTGACGATTGGCTATGCTGAGGACGCGCTGCGTCCGGTCGAGATATTTTATGACAGCGGCTATCGCTCGGGCTCTGATTTAGAAACCTTGGTATCTGATCTGTGCATCCTGCTGTCAGTGCTGCTTCAGCATGAGGATATTGAGATTGAGAGCTTTGCGCGTTCGCTTTCAAAAGAAGTCGATATTCGCACGGGCAAGATGGAGTTCGCGAGTCTTGTTGGGGTCTTGATTGAAGAGCTGCGCCGCCCGCCTGAGTGGGCGGGTGCATTGCAGGCAAGCGGGGGAGAAAAAGAATGACGCTTCTGGAGACTCTAAACCACTGCCCATTTACGCCCGCTCAAGGGCGTAAATGGGTTGGGCGCAACGGTTTGCAATCAAGCCCACTCCGGTCGGTATCAGGCACTCGACTAGAGTCCATTGTTGTCAATTTGATACAACACGTTGCGGTACTTGTCCGCCCAAATATCCGCCAAAGAAGTCGTGCAAAACACGCGATACAGGTCTTCAATCGTCCAGTGCCGGGTCGTATCGGGAGACAGCTTGAGGACATTTTCCGCGGCGGCGCAAGCCATGCTCAGGCCTCCTGTCGTGTGTTTGGTTTCATGTCCAAGCCTGAATCCGATGACGGTCAACCATGCTTCATCCAGGCCGATAAAGCGGTGGGACAAGAACGGCAATCTGTGCGCATACTGAAGCTTGGTGCTGATGGCTTGCGTGACGGCCATATAGCTTTTACTGCGTGGGTGCATTGGACTGCAGTTCTCATCGATTTATGCCGCGCGGCGCATCTCCAGATCGCACTGCTTAAAGATCAGCTCACGTGCATCGAGATCGATGCGGCGCGCCAGTATAGCCTTGGATTTTCTAGGCATTTTCATTCCGAATTCCTCTTTGTTCGTTTTTGTGGTGATTACAGCATAGAGGAAGGCGAGGCGGTTTCTAGTCGGCAACTGCCTCGCCACTATTTCCCCCTGCGCAGACAGCAGGCGAGCGCAGCTCAGGCAATCTATGCAGGGGGTATCAGCGTATGAACTCCCTGATATCAGCCCTAAAAGCCGCGATTGGCAAAGTCTTGCCAGCGCGGCCCCGCTCTGAAGAGCGTCAGATCATTTGGTCAAGTGACCATGCTTCAGACGCGGCCGGCGCGGTGGTTTCTATTAAAATCAGCTACGGTGAGGGCAGCCTGCGCCCTATGCGCATTTCCTATAAAGAGGGCTTTCCTAATGGCTCAGCACTTGAGGTGATGGCGCAAGAAATCTGTCATGTAAGCTCTGTCCTTCTCAGCCAAGAGGGTGTTGATCTGGAGGCGATTGAGGGGTTGCTCGCAAAAGAGCAGAGCCTGCACAGAGGCCGCGTAGATTTTGTCGTCTTGGTTGAGCAGTTCACAAGAGAGCTTCTGAAACCCCCGATGTGGTCAGGCGCGCTCACGGCCAATGGGGGAGAAACCGATGCGTGAATTGGCTTTTCCAGAAGTGGCGCTGAACCTGCGCGCAGGCTTCGCAAGCCTTGTGGCCCTTGAACGCAGTTCTTGCGTCGGGGTGATCGCTCGACTAGAAGCGGGCTTCCTCTGTGTTTTTAGTGGTGTTCTTTGGGACGCAGAGGACGGCGAGGCGTTTTGGGCAGCTAAACTGCCTCGCCACCCTCACGTGTTGGGGGGCGCAGCATGAACATGCACACCTCACAAAGCACTCTGCACCCCAGTGAGAGCGCAGCCGTGCGCATGGCACAGAGTGATGGGGTGACGCGCGTGGCGTGGCACAGAACGGACCCGTCAGGGCAGGCGGAGCTTGCCCTCTGGCAGAATGTGCTATTGAGCGTGGTTGTTGATCTCTGTGCACAGGGCGGCCGCCACAAGGCTGCGCGGATTACGGCCGAGCGTTGGATTGGGGATTACCCAAGCCGTGATTTCAGACAGGTTTGCACATTGGCGGGCTTTGAGCCTGAGGCTGTCTGGCCAATGCTGCGCAGGCTTGCGAAACTGCCTGCTGAAGAGCGCCTTCGCAAGGGCGGGGTTCTTACACAGAGATTTTTAACGGGCGTCCCTGCGACCATGCGGGAGGTCGTGTGATGGTTGAAACCGTGATCATTGCGGATGCGCGCTACACGCCAGACTCAGAGAGTGGACAAGAGGCGTTGCTGCGCGCACAGGCTGCGCGCACGCCGGTTTACTGCGCTTGCTCACCTCTTGAGCCAGCCATGTATATCGCGCGCCTCAAGGACCGCCTGATTGTGAAGCGGATGCCTGGGACGGGGTTTGAACATGCGCCTGAGTGTGGCTCTTTTGAGGCCCCAGAGCATCTTTCCGGGCTGTCTGAACTTCAAGGCAGCGCCATACAAGAAGATCCTGAGCATGACACTACGTTGTTGAAGCTTGATTTTGCTCTCAGCAAGCGCGCAGCGCGGGGCGCTATGCCTGAGATGGGCGCAGGCACTGCGACCGAAGCGGTGGGCAATCCCAAGAAGCTCGGCCTGACGGGGCTTCTTCACTACCTTTGGCAAGAGGCTGATCTGACCAAATGGGTGCCAGCTATGGAAGACAAGCGTTGGTGGGGTGTGGTTGCCTCAAGCTTGCGCCGCGCGGCCCTTGGCAAGAGTGCTAAAGGCTTTGCGCTCAGTGAGGCGTTGCTCGTGCCAGAGGCGTTTAAGCTTGAGCGCAAAGAAGAGATTATTGCGCGGCGCAGCCATAAGCTTGAAAGCATCGCGGGCAGAGGCGGTAAGGGCGCAGCCCTTGGGCTTTTGATTGCGGAGTATAAATCACATGCGCCCACGCGCCTTGGTGCGCGCTTTGTGTTTAAGCATATGGCTGATCTGTCCTTCTTTGCGGATGCGGACCTGACCGCGCGCTTTGAGCGGGTCTTTTCGGGCCAACTTGAACTGGCGGATATGGTGCAGGGCAGCAAGGTGATTGTGATGGCCTCCTTTGAGCAATCAAAGGCTGGCTATCCTGTGCTGGAACAGATCGCGATGATGCTTGTGGATCAGAACTGGCTTCCATTTGAGCACACGCGCGAGCTGGTGTTGATCGAGCGGGCGGTTGAACAGAAGCGCAGGTTTGTTCGCCAGCTTCGCTACAACCTCAAACCGGACGCGGTGATCTCTACACTGGTGCTGAATGATTTGAGTGCGCCCGTGGCCTGCTTTGTAACGCCGCCCTCTGCGAGTGGTGATGTGCTGACGCAGACCCAAACCATGGTGGCTGAGACCGACTATGCAACATGGCTCTGGGGCCAAGAGCCGATGATGCCTGCCCTGCCTCAAGAGGCGGATGTGGCAAAGCTGTTGAACAATGAGGGGGAGCTCTGATGGGCTGCTATAAGGACGATATCAGCGCGTCGCGGGGCGTGGCGTCAAGATTGGGGTCCTTTGTGCGGCCGTTGTCTATGGCCCTGTTTTGCACAGTTGCTCTGGCAGAGCCACTTCACGCTGAAACATGGACGGGTGTTGCGAGCGTCATTGATGGTGACACTTTGGAGATTCACGGGGTGCGGGTGCGTCTTGAGGGGATCGATGCTCCTGAATCCAGTCAGCTTTGTTATGATGAGCGCCATACGGCGTGGCGGTGTGGGCAAGCGGCTGCGCGCGCACTTGATGAGTTTATCACTCGTAAGACGGTGCAGTGCGAAACACACAGTAAGGATCGCTACGGGCGCTATATCGCAACTTGCTATCTTGGACGCACGGATCTCAATGGGGCGCTGGTCGCATCAGGTCTGGCCGTCGCTTACCGTAAGTATTCCAAGCGCTATATCCTTGAGGAAGAGAGTGCCCGCGCGGCCAAAGTAGGAATCTGGCGTGGTGCGTTTGTAATGCCGTGGGATTGGCGTCGTGGGGAGCGGGTTCAATGAGTGCGACGCTTCCGGATATTCCAATTGCCCGTCTGGTCGGGGTTACAGAGCACCAAGGCGCTCAGAGGCAGTGTTCCTTGGTGTTTCACTTGGAAACTGAGGGTGGCGCGCGTCTTGAGCTTACCCATGCCAACATCATGCAAGCCTTGCGGTTTGCCCAAGAAAGCGGGGCCATGCCAGCGCTACCTGAAGACTGGTGGGCGAGAGATGGGGGCACAAATGGCTGTTGATCTCAAATTGAGCCGCGCTGATCTGGCCGTTCAGGAAACTCAATCCGACTTGGGTGCTTTGTTCAGATTTGAAGACAGCCAGACAGGCTTTGAGGCTCTTGTTTCATTGGCCACGCTTCTTCAGTGCCTATGTGTGTCGCGTAACGCATGTCTTGTTCCCGAGCTGCCAGTTGAATGGAAAAAAGTCGCGCTTCCCGAAGGTATTGAAGCGATGTCAGTCGATTGCGCAACGACAGTTGAGAAAGATGGGAGCGGGTTCAATGAGTGATATTGAAGACTTCATCCGCACAGCTCTTGGTGAATTTGGTCCGCTCTTGGATGACGATCAGGTTGTTGAACTTTCGGCCAATCAAAACGGTGCCGTTTTTGTTGAGCGGCTTGGGCTCGGCTCACAACATGTTGGCACTTTAGAAGAGGTTGCACGTGAGCGCGTCATTCGGTTTTGTGCCACAGCGAGCGGCACGGCCGTCACAAAAGATGCCCCTATAGTTTCAACAAAGATGCCTGGCACAGGTTATCGTTTTGAAGGTGTTAAGCCTCCTGCGAGTGAGGCACCCTTGTTTTCTATCAGGTTTCATGCCGCGCGTGTGCTTACAATGGATGACTATGTGAAACAGGGCGTCGTGACGCAAAGCCAAGCCAGCTACCTGCTTGAAGCGCTGCATAACCACAAGAACATCGTTCTGGTGGGGGGGACGGGTTCGGGCAAGACAACCTTTCTCAACATGATGATCGGCGAGTTGGATCAGCCCAACCGCGCACCTGAACGGCTGGTGATCATCGAGGATACGCAAGAAATCAAAAGTGCCAACCCGAATGCGGTGTTTCTCAAGACCTGTGAGGGTGTTGATATGACGGGCTTGCTGGCCTCGACACTGCGCTTGAGACCTGGCCGCATCATTGTTGGTGAGGTGCGCGATGGGGCCGCTTTGGCGATGGTCAAGGCATGGAACACTGGCCACCCAGGCGGGCTTACAACCGTTCACGCAAATTCCGCACAGGCAGCGTTGACGCGGATTGATCTTCTCATTCGGGAAGCCTCATCGATGCCGCTGCCTGAGGTTATAGGTTTGGGCGTGGATGTCGTGGCGTTCATCGAAGCGGATATCACGAGCCGCAAAATCAAAGAAATCATTGAAGTTAAAGGATACGAACATGGCGAATTCAAAATCACACAAGTTGGCTAAACCACTGATGCGGATGGCCGCCCTCACGGCCATTTTGGCCGTCTGTGCCGCCCAAGCACATGCAGGGGGGACTGGTCTTCCATGGGACGGGCCAATCGAGAAAATCTCGAAAGGACTTTCCGGACCTGTAGCATTTCTTTTTGCTCTTGGGGGAATGGTTGTCCTTGGTGTGCGGTGGGTCTTTGGCGGGGAAATGGGTTCTATGACGCGCTCGCTGCTGACGGCTGTGGCAGGCATCGCGCTCTTGGTTTTTGCCGCCGACTTTCTTGCAGGTCTTTTCGGCGTCTCATCTGCTCTCATCCTTAAATAGGAGCCATCATGCAGTGTCATCCAGCACCATCAGGTAAAACTATGACAAGCCATATCGTATCCGCAAAACGCGGGGGCAGGGCTGGGAGCTTTAGCTTTTCCAGCGCCTTGTCCCGAGGCTCTTTTGCGTCTCGTGTGAGCTTGAATATGCGCGCAGTTTTGAGTGCCGCTCTTCTGGTCGCTTGCTTGGGCTCAGAGGCGTCCGCTTGTGATAAGAACTGTGAAACGACGATTGATGAGCTGAGCGAGGCTGCGCGCAAGCGTGACCAGTCCGTTGCTCAGGGCAAAAACAGCTCGGTTGTTGTGCAATATGGTGCTGGCATCCCGGTCCTAAAATGTCGCCCTCTGAACTTTTGTTCGCTGCAACTTCAGCCAGGGGAAATCCCGATTGAAGATATAACGCTTGGCGACTCAACGCTTTGGGACGCAGAGGTTCGTGTGTCTGGCAGTGAAGAAAATCCGAACGTTCGGGTTTTGATCAAACCGGATGCAAAGGCCACGCAAACCAGCCTCGTTGTTGCGACTGACAGACGGTTCTATGACGTGCAGCTCCTCAAGAGCGACACGGATTACACAACCGTCTTGGCCTTCACATACCCACAAGATGTTGAGGCGGCGAATAAGGCGCGTATTGAGAAGCTGAATGCAGCCAAAGCGGCCACGGCTGCGGCCGCACGCAAAAAGACAACGGCTGAGCGTGCGCGTAAATCTGTCACGGTTGATAAAAAGCCCGTCTACGTTGGGAAGCTTGATTTTGAATACAGTATCACGGGCAGAACAAAATTTAAGCCCATACGCGTCTTTAATGATGGCCGTAAAACCTACGTTGATCTGCCTGAAGGGTTTCAAGGGGAGCGGCCCGTGTTTCTTGCCGCTGGCACAAGCTCCTCAGATGAGATCGTGAACTCACGTTGGAGCGGCAATCGTCTCACGATTGATCGCGTCGTCGAAGCGGGGACACTCGTTCAAGGCGTTGGTGGCCGTGCCCAAAAAATCAAAATTACTCGGAGACGCTGATGCCTATAACTGTTTCAAAATCACAGCTTCCACGGGCTGCCATGCGGACCTTGAGTCTCATGGGTCTTGCCTTTCTCATTGGCTGCGCTGAAGTCCCGAGCATGTCCGGGCCAAACTGGGGCCAGCCGCCGCGTGAACAAGTCAAGCTTACACCAGCTGAAGAATGCGCAATTGGCTATGACCTTGCAGAGCAAGTCTATCGGCAAGTCAAAGTCACGGATACGGTCATCAAGGTTTCTCCAAGGCTTGGCGGGTGTGGGGAACATGCCGTCAAGTATCTGCGCAAAGCGGGGTATGGTGTCGATGAGACAGCTAAAAAGGCTGAACCCCATCACTTCTCAATAGAAACTTATGAAGACAAAGATACGGGCGGTGTATTTGCAACCGCGCATTTGCCGCGACTGCGGCTGTCGCGCTCCTACCGACGCGGTGGAACTGGCGTCTATCCGCTGTCTTCGGTCAATATTGTTCGTGAAGAGGCATTTTAAAGATGCGGCCCGCACCAATTAGCAAGAGCCTCTATCGCCCTGTGACGTGGATGGGGATGGAGCGTGTGCCTGGGGCTCTTTGGATCATTACGACGGCGATCCTAAGCTTGATGGGGTTCATGTATGCCAAGGCCTATATCACGACACTCATTCTCGTTGCACTTGCGGGCGTAGGGGTGAGCGTCCTGCGGCGCATCGCCGAATATGATGCGGCCTTTTTTAAGGTCATTATCCAGCGCAAAAACTATCAGGATAGTTACCCATCCTACACCTCTGCAAAGGGAGGGCGTGATGGCTGAACCTTTTTCACATCTGCTCAACTGGTACGGCCTTGTCGATGAGGGCACTGTCCTTTGCAAAGATGGTTCCTTGATTGCGGGATGGTATTTGCAGGGTATCGATACAGAGCCCATGGATATGGAAGCGATTGAAACGCGCACGGGAAACCTTGCGCGCGCGATTAAGGATTTTCGCGAAGAAGACGGCTTTTGGATTGATCTCGCGCGGCGGCCGTTGCGCTCCTACAAAACATCGGAAAAAGATTTCGATCCTGAAGTGTTGCAGATATTTGAGCGTGAGCGCGCTGAGTATTTTGAAGCTGAAGATGACAATTACGCCAATCGCATCACGCTTTGCTATCACTGGATGCCGCCTAAGAAGCTTACAAGTGTTGAGGATGCGCTTGAAGCCTTCAAGGGGCGTTGTCGCCTTGTAGAGACGCGGTTTAGCAGCCTCTTTGAGTTGACGCGCATGGGTCTTCGCCGCGACACGGATGACCATCATGAGATTGAATTCCTGCGCGATGAGTTACTTGGGCGCTTGGCGTCAGGGTTGTCCGGGCGCTTTTGTAAGGTCAACGTCCCGCGTATCCCTGTCTATTTGGATCGAGTCTTTGCGCCTGAATGGATACATGACGCGCCACAAGCGCTCCCCACAATGTCAGGTCGCCCCGTCGCGGTGATTGCGATCGATGGCTATCCAAATGTCAGCACACCGGAAATGCTCTCATTGCTTGAGAGCTTGCCCATTGAATACCAGTGGACGACACGGTTCCTGCCGATGA
>Ga0233398_1000708_pt1 | contig 15125 bp, 10 predicted proteins | sample 38DmetaG_FD_182697 | JGI IMG/M metagenome (GOLD analysis project Ga0233398, IMG submission 182697) | Seawater microbial communities from Monterey Bay, California, United States - 38D | ecosystem: Environmental > Aquatic > Marine > Coastal | place: USA: California | collected 2016-10-02
ATTAACTACAGGTCAACATTCAGAAGTTTGGACAAATTTTATAAAAAATTCAGATAGCATTACAAAAAGATATCAAGGCGATCAAGATTGGATAAGAGTTTGTATAACACAAAACTTTAATTTTTGGCCTGATGAATGGATACAAAGTTACAAGTGGGAGATGAGAAGTAAACCTAGATTTGATAGTAAACCAAGAGGCCAGAGAGACTTTGCGATAAATGGGGACCCTACTATTAAAGATGATACAAGCATAGCAGTATTTCACGGAGACCCTAATCCTCACAACTGTAAGGACCAATGGGTGATTGACAATTGGAAATAAAGGTGTTATAATAAACTATGGACTTAAAATTTACAACATGTGGTGACTATATGAATCGACCAATAGAGCGTATTGGCTTTGCTTGCAAATACATGCATCCTGACCAAACGCAGAAGAAGAAGATCTTAGAAGAAATACAACGCCCGCTAAATACTCGTAGCACAACAGTACAGTGGCTTAACCGGCAAACTGTAGATGTTGCTGAAGAACGCTTATGGGATATTATGGTCCATAACATTGCGTCATACAAGAGGTTGATTGAATATGTGGGAAGTCTTCCGCCAGAGCTTAGAATGGTCCGACTTGGTAGTGATGTACTTCCTGTTTATACCCAGCGGGATTGGTCTTATTATTGGCGCAAGCCTGACGTTATTGCCTATGCAGAGCGAGCGTTCGCAGAAGTCGGCGACACGGCAAGAGCCCTCGATGTCCGACTATCGATGCACCCAGGCCAATTTACTGTACTTGCAAGCGACAACGAAGAAATTGTCGAACGATCAATAGAGGAGTTTGAATATCATGTGGATTGCATCAGGTGGATGGGCTACGGCGTACAATTCCAAGACTTCAAGTGTAACGTACACATCTCAGGCCGCCAAGGTCCAGCCGGCATCAAAGCCGCCCTCAAGCGGTTATCGCCAGAAGCGAGAAACACCATCACAATCGAGAACGACGAGAACAAGTGGGGACTCGACGCAAGTCTTGAACTTGCCGACGAACTCGCCCTCGTACTGGACATACACCACCACTGGTGTCGCGAAGCTGAATATATATTACCAACCGACGATAGATTTGCTCGCGTAATTGACAGCTGGCGTGGTGTGCGTCCTGCAATACATTATTCATACAGTCGCAACGAACATCTACCCGAAGGCTTTGCACACGACACTATGCCTGATATGTCTGCACTACTAGAAGCAGGTTACAAGAAATCTAAGCTACGTGCGCACAGTGACTACTATCCTAACCAGCTAGTTAATGACTATGCATTGAGTTTCTTACCTTACGCAGATATTATGTGCGAGAGCAAATGCAAGAACCTTGCAAGCATTGCACTACATAAATACAATACGGAGAACAACAATGAGCAACTATTTAAGTCAGATGTACGGCAGACAATCAGGGAAGACTACTCATACGCCTAGTGATAAGAATCCTAATCGTGTAGCAGGTGGATTACGTGCGCAAGGCGCTGACGTGTTTGAAATGTTGGGTGAAGATGGAAGTGTACAAAAAATTCCTACAGAAGCATATGTACGTTCATTAGAAGAGCAATCAAGAAAGCAGCGAGCCGCTATTACTGTGTTAGAGCGTAAGCTGACTCGCTGTGAAACTGCAATTGATCAATTAAAAAGTGTTATTTCGCGTTCTTAGCAAGCTTCAATACTTCAGCTACTAGGTCTGCTTTTTTCTTTCTTTTGTCAATGTCTACTTTATAGTTTGCTTTAGCAAAATCTTCTAAGCCTTGTTTGGTAAGTTTTGATAAACTTGCCTTTGTTGCTTTTACAGTTTTTGCTTCAACTTCTACAATCTTTTCAACTTTTGTTTCTACCTTTTTAACTCCAGCAACAGCAGAAATAGTTTTTTCGATGGATTTTGCTTCATCTTTTGCTGCTTCTACGTTACCTGTAAAAAGGCCTGTTAACCATTTAAACATTTTTTTTCCTCCTTAAGGAACATATATTTACATAAATATTAGTCAGGAGGATACAAAAATGGTTAAATCTTGGATAAAGAAAAGACTAGAAGAAAGAACAACAATGGACGGCGCAGTATTAATTGGTGCTGGAATTGTGTTTCTTATCTTTAAACCACTAGCAAGCATTGTTGCATACGGTGCTATTGCTTACGGAGCATGGACAATTTGGAAAGCAGAATAATCAAGATGCAACAAATTGTAACAATCGCCTAAAATAGGTTGCTTTTCTGCTGTAATGTGTTTAAATATTAATAATTCCAGGAGAATTATATATGAAATACATTACAGCAGCATTAGCGGCTTTATTCCCGCTTGTACTATCAGCACAAACATATACTAACGAAGTAGCAGCTATCATCAACGATAACTGTGTAGTATGTCATCGTGCGGGTGGTATTGGGCCAATGAGCTTTGAAACATACGAGCAAGTAAGACCTTGGGCTCCACTAATACAGATGCGAGTAGCAAACAGAGAAATGCCTCCGTATGCATACGATCACGGTATTGGCATTCAAGACCTACAAGGTGACTGGCGTTTATCGCAAGATGAAATAGACACAGTTGTTGAGTGGGTAAACGCAGGAGCACAATATGGTAATCAAGATATAATAGTACAACCAGCTAACCTTCCTGATCCTGAAGCATGGAACTTTGAAGGCGACTTTGGACAACCTAATTTAATTATCCCAAGTGTAGCAATAGACATTCCTGCAAATGGTAATGACTTGTGGCACAAGCATTTAGTTCCTACAGGACTAACTGAAGACCGTTGTATTAAAGCGGTACAAGTTAAGCCGCGTGGCGAAGCAAAAGCAGTAGTCCACCATGCAAACTCAAATATTGTTATAGACGGAGGACGTCAAGCAATGCTCACGGAGTATGCTATGGGAAAGTGGGGAGAGATTGTTCCAGAAGGAGTATGTCGTACACTACCAGCAAACTCGCAAGTACGTTGGGACATACACATGTTTCCAGGTGGACTTGGAGCAATGGCACCAGGATCAGTTATAAAAGACAACGTGGTAGAGATTGGTCTTTGGTTATACACCGAAGAGGAAAGCGAACAACTGAAATACAAACAAGATTTAAGTTTATATCGCTTAGGGGATCAGGACGATATAGTTATCCCACCACATGGTTATTACATGACACAAGGCTTCCACAGTTTTGATCACCCAGTTAGACTAGATAGTTTTCAACCACATGGACACTTGCGTATGAACGCAGCAAGTTTAGAAATATTCTATCCAGAGACAGGACGCACAGAACAGATTAGCCAAGTAAGTAATTGGAGTGCAACATGGCATCATAGTCATTTGTATGACCCGGACGTTGCACCACTCTTACCAGCTGGAGCAGTTATTGTTCTAAAGCAATGGTATGACAATACAGAAAATAACCCAAACAATCCAGACCCTGATATGTGGGTAATGGGAGGTTCACGTACAGGAGATGAAATGACTCATGCGTGGCTTGCTATCACACACTTAGACGATGAAGGATACAACAAACTAAAGGAAGAAAGGAATGAAAAAATTAATATTGCTAGTAAGTAGTTTATTAACATCTGTTGCGTATGCACATGAAGATGTAGCTATAGACTATGCAGAAAACGTAGCACCAATATTTGTAGAGCAGTGTCAAAGTTGTCACAGAGAAGGAGGTATTGCTCCTTGGGCAATGACTGACTACAGGATGCTTCAAGCGTTTGCACCTGCAATCAAAGAAGCTGTTACAACATTAAGAATGCCACCTGGACAGATTGATCGTAAGTATGCAAAGGATATTATCAATCACCGTACACTTAGTCATACAGAAATGGAGACTATTGTTGAATGGGTCAATGCAGGTGCACCTGTTGAAGGTGACAGAGATCCACTAACAGAAACTGTATACTCAACGTCAGAGTGGGTACATGGTGAACCTGATATGATTGTCTATGTACCAGCACAAGAAATACCCGCTGGTCCTAGTGCGATTCCTTATCGCTATGTAGGTGTTGATCTAGGACTAACAGAAGACAAGTGGCTTCGTGGTTCAGAGTTTTTGCCTTCAGAGCCTACAGTAATGCATCACATGCTAAACTCAGTGAGTGTACCAGGCGAGCGTAATGCTAACATTCTTGGCACACAAGGAGGCGGACAAGCTGAGATGAACTATGCTAGTGTGAGTGCTTATGTTCCTGGCGGCGATCCAGAGTTTTATGATGCTAACACTGGCGGTTTGTTGCGAGCAGGTAGTACTGTAAACTTACAGCTACACTATACTCCAGATGGAACTGCTAGAACTGACGAAGCAAGGATTGGTTTGTACTTCCACGATGAGGGCGTAGTACCACAAGAAAGAATGGCAGGCGACTGTGCTTGTATCTTCCCTAACAACTGGACAACTATACCTGCTTACGATCCTAACTTTGTACAGACAGCAGAAGTAGTGCTAAAGCAGGATGTAATGCTGCACACATTTTTACCACACATGCACTTTCGTGGCAAGAGTATGAAAGCAACAGCGTACTATCCAGACGGTACTGTAGAAGAACTTATTGACATTCCTGCATACGACTATGCTTGGCAACTTTCATATACATGGCGAGAACCTAAGTTTATTCCAGTAGGAACACGATTGTTTGTAGAAGGAGCATTTGATAACTCAGCGGACAATCCTATGAATCCAGACCCTAGCAGAGATGTACCTTGGGGACAGATGTCAGAAGATGAAATGTTCTTTGGAGCATTTACTTGGAAAAATTTATAAGGAGACTATTATGTGGACTAAACCAACTTATGAAAATATAAGACTTGGATTTGAAATCACTATGTATTTTAGTGTTAGATAACCTATAACTTGCCAATAGGCGTAGAACTAGAAGCACTCATATTCCAAACTTGTTTCTTTTCTACGCCTTTCTTTTGAGCAAATACTTTAGCATCACAGTTCTTACATACGTGAAAATAATTGTTACTTAGGCGGTTAGGATCCATACTTCCTCTAGCACGTTCAAACTCTGCATCACAGTTGTCGCATCTAAACACACATATAGTATATTCGCGTGTATAGGTGTGTTCCTTGCCTGTTTTACTTTTGCGAACGTGCCGGCTTTGCTTTTTAAATTCTCTTATAAACATAACTATATTTACATTAAGATTATAAAACAATACGATAAATATTGATGTGAAAGGTAAATTCTATGACATTATGTACACTAACTGACTCAGCAAAACAACAAATAGACACTTTATGCAACGATCACGGGTGCTATGCTATTACACTAAACGTAAAGGGTGGTGGTTGCGCAGGATTTGAATATGAGTGGGGTACACTAGAATCACCTGATGATTTACAAGAGGGCGACGAAGTCCTAAAAACAGATAATAACTGTACCTTTGTAATTGGTGTGCATAGCACTATGTTTTTGGTTGGTACAGAAATTAATTACAAAAAAGATATAATTGGATCTATGTTTGAAGTTAATAACCCTAATGCGCAATCAGCATGTGGTTGTGGTGTTAGTATAAACTTTGACAAGATGTTTGATCAAACACAAATACTGGAGCTAAAATAACATGGCAAAGCAACAAATTGATATCGGCATTGAAGGTAACGACGGTACTGGCGATAGCATACGTGAGTCGTTTCGTAAAGTAAACGAAAACTTTCAAGAATTATATGCCGTTTTTGGTATTGGCGGGCAGATATCGTATACTGACCTAAACGATACACCAAACACTTATGAAGGTAGTGAGAATCAAGTTCCTTTAGTTAAATCAGACGGTAGCGGGATTAACTTTTTAGAGTTTGCATCAGATAATGCATTAGACGGCGGCGCTGATACTATTGGATTTGATTATAGCGTTGACGGTAAAGTAGTTATTAGACAATTAGTATCAAGAGTAGCTAATGATCCTTTGCCAACATTAGACGCTCCGTTGAATGCTAGTTCATATCCAATTGGCAATGTAAGTGTAGATCCAACAGCACTACAACTTTTTAACGATGTTCATGGTACTGACTTTGACATTGGGTCTCTTGTAATTAATAAAGCATATGCTGATAGAAGTTATCAAGGAAAAAGTGTTGCAGGTAGCGGCATACGTATAGGTGACGAACCAACAACTATTAGTCAGTATACACTAACAGCATCGGGTATCCTACAAGGCAATTTAAATATTACAGGACACGGGCTATCTGAAGCATTTACAGGTGCTAAATTTAAATTTACTTCGTCTGGTACTGATCCATTTGGCGTAGTAACAGGTTCTGATTATTATATTAGAGTCATAAACGAAAACACTATTGGTTTATATCCAACTGAAGATGATGCTATTAACGCTACAGGAAGGATACTTCTAAGTGGAGGTACAGGATCATTTACAATTACTGATTCGGCGTACGATGCTTCATTAGAGGGCAACTGGTTAAGCAATGAAGCGTTGCCACGGAAATCTGTTGTGCGTAGACAAGGCGACAACATGGAAGGTGCTTTACACTTGTATGATCACCCTGGTGAAGTTGCAGGTAAAGGTACTCCAAATGGTCCAGACGACTTGCAAGCTGCAACAAAACTATATGTTGATAATGTTGCAGCAGTAAGTACAGTTAACCTTTATGTTAGTACAGACGGTGATGACTTACAAACATTTACCCCAGACGGTAAAGAAGGTCGTTCGCCAGGTTATGCATTTAGAACAATTAATGCAGCAGCACGTAAAGCAGAAGAATTAATTATTGCAGCAGTTCCCGAACCGGGTCCTTATCAACAAACAATGACGCATGGCGGAGGAGCTAATACCGCAACTATTACAACAGCAGGTATCAATAGTCAAATAGCAGGTAGACAAGCAGCTAGAGATCTTATTGTTGCAAACAAAGAATTTGTTGCAAAAGAAGTAACGGCATATGTAGACGCAACATTTCCTTATTTTGCAGGAACATACAGTTTAGAAATTTGTCAACGTGATGTACAATTTATCTTAGATAGTGTTAGTTTAGACGCACTACTAGGTAATAACGCTAACTATCTATCACGCTGGAGTGGCATACGTTATTATTCAAATGTTAGTGCGCAAAAAGCAATTGGTGTACAGCGTGTAGAAACATTAGCAGGACTTGAATATGCTAAGACTCTTGTAACACAATATATTTTAACAAATACAGCACCGCCAACATTATATCAATCTCGTGTTCCACAATTTATTGACGCTACTATAATTCCAGATTCAAGTGCCGACGAAGTTATTGGTGCAAAAATGGATATTATTACAGGCATCATTAATAACGGAGTGTTCCAAGCGCCGCAAGTTGTTGACGGTCAAACAACGTATAAAATTAATGCTTCAAACGGTAACCTAGGCTTTATTGATCAAGCTAACCCTGAAAACACAGATATAATTCCAGGTAAAGTTGTACGTGGTAAAAGTTCAGGTGCATTAGGTAGAATTGTTGACTATAGACAAGAATCGGGTGATAGACCAGTTGCTGTAGTAGAAACAGACGAAATTGAATTACAACTTTTAGAGCCAGTTGAATTTGAAATCGGAGAAGAATTAGAATATGGAAACTACCAAGTAGAAACACAAATTTCAATCAGAGTTGAATCAGGTATCTATTTAGAAGACTATCCAATACGTGTGCCTAAAAACGTAAGTGTTAAAGGTGATGAATTTAGACGAGTAATTGTACGTCCAAAAAATCGTGTATCGCAATCACGTTGGGCAAGTACATTCTTTTATAGAGATGCAGAGTTTGACGGGCTTGTATTAGGCAAAACTAATATAGAAGCTATTAGTTTTGAACCGCAAACAGATTCTTTAAGAACACCGGGTACATACACAGTAAGCACATGGACTAGTGATAAGCTAGGTAAAGATGCTGAATTTAGTATCGTCGTTGGTAGTGACGGTGCTATTGATAGTATCACAATTACTAATAGCGGCGACCAATTTCAAAAGGGAGAACGTGTCACTGTACTAGATGCATCTCTTGGTAGCAATGGTGCAGCAAGTATATCATTTGTAGTTGATAGTGTACCAAACGGTATTCCTTATATAAATCCTTTAACTAATGCATGTGATGGTTATTTTGGTAACCACTACTTATTAAAACCAAACAAACTAAAAAATACAGGTCAAGGTTATGAAAACGTAGGTAAGTGGGAATCTAACGCACTTACAATGATTGACAACAGAGAATTTATTCAAGAACAAGTTGTAAATTATATTGAAACTACATATCCTGCACTAGTAGGTACAGCACAATATTCAAGAACAAAATGTTTTAGAGACGCAGGATTAATTGTTGATGCACTTGTTAAAGACTTCCGCAACGGCGGCAACGAGTTTTCTCTTGAAGCACAAGGTGAATACTATGCAGGCGCTGTTGAAGTAGGAACAGAAACAGAAACAGTTGCTGGCATACAGCACATTTATACTGTAGCAAGTAAATTAATAATTGGCGAAAATCCAACTGAGCTTTACAACCAAGCAGGTGGCGGAGTATCTGATAGACAATATGCAGCAGATTTGTTTAACGGTTCTGGAGAACCGCCGGCATGGACCGCTAATAACTTATATCGTTTAGGCAATGTTGTTAAATTTACAACTGGTTTGAATATAACAACATACTATACTCCAACTAAAGAACATACAGCAGGCGCAAATTTTGATGCAGCTGAAATTTCAGCAAACTGGAGAATTATTGACGGTCCAGACACAGTATTACAAAACTTAATTAACACAGTTAAGTTTGCATTCAATAACGATTACAATCCGCCATTAAGAAATACAGAGATGGATGCGTTCTTAATGAACGATGCTACGATTTTGCGTAACATGACTGTACAAGGACACGGTGGCTTTATGCTTGTACTTGATCCAGAAGGACAAGTACTTACTAAGTCTCCATATGTACAAACTGGTTCAAGTTTCTCAGCATCTGCAAACAAGCAGGCATTTAGAGGTGGCTTGTTTGTTGATGCGTTTGTTGGCAACTCAGCAGTGCAAGTTATAGAAAAAGTAGACGGAAGTGCATTTAGACTAACTGTTAAAAGTTTAGGATCACAAGCAGAACCACAAGGGTTATTTGTAAGACGTCCTGAAACACCAAGTGCATTTTATGTAGATGGTAGACGTTTCCAAGTTAACGCTGTTACTAATTACGATAAAGCAAATGGTACAGCAGATTTAATATTAGATCCTAGTTCAAACGGCGGCGTTGGATTTACTGGTGTTACAAGTGCATTAACAACAGGTATTGATTTAGACTCTGTTGGTACATTTGAATTTGATAGTGTAAAATGTGCTAGAGATACAGGATACATTCTAGATGGTATTGCAAAAGACGTAGCATTAGGTACCAACTATAATAGCGTGTATAACGGTCTTGCTTATCAAAGAGCAACAGGTGATTATGTACAAAGCAATCAACAAAGCCAAACAACAAACGCAATTGCATTTGCAAAAGGGCAAGTACTTGCACTAGCACAAGTTGATGATAGCGTTACAGCTGAAACTAGAGTTACAGCAGGATTTGACGAAGTTGTTGATATTATACAAAATGGCACAGTTAGTGTAAGTGAGCCAGGTGACGGAGTTGCAGATGCATTAACATTCCCTGCACCGGCTGTACTTCCAACTACAGATGCTGACGATGCTGCAACAAGATTACAAAATAACAAAACGTTCTTAGGTGCAGAAGTTGTTGCATTTGTAAATGCTAACACGCCGCCTGCAGGATATGACAGTGTAAAATGTGCTAGAGATGTAAGATACATTGTTGATGCACTAACATACGATATACTTTATGGTGGTAATAGTGGTACAGTAACTAATGCTCGTGCATACTTAGATGGTGCTGTAGCACAACTTCCCGTAGCACAACGAGCAGCAACAGCAGCGGCATATGTGCATTTAGCATCAGTGGTTGCAACAGTTCTTACAGATGTAACTGCAACACCAACAGTAACCCCTACCACAGGCAACACTGAAGTTCAAGACGCTTCTGGAAGCGCAGCAACAGCAACTGAAACTGCTATTACAGATAGTTTGATTAACATTATTAAATTAACTGCTGAAAATGCAAACCTTAATGCTGTTCCTGATACAATTTTCCCAGCAGTAGATACATTAGGCGTAAGTGCAGAATTAACAGACGCACATGATGATATTAATAACTCTAGAAAAGTAATTATTAATGCAACAGTACAAAGCGTTCCGGCACCATTGCCTATTACATTACAAACAGCTGGTAATAGAAGTATACTAGGTAACGACTTTACACAAGTTAACGATTTAGGTTACGGCTTGGTTGCAAGTAATGGTGCGCTATCAGAGATGGTTAGTATGTTTACATATTACTGTCATGCTAGTTACTATTCAAAGAATGGTGCTGAGATTAGATCACTAACAGGTTCAAGTTGTTATGGTGAGTTTGGTCTAGTAGCTGAAGGTAGTGATCCAAACGAAATTCCAGATTCAATACAATTGTATGAAGATATGACACAGCCAATGCGAGCGTTTGATGTTGATGTTATCTTGTCCACAACTGGATTGTTAAATCTAACAGCAGGTGAAACATTAACACAGGCTATTACCGGTTCAACAGGAGAAGTTGCAGTTGCAACAAGCACAACAGGCGGATCAAATGTTATATACGTAACAAATATTACCGGTGCATTTGATACAACCAATGAACTAACCGGTAGTGTAAGTGGCGCACTAGGTGCAGACAGTGTTCCAACAGCAATTGACGCAAATGGCTACGATAACTCAGTTGAAAAACTAGCGGTCTATGTTTACGATGCAAAAGATGTACCGTCAAATAGATCAGAAGTTAACATATATCATCCATCTCGCCCAGCTTTTGCACGTTATGAAGTTGCCAACGCAGAAGTTGTGCAACACATAGTTGGTCAATATCCAGACATTGACGGTGATCCAATTCAAACAGTGGCAGATGCCGGAGCAACTGGGTTTGACTTTACACTTACTAAAACAATTAATGGTGGATATCAAGTATCGGCAACATCAGCACAACTGGCAGCAACTTCAAATTATGATGTAGGTGATACTTTTGTAGTACCTGGTGACCAATTGGGTGGTGTAACTCCTGCAAACGATGCAACAGTTACAGTAGACTCAGTAGCACTAGTAACAGGTGTAATTGAAACATTTAGCGTAACTGGTACAATAGCTGCTGAAGATAGTACTCCAATGAATAGCGGACAAGTTTACAAATTAAACTTTAGTACATCTGATGCGCAATTTAGTGCAAACGGACTATTAGAAATTGTACCGTTTAACACAAATATAGTTTACTACAGAAACCAAACACATATTATTAGTGACCTAGCTCGTCCAGATGTATTAACTATTCGTCCAAGTACAGCATTAACGTTTGATGAGAATCCAGGCTTTGTTTATAGAAGTATTAGTTTCTTAACAAGTGACAGTATTGGTGACGAGTTACCTGCTAATACTTCACAAGCAGGTCTTGATAGCACTTACGACTTTATTAGACTAACTGTAAATGCAGCAAAAGCTCAAGAGGTAATTGGAAATATTACAGACGGTGGTGTAGCACTCACAGGAGGTACTACAAAAGGTGGCACAGCAGGCGATACTACAATAGCAGTACAACCTTGTGATGCAAACGAAATCTTTAGACTTAACAATAATACAAGAACTCCTACATCAAATAGACCTGCAGGATGGACAGTTGATAGTTTAACTACCGAAGCTCCGATTATTACTTGGGATGGTAAAAAGCATTATGTATTCAACTATCGAGGAGTAGAAGGAACAACAGTTGTAGAAGGAAGTGAGTCAAACGATTACGCTATTGTTGACTTAGTTGATTATGAAACAATTAACCCAACTAATGCAACAGGGATTAATAGTACAGTTGTATTAGGCTCTGAACTTGTTACACTTAGAGGCGGTTTGAAAAATGGCGCAACAGGTAGTGTTACTGTTAACATTAGTACATGTCGTGCAACAGGACACGACTTCTTAGATATTGGCACAGGCGGATTTAACTCAAGTAACTATCCAAATGTTATCTTTGGTGAGCCAGGAGAAAAGAAGGAATCTAACGAAGTTGTTGAAAAAGGCAAAGGTCGAGTATTTTATGTAAGTACAGATCAAAACGGTATCTTTAGAGTTGGTAGATTCTTTAGTGTAGACCAAGGTACTGGTACAGTTACATTTAGTGCATCACTTGCACTTTCAGATGTTGACGGACTAGGCTTTAAGCGTGGTGTTGTTATTACTGAATTTAGTACAGACACAGCAATGACTGATAATGCATCAGATACTGTACCAACAGAAAGTGCAATACGTGGTTATGTAAACAGACGCTTGGGTTACGATGTAACAGGTGCTCCTGTAGCTAATAAATTAGGGCCAGGTGTACTTGCTCCTAACGGTGCTGTCCCAATGACAGACGATTTGAATGCAGCTAACAATACAATTACAAACGTAAAAGCACCTATATCAGCGTCAGACGTTGCTACTAAAGCATATGTTGATAGTGCAAGCGGTTCTTTAGATACATTGGATGACCTACGAGACAATGAAATTAATGATGTTGCAGAAGCACAACTTCTAGTTACAACTGGATATAAGAAAATTATTGTAAGTGCTGGATCACTTGTAGGTGGCGGGTTTGCTGTTGGTGATGCAATTACAGGATCTATAACAGGAGCAACTGGAGCCATTGTTGATTATAAAGATGGTATTGTAGGTATTGAAGGCGACATTGTTGAAATTATTTACACACCAACAAGTGGTGAGTTCAGTGACGGCAAACCGGCGAGTGGACCGGCAGCTGATGTTATTACAGCATTGGGTGGCAAGCAAGGACAAATAGTAGATGGACCAATTGATGAATGGGCAAACGGTGTATGGAATGCAGCAAGCGACATTATTGCTTCTGTAAATAGAGAATCAGATGACTCTTATGCAACTCATCGTAGGACAGTATTTAACTTACAAATTAATCCTGGAGCAATTGTTAACAGTGATATTAGTGGAACAGCACAAATTTCACAAACTAAACTAAATCTAAACGCAGCAACTACAAGAGTCGATGCTACAAGTATTGCACAAGCAGACTTAGGTAGTGCAGCGTTTGATGATGCTAAATTTGAAATCACTGATGGTTGGGTAACACTTAAAGGTGGTGCTGTTTCTTTAGCTGATATTGAACAAATTGCTACAGATAGTGTGATAGGACGAGATGCAGCTGGTAATGGCGAAGTTAGTGCAGTTTCATTTAATACTGTAGTTGTTGAAGGTACTGGACTTGTAGACGCAGACTTTAATTCTGAACTAACATCAGTTGCTGATCCTGGTCAAGCACTAATTAAAACTGGTGCAGGATCATATAGCGTTTCTAACGTAACTTCAACTGGTGAAGTTAATTCAATTGTTAAGACAACTGCTTCAGGTAAAGTGCAAGCCAACTCGTTAATACTAGGCGGTGATGCAAGTTACGAAGTATTAAGTTTAGACACACTAACACTAAATGTTAAAACACCATCACAGGGTTTAATTTTTACAGCAGTAGGCGGCTCAGGCGCAGGAACTCCAAGTGCAACATATCCTAATATGCTAATAAAAGGTAGTGTAGGTATTGGTGGCACTAATATTACTGAAAGTTCTTTACAAGGTACTTCTAACTTTAATGGTGAAAAAGTACTTGGCGTTGATTGGATGTACAGTAGCTTTATTGAAGCACCAGGTGAAAAAGGTGCGGCAAGTACAGGAATAGCAATTGGTGCAAACACAGGTAAAACAACAACTGGCCAAATTGGTATAGTTGTTGCTAACAGTGGAACAAGTTCTAGTGTTGCTCCAATGATTTTTGATTCAAGCGGTGCAAAGCCAGACTTAGACAATACATATAACATCGGTACATCTACACTAAAATATTCAAATGTATATGCATCATACTTCCGCGGTACAGCTACCGAAGCATACTATGCTGACTTAGCAGAAAACTATGAAGCTGATGCAGGATACGAGCCAGGTACTGTACTTGTATTTGGAGGCGAAAAAGAAGTTGCAATGACTGACACGCATAACGATCATAGAGTAGCAGGTGTTGTTTCTACTAATCCTGCATACTTGATGAACTCACACCAAGAAGCAGAGTTTGTTTGCCCAGTTGCAATGCAAGGTAGAGTTCCTTGTAAAGTAATTGGTAAAGTTGCTAAAGGTGATATGCTTGTAACAAGTGCAATTCCAGGGTTTGCTATTGTTAACAATAATGCGGCGCCGGGCAGAATTGTTGGTAAGGCACTTGAAAATAAAACAGACAATGACAAAGGCGTTATTGAAGTTGTAGTAGGTAAACACTAATGGATAAAACACAAACTAATAAACTAGTAAAAAGCGGAGTAAAGGCAGCTGTTGATACTAGATCCCCGCAGCCGAGGCGTGTGCTCGCTACTGCTGGTAAACTAAGAGTCGAAGTTGGAGCAAGAAATAATGACACAAAAACTAATTAATACAGGTACAAGTGCAAACAAAGGCGACGGAGATCCATTACGTTTAGCTTTTGAAAAAATCAACGACAACTTCACAGAGTTGTATACAGGATCTCCAATAGTACCACAAGACCTAAGAGGTAGTGTATTTGGAGACGATAGTACTTTACTTGTAGACGGCGTTAACAGCAAAATTGTTGGGCCTATTGAATCAACATCAATACTTCCAGGTGATGGCACTACTGACATAGGCTCTACTAGTAATAGATTTTACAATGCTTGGTTTACTGGACAAGTTGAAACAGACTCAGTATTGGCTAATATTTTTTACGGACCTTTGACAGGTAACGTAACAGGTGATGTAAGTGGTACAGCAGGCGCAGTTGCTTTTAGCGGTATTACAGGCAAGCCTACAACACTTGCAGGATATGGAATAACAGATGCTATGGTGTCTGGTGCACCACATGATGGTGATCTTACAGGTAGTGTGTTTGGTGATGATAGTACATTACTAGTAGATGGAGTTAGCAATAAGATTGTTGGTCCAGTAGAAACAGCAAGTGTAGATGCAGTAAGTTTAAGAACAAGTGCGACAAGTATAGCACTTGGTAGCAATGCAG
>Ga0233398_1000726_pt1 | contig 14805 bp, 18 predicted proteins | sample 38DmetaG_FD_182697 | JGI IMG/M metagenome (GOLD analysis project Ga0233398, IMG submission 182697) | Seawater microbial communities from Monterey Bay, California, United States - 38D | ecosystem: Environmental > Aquatic > Marine > Coastal | place: USA: California | collected 2016-10-02
CTGGACCGGGTGGCCGAAGGTTTGGCCAAGCCCCTGAAGGTGTTCATGGACAACGCGCCCTTCCACCGGTCCCGGGAGGTGGAGGGGAGGAAGGAGGCGTGGCGGGAACGGGGGCTTATGGTGGCTTACCTGCCGCGGTACAGCCCGCATCTGAACCCCATGGAGAGCGTATGGCGGCGGGTGAAGGGGTTTTTGATGCCGAGGCGGCACTACGGGAGCGTGGAGGAGCTTAAGGAGGCGGTGGCGCAGGCCCTGAAAGCCCTGGGGGGTGTGGAGTTGAAAATCTTGGGGGAGGGCACTTAGCTCCACTCAAAGTACTCTTTGGCCTGGGCTACATCCCGAGGATAGACCACGCCGTTGAGGTAGAGCACCCCAAGGGCGGCGGCGGCCTCTGGATCCTGGGCTTGGTAGGCCTGAATCAGGGTCTGCAGGGCGGTCTGATCCCCCGACTCCGCCCGGGCCACGAGTTGCCATCCCTCCTGGATGGAGAAGGCGAGGGCCTTGGTTCCGAGGACAACAACGAAGACCACAAGCCAGATGGAGGGGAAAGCTTGGTCATACCTTCCTTGCCTCATTCCCGACCTCCAATGGAAATTGTATCATGACCAGGGTTGTCCTTTAGAAGGCCTCGCCTATCAAGGTTACCAAGGTTCCCCTCTGGGAAGGAGGTGAAGGGAAAGGAGGATTTGCTGAGGAGGATATCTCAAAACTTGCACTTATGCACCCTGGGGATAGTTATGCTCGGGGGACCACTTGAAAGGGGCCGCCGGTTTCCCGTCTGATGACGGGTGCCATGACCCAAGCGGCCCTATCCCTACTTTGGACCATCCTGACCCTCATGCCAACCCCCCACCTGCGGGAATCCTTGAAGGCCCTGTTGTTCCTTTTCCTCACCGGTCACGGCAAGGCTAGACCTCAGCACAGCAAGACCAAGTCCCCCTCCGCCCTCTCCCGCTTCCTCAACCGCTACCCCTGGCCCACCCGCGCCCTCATCCGCCTGGTCCGCGAGGAGGCCCAGAAAGCCCTGGACCGGGCCAGGCGGAGAAAGGGCCCCAAGCCCCGCCTCCTGGTGGTCCTGGACCTGGTCACCCTGGAGAAGCGGGGCCGCTTCCCCCACCTCCCCCTCTCCTTGCCCAAGGTAGCCCTGACGGGCTGACTCACGGCAAGTGGGGCCTCCACCTCGTCGTCCTTTACCTCGTCTACGGAGACCTCCGCGTCCCCTGGGCCTACCGTCTATGGCGGGGCAAGGGGGAGAAAGGCCTCTCCCTCCTGGCCCTGAGCCTCCTGGCCTCTCTGCCCCTCTGGATGCGCCGGACCTTCCGGATACGGGTGGCCGCGGACGCGGCTTTTGGTACGGCCTGGTTCCTCTTTGGGGTGAGGCGGTTGGGCTTGGAAACGGTGGTGGGGATGCGGCGGGACCGGAGGCTGCGGGGAGGGGGAAGGCTTTTGGACCTCAGGCGGCAGGGGAGCCGGGTCTACCTGTGGGGGCTTTCCTTCCCGGTCTGGGTGGCCTGGTACCACTATCCCCTGCCCCAAGGGGGCTGGGAGTGGCGGTACGTGGTGGCCACCAGGCGCCACGCCCCGGACCATGCTCACCTGGGGAAAGAGGCGGTTCACGGTGGAGCACTTCTTCCGGGCTGCGAAGAGCGAGTTCTCCCTGGGGCAGTTCGGGCAGCGGACGGCCTTGGGGGTGCACCGCTTTCTGGTCCTCTCCCTTCTGGCCTACCTGCTGGCCCACTGGGTGGGGGTGGAGGGGAGAGGGAGCTGGCGGGAGGCCAGGGAGGGGGCAGCCCGGGTTCTCTTGCCCGAGCTGGTGGTGCAGGTCATCCTGCGGGAGCTCCACGCCCTGGGTCTGGGGCCGCCCGGGGGAGGGGGTGAAGGTTTATGCGGGGTATGCAGGAGGTGCAAGTTTTGAGGTCTTCAACTTAGCCCCCCATCACGAGACCGCGGTGCGCTTCCTGGGGGCCGGGCGATATTACCTGCCGAGGGTTTAGAATCAGGACAATGAAACGTGTTCGTCTTCAAGAGGTGGCGCAAGTTGCAGGTGTGTCCTTGGGCCTAGCTTCAGCGGTTCTAAACGGAAGGCACGTCCGGGCGAGGCCCGAAACCGTGGAGCGGATTCGCGAGGCCGCCCAACGCCTAGGATACGTGCCTGACCGCATGGCCCAAGCCATGCGTTGGGGACGGACAGGGATCATCGCCTTGGTGGTGCCCAACTTCGCGAACCCCTACTACTCGGCCCTTGCTGTGGAGGTCCAAAGGGCTGCCTGGGAGGCCGACCTCGAGGTCCTGGTCTACGCGAACCCCACGGAAGACCTCGCCCAGGTTTCCCGGGCCGTCTCCGCCCGGCGCGTGGATGGGGGCATAATCGTCGTTTCCCACTACACCCCGGAAGAGCTAAAGGCCCATCTCCCCTTGGAAATCCCCTGGGTGGGGGTGGGGCACGCTCTAGAACCCCTCCCCTTTGACCGGGTGTCCTTCAAGGACAAGGAGGCCGCGATGGACGCGGTCCGCTACCTTGCGGACAAAGGGTACCGGCGCATCGCTCACCTTGCAGGTCCTGCACCCTCCCCTACGGCCAAGGCCCGCCTGGAAGGATACCTGGAAGCCGTTTCTGCTCTGGGTATGCCCGCTCTGGTCCAAGAGGGAACTTTCCGCTACGGGGACAACCAAAGGGCCCTCCAAACCCTGCTTGGCTGGAGGGCCGACGCCCTTCTCGCCGGAAACGACCTCATGGCCCTCGAGGCCCTCGCCTTCCTGCAGGACCGAGGGGTTCCGGTACCCCAGGGGATGGCCGTGGTGGGTTTTGACGGCATTCCCATGGGGGAGTGGGTGCGTCCCCAGCTCACCACCATAGTCCGTTCCCCTAGGGCCAGCGCCCAAGCCGCCCTTGCCCGGCTTCTGGCACGCCTCGAGGGCGCGGGGGAACCCCCCCAGGAGGTCTGGCTCGATACGTCCCTGCGTCCCGGGGATAGTGCCTGATAAAACGTTTTTCCTGACATTTACCTGACAACCCTCTCTTACCCTGGCCCCGGGGGTGAGGGATGCGCGTGGAAATCCGTTCTCTCGGGGTGAAGCTTGGGGGACGCTGGGTGCTCCGGGGCCTGGACCTGGACCTCTTCGGGAGCGGACCCCAGGTGGTGGCCCTCATCGGTCCCTCGGGCTCGGGGAAGTCCACGCTACTCCGGGTCCTCAAGGGCCTGATCCCCGCGGACGAAGGCGCGGTGTACCTGGACGGGGTTCCCCTCTACCGGGGGCGGACGCCGAACCGGACCCTTCAGAAAAAGGTGGGCATGGTCTACCAAGAAGCCCAGCTGGTGGACCGCCTGACCGCCCTGGAAAACGTCCTCACGGGGCGTCTGACCCACCTAGGGCTTCTCCCGGCGCTCCTGCGGCGCTTCCAGGAGAAAGACCTCGCCCTCGCCTCCGACCTGTTGAGGCGGGTGGACCTCTGGGAGCACGCCTGGAAACGCGCCGACGCCCTCTCCGGCGGGCAGCGGCAACGGGTGGGCATCGCCCGGGCCCTGGCGCAGGAGCCCCAGCTGATCCTGGCCGATGAGCCCATCGCTTCCTTGGATCCCAAGAACGCCCGCATGGTCCTCACCCAGCTCTTGGAGCTGGTGCGGGAGCGGGGTGTACCCCTGCTCCTTTCCCTCCACCACCTGGACGTGGTGCGCACCTACGCGGACCGCGTGGTGGCCATCAAGGGAGGGAGGCTCTTCTACGACGGTCCTCCCTCGGGGCTTACTCCCGAGGTGGAGGCGGCCCTCTATTTCGGCGAAGGCCTTGAGGGCGGGGAGGAAGTCCCCGCCCTGAGCGCATGAGGAGGTGTGCGATGGTAAGGGCAAAGGTTTTCGGTGTCGGGTTAGCGGTCCTTCTCCTCACAGCCACGGCCTTGGCCCAGAAGCCGGGCTGGCCAAAGGAGCTGGTCATCGCCGAGGTGCCCGTGGAGTCCGCGGCCGACTACGCCAGCCGCTACGCCCCTTTCCTGGACTACCTAAAGGGCCGCCTGGGAATTCCCGTTAGGCTCTTCTTGGGCACGGACTACACGGCGGTCATGCTGGCCCAGGCCCAGGGCCAGGTGCACGTGGCCTTTTACGGGCCCGCCTCTTACGTGGATGCCATCGAGAAGGCTAAGGCGCCCATAGAGGCCTTCGTTAAGGAAGACAGCATCCGGTCGGGCCTCTTCTACTACTCGCTGATGATCTCCAAAAAGGGCAGCGGCATACGAACCCTCCAGGACGCCCGGGGCAAGGACTTCGCCTTCGTGGACCCAGAGAGCACCTCCGGCTATAAGGTGCCCATGGCCTACTTCTGCCTGGAGGCCAAAATCCGCCCCAGGGAGTACTTCTCCCGGGTCTTTTTCGCGGGGACCCACGAGAACGTCATCCTTGGGGTAGCGCGGGGCACCATCCCCGTGGGCGTCACTTGGGACACGGGGATTTCCATCGCCCAGGCCAAGGGGCAGATCCGGGGCCTGGAGGAGTTCGAGGTCCTCTGGAAGTCCGATCCCATCCCCTCCTCCCCCTGGGCCTACCGCAAGGACCTGCCGCAGGACTTGAAGGACGCCCTTCGCAAGGCCTTCTTGGAGTTCAAGGATACCCCTCAGGGTGCGGAGTGGCTGAAGGCCCGTGGCCTGAAGGGCTTCGCCCCGGCCAGCGACCGGGACTACGACCCCTTCCGGAAGATCAACGATGCCCTTAAGCGCCCCGAGTGCCAGCTCTAACGGGGGCGTCCCCCCCGTACCCCAGGAGCTTCTAGCGCAGCGCCGCCGGAACCGCCTCCTGTACGGGGGGGTTTTCCTCGCCCTCCTGGTTTCCGCCTTGGGCGTGGGGTTCAACCCCTTGCAGGTCCTGTCGGCCCTCCTCAAAGGCGGCGACTTCGCTCTCCGGTTCTGGCCCCCAAGCCTCACCCACTTTCCCCAGTTCTTCCGCGCCCTCTTGGAAACCTTCGCCATGGCCCTTTGGGGAAGCTTCCTCGCCACCTTTTTGGCCGTGCCCTTGGCCTTTTTGGGCGCGCGAAACGTGGTGTCCAACCGCGCGGTGTACCTTGGGGCCAGGGCCGTTATGGACTTCCTCAGAGGCTTTCCGGAAATCGTCTTGGCCCTCATCTTCGTGGCGGCCGTGGGCTTAGGACCCCTGCCCGGCATCCTGGCCCTCACCCTCCACACGGCCGGCGTGGTGGGCAAGCTGCTTTCCGAGTCGGTGGAAACAGTGGATCCCAGGCCGGTGGAGGCGGTGCGGGCCACAGGAGCCCACCCCCTTCTGGTGATCGCCTACGGCTTCTGGCCCATGATCTCCCCCGCTTTTACTTCCATCACCCTGTACCACTTTGAGGTCAACTTCCGCTCCGCCACGGTCCTTGGGCTGGTGGGGGCTGGGGGAATCGGGTTTGAGCTGATGCAGACGGTGCGGGCTTTCCGCTTCCAAGACGCGGCCACGGTGATCCTCCTCATCCTGGTGGGGGTATTTCTTGTGGACAAACTTTCCGCCTGGTTGCGGCGCATCCTCCTTTAGGAGGTACACGTGGACGAGCTGGAGATCCTGGGAGCCTTAGCGGGAGCGCCCATGGAAGTTCTTCGGGCCCTTCGCGCCCGGGTAAGCCCTGGCCTGGGGAAGGGGCGCGTGGTCCGCGAAGGACCGGCCCTGGTTCCCCTACCCTTCCGGGACAGCCGCCGGGGGACCCTCTTCTACCTCGGGGAAGCCCTGGTCTACGAGGTGTGGCTCCGCTTCCCGGACAAGGGGGTGGAGGGGTACGGCGCCACCCTCGGCCCGGACCGGGAGCGGGCGCGGGCCCTGGCCATTTTAGACGCGGCGCTGGCCTTGGGGCTAGAGCGGGAGGCCCTGGAAAGGGCGGCCCGGGACGCCCTGAAGGCCAGGGAGGAAGAGGACCGCAGGTTGTGGTCCTGGGTGGAGTCCACGCGCCTGGAGGTGGAGACCCTATGAACCTCCACGTGCCCGCCGAGGAGCGTAGGACCCAGCGAACCTTCCGCGCCCTCCTCGAGGCCATGGCCTACCCTAGCCGCGTGTTCCCCCTGAAGGCCTCGAGCCCCAAAGAGGCCCTTCTTCGCGTGGCGGAGACCCTGGTGGACGGGAGGGTGGCCCTCCACGCCCCGGCCCACCTGGCCTCGGCCCTGGCCCACCGGGGGGTCAGGGTGGTCCCCCCGGAGGAGGCGGACTACGTCTTCTTGGAAGACGCGGCGGGGCTGGAGAACCTCCTCCCCAGGGTCCGCTTAGGCCATCCCTTGGCCCCGGAGGAAGGGGCCACCCTGGTGGTGGCCGCCCCTTTGGGGCGGGGACCCTTGCTCAGGGCAAGGGGGCCCGGGATCCCTGGGGAGGCTTCCTTCCGCCTCCAGGTGCCCCTGGGGGTCTGGCCCTTGCGGGAAAGCCTCCTTTCTTTCCCTTTAGGCTTTGACCTGATCCTGGTGGACGGGAGGGGGGTTCTCGCCCTACCCCGAACCGTGGAGGTGCGTCCATGGGATACGTAACTGTCCGTGGAGGGGAAAAGGCCATAGAGGCCGCCGAAGCCCTCTTCCGCCGCCTCCATCCCTGGCCTTCGCCCAGCGTCCTCCGAAGCCTGGAGGCCTCCTTCCCCCTGCTCCTGGACCGGATCATGGCGGAGGCGGGCCTCTGGGCTCCTTCTCTAGCGGCGGAGGCCCTGGCCCAGACAGCAGGGGACACCTATGAGGCCGTCCTCCTCCTCCGGGCCTACCGCACCACCCTGCCCCGCCTGGAGGCCAGCCCCCCCATGGGGAAGGAGGACGTGCTCCTCCTGCGGAGGATTTCCAGCGCCTTCAAGGGCATCCCCGGGGGCCAGGTGCTGGGCCCCACCCTGGATTACAGCCTGCGCCTCCTGGGACGCCGGCCCCCGGTGATGGAGGTGGAGGAGAGTTCCCCCGCCCCTCGCACCTACCCTTCCGTGCTGGACTGGCTCCGGAGGAGGGGGCTCGTAGAGGAGGTGGGGGAGGAAGCCCCTCCAAGGCCAGGGGAGCCCATCCCCGACCTCACCCTGGAGCCCCTGCGGTTCCCCGCCCCCCGGGCCCTGCGCCTGCAGGCCCTGGCTCGAGGGGACACGGGAGGCCTCCTGGCCCTGGCCTACAGCGGCATGCGCTCCTACAACGCCCACACCCATCCGACCGTAGCCGAGCTCGGGGTAGGGTTTGGGGAGGTCCGCATCCCGCACCCCCTGAGGAAGGGGACCCTGGTCCTGGGGCGCTTCCGCCTGGCCTTTGCCGAGGTGGTGAAACACGGGGAAAGGGGCTATCGGGTGGGCTTTGCGGCGAGCCTCGGCTGGAACGAGGTCCGGGTGATCTCCGGGGCCATGCTGGACCTCGAGATGGACGGGAGCACCCACCCGGCACGCCAAGAAGAGTTCGTGCTGGTGCACACGGACCCCGTGGAGGCCTCGGGGTTCGCCCTCCACTACAAGCTGCCCCACTACGTGACCTTCCTGAGCAACCTCGTGGTCCAAGAGCCCACGGAGGAAGCCGATGCCGAAGAAGTATAGGATCTTTTACAGCTACGCCTTTCTAGACCCGGGGGCAAAACGGGAGATCCGCCGCAAGGTCCTCAAGGCCTTGGCCATCCCCGGCTACCAGGTGCCCTTCGCCAGCCGGGAGATGCCCGTGGCGAGGGGGTGGGGAACGGGTGGCCTTCAGCTCACCCTTTCCCTGGTGGGGCCCCGCGATGTGGTCAAGGTGATAGACCAGGGGGCGGACGACTCCGTCAACGCCGCCAACCTCCGCCGGTTCATCGCCCAGGTGAGCGGGGCCAAGACCACCTGGGACGCCCTCGAGGCGACCCTGATCCAGAGCCGGCACCGCATCCCGGAAGAGCGGCTGAGGGAAGGGCAGGTCCTCATCCTGCAGGTGCCCATCCCAGAGCCCCTCCGGTACGTGGAACCCTCCGAGGTGCGCGCCCGCGAGCTCCACGCCCTTGGGGACTACACCCCCCTCTGGGTGGACCTCTTTGAGGAGCACCTCACCCGTGCGAGAAGCCGTAAAGGGGCCGCTTACCCGGTCCTGGTCCACGGCAGGTACGTGATGGACCCAAGCCCCATCCCCAGGTTTGACCTCGCCAAGCTCCACATGGCCCAGCACATCACCCTTTTCGGCGCGGGGCGGGAGAAGCGCCTTTACGCCGTGCCCCCGTACACCCGGGTGGAGCCCTTGACCTTCACCGACCGTCCCTTTGAGGTGGAGGCCATCCAGGGCCGTTGCCGCCGCACCGGGGTCAACCACGTCTTCCTGAACGCCATCCCCCAGGAGGATGGGCGCGTGGAGTACGAGGTGTCGGACGGAGGCTACATGGAGAAGCTCCTTCGGGGACTTCCCCCGGGACCCCTCTTCACGGAGGTCAGCCGTGGAGGCTGACGCCCCCCTTTTGGAGGTCAGGGGCCTGCGCAAGGCCTACGGAACCACGGAGGTCCTTAAGGGGGTGGACCTGGAGCTCTACCCCGGCGAGGTGCTCGGGGTGGTGGGCGCCTCGGGGTCGGGCAAGTCCACCCTCCTGCGGGTCCTCCACCTGGACGAGGACGCCGAGGGAGAATACCGGCTCCGCCTTCCGGGCCTCGAGGGGGTGAACCTCCTCGCCCTGGACCCCTACGCCAAGGCCCGGGTCCGCTGCCACCTCGCCCTCGTGCACCAGGAGGCCTCCGCGGTCTTGCGCATGGGCTTCAGCGCCCTCACCAACGTGGTGGAGCCGCTGCTCCTGGAAGGCCAGCGGACCTTCTCTGCGCTTCGGGAGCGGGGCCTCGAGGCCCTAGCCCGGGTGGACTTTCCCCTGGACCGGGTCCTCTACCCTCCCCGCTGGCTCTCCGGGGGGCAGCGGCAGCGGGTGCAACTCGCCCGGGCCCTAGCCCAGGGAGCTGCCATCCTCCTGCTGGACGAACCCACCACGGGCCTGGACCTCCTCGTTCAGGCCACCTTTCTGGATTCGGTCCGGCGCCTCAAGGCCCAAGGTCGCTTCGCCATGGTGCTGGTGAGCCACGACCTGGGGGTGGTGCGCGCAGTCTCCGACCGGATTCTCGTTCTCCTCGAGGGAAGGGTGGTGGAGGAGGGACTGGCCGACCAGGTGCTGGAGGATCCCCAGCACCCCTACACCCAGGACCTCGTCCAGGCACGCCTTTGAAAGGAGGGGAGATGCTAAGTGTTCAAGGCCTTTCCAAGACCTTTCGCCTCCACCGGCTGGGCCGCGACCTTACGCTCTTCGCCGGGGTGGAGTTCACCTTGCGGCGAGGGGAGTTTCTCCTCCTGCAAGGCCAAAACGGTGTAGGGAAGAGCTCTTTGCTCAAGTGCATCTACGGAACCTACCGCCCCAGCGCCGGGAAAATCTTGCTGGAAACCCCGAAAGGCCTGGTGGACGTGGTCCAGTCCGGTCCCAGAACCCTCCTCTGGCTCCGCCGCCACGTGGTGGGGTACGTGAGCCAGTTCCTGGAGCCAAGGCCTCGCACCACGGTGCTGGAGGTGGTGATGGAGCCCCTCTTGGAAGGAGGCGTCGGAGAAGGGGAGGCCAAGAGGCGGGCCGGACAGGCCTTGGAAGCTCTGGGTCTAGACCCTAGGCTCTTCCAGGTTTACCCCACATCCCTCTCCGGAGGGGAGCGTCAAAAGGTGAATTTGGCCAGGGCCCTGGTCCAGACCTACCCCTTGCTCCTCCTGGACGAGCCCACGGCTAGCCTGGACCTCGGGGCCCGGGAGGCTTTGCGGGAGCGCCTACTCGAGCTTAAGGTCCAAGGGGTAGCCATGGTGGGCGTCTTCCACCACCCGGATGACGTTAGGGGCCTTGTGGACCGACAGTACCTTCTCGTGAAGGAGGGCGACAGTGTGGCTGTCTGGAGCCAGGCTCGTTCTTCCTGACCGCGTCCTGACCGAGGGTTCCCTCCGGCTGGAGGGAGAACGCATCGCCGAGGTTCGGGAAGGCTTTGTGCCCTCGGGAATGGACCTGCGGGGCTTCACGGTGGTGCCTGGCCTGGTGGACCTGCACGGGGACAGCCTCGAGCGGGAGCTGGAGCCCCGGCCCGGGGTGCGGCTTCCCCTGGAGCTCGCCCTCCCCTCCTGGGAGTTGCGGCAGCTGGCCGCAGGGATCACCACAGTCTACGCCACCGTGGCCTTCTGGGAAGGGGCGGGCGGGGTGAGGGAGCCCGACCAAGGCCTGAGGCTGGCCCAGGAACTTTGGGGTCTTCGCTCCGCTTTGCACGTGGACTTGAGGATCCACGCCCGCTACGAGGTCTCGCGTCCGCAGGGGGAGCCTGCCGTGCGGGAAGCCCTGCGAAAAGGCTGGGTCCACCTCCTCTCCTTCATGGACCACACCCCGGGGCAGGGGCAGTTTCACGACCTAGAAACCTACGTGCGTTACATGGCCCGCCACCACGGCCGCCCGGAGGCGGAGGTGTACGACGAGGTCAAGCGCCTGTCCACGCGGGCCACCTGGGAGGGGCTAGAAGCCCTGGCGGCGGAGGCCCTGGCCAAGAGCATCCCTTTGGCCTCCCACGACGACGACACCCCAGACCGGGTAGCCCTGATGGCCCGCTTGGGGGTGACGGTGAGCGAGTTTCCCGTGCGCCTGGAGGCCGCCAAGGAGGCCAAGGTCCGGGGGATGACCGTGGTAATGGGGGCGCCCAACGCCTTACGGGGAGGCTCCCATCACGGCAACCTCTCCGCCTTGGACGCCCTTAGGGAAGGTCTTCTGGACGCTTTGGCCACGGACTACTTACCGGAGGCGGCCCTTAGGGCGCCCTTCCGTTTGGCGGCCCAGGGCTTGCTGGACCTACCCCTGGCTTTGGCCCTGGTGACCCGCCGCCCCGCCCTCGCGGTGGGCCTGGCCGACCGGGGGGCCTTGGCCCCGGGTCTCCGCGCGGACCTTGTAGTTCTCAAGGAGTCTCCATTCTCGGTCCTCGGCGCCTTTGTGGCGGGGAAACCTGTGTTCGTGGGGGGAGAGCTGGCCCATGCCCTGGCCTGATCCCATAGTCGCCCCCACAGCTCGGGTGCGGGGAAGCCAGCTCGCTCGTTACACGTGCGTGGGGGAGGAGAGCGTTTTGGAGGAAAGCGTTCTCGGGGATTATAGCTATGTGATGGAGCGCTGCTTTCTCCAAAACGCCCATTTAGGACGCTTCGTCTCCGTGGCTGCCCATGTTTGCCTTGGAGCCCCTGAGCATCCCCTGGATCGGCCCAGCACCCATCACTTCACTTACCGGAGCGCCCAATACGGCCTGGGAGAGGACGGTAAGGCCTTCTTCCACTGGCGGGGGTTGCAAAAGGTTGAGGTGGACCACGATGTCTGGATCGGGCACGGGGCGGTGGTTCTCGCGGGGGTACGCATCGGCCGGGGAGCGGTGGTGGGGGCGGGAAGCGTCGTGACCCGGGACGTACCCCCTTATAGGGCCTCTGGCCCCACCTCACCGCCCTGGAGCACCTCCTCCTGGTGATGCCCAGGCCCGATCGGGCCGAGGCCCTGGCCCTGCTGGAGCGGGTGGGCCTGGGGGGCCTCGAGGGGCGCAGGCCCGGGGAGCTCTCCGGGGGGCAGCGGCAGCGGGTGGCCCTGGCCCGGGCCCTGGCGAGGCGGCCGAAGGTGCTCCTCCTGGACGAGCCCTACAGCGCCCTGGACCCCGTGCTGCGGGAGGGGCTTCGCCTGGAGGTGCGGGCCCTCCTCAAGCGGGAGGGGATCACCGCCCTCCACGTAACCCACGACCCGGAGGAGGCCATGCTCCTGGGGGACCGGGTGGGGGTCATGGCGGGGGGAAGGCTTTTGGAGGTTGGGCCCCCGCGGCGGCTCTACGAGGCCCCCGCTTCCCTGGCCGCCTTCCTGGCCTTCGGCCGGGCCAACCTCCTCCCCGAAGGGGAGACCTTCCTCGCCTTCCGCTACGAGGAGGCGGTCCCCGGAGGCCCCCTCCCCGCCCGCGTCCTGGAAAGGCGGGAGGTGCGGGGGGAGGTGCTCTGCCGGGTCCTCCTCCCCCAGGGGGAGGCCTGGGTGCGCCTGGACGCCCCCCCGGGGGCGGAGCTCCGCCTGGCCCTCCCCCGGGCCCGGCGCTTCCATAGGGACGGCCGCCTCCTCCATGACCCTGGCCTGACGAAAGGGGTTTAGCGTGCCCTAGGAGGTGGACGCCATAAGGACTCTCCTGGCCCTGGCCCCGGCCCTCGCCCAGGGGATCACCCTCCAGTACTGGCACATCAACACCGAGGCCTTCGGCCTCCCCGCGGTCCGGGAGCTCATCCGGGAGTTTGAGCGGCGAAACCCCGGGATCAAGGTGGAGGAGCGCTACCAGCCCAACGCCTACACCGGGCTCCTGCAGAACCTGCAGGCGGCCCTGGCGGCGGGCAACCCCCCGGACGTAGCCCAAATCGGGTACCTCTACACCCGGTACGTGGCCGAGAACCTGCCCTTCGTCCCCGCGGACGAGCTGGACCGCCGCTACACGGGGGGGCGGGTCCTCGGGCGCTACGCCCCCAACATCCGCGCCCTGGGCCTGGTCGAGGGGAGGATGGTGGGCGTGCCCTATTCCTCCTCTTCCGGCGGGGCATCCTGGAGACCCTGATTGGGAAGGAGGGGTGCGCGGATGAGGGTGCTCTTCTTCGGCGACATCGTGGGGGAGCCTGGACTTAGGGCCCTGGAGCGGGAGCTTCCTGCCCTTTTGGAGCGCCTGAGGCCCGACTTCGTGGTGGCCAACGGGGAGAACCTGGACCTCACCCTCCCCGAGCAGGGCAGGGCGGGCATGACCCTGGCCTCCCTGGAAAGGCTCTTCAGGCTCGGGGTGGATGCGGTCACGGGGGGGAACCACTCCTTTGACCCTCCCAACCTGGAGGAGGTCCTCGGCCACCCGCAGGTGCTCAGGCCCCTCAACTACTCCCCCCTGGCCCCGGGGCGGGGGAGCCTCCTCCTGGAGAAGGGGGACAAGCGCCTCCTCGTGGTCAACGTGGCGGGGCGGAGCGCCCTGCCCCGGGCGGCGGAGGACCCCCTGCCCGCCCTGGAGCGGCTCCTGGCCGAGGGGGAGGGGGTGCCCGTCCTGGTGGACTTCCACTCGGAGTCCGTTTTTGAGAAGATGGCGGCGGCCTACGCCTTGGACGGCCGGATCGCCGCCCTCCTCGGCACCCACACCCACGTGCCCACCGCCGACGCCCGCATCCTGCCCCGGGGCACGGCCTACGTGTCCGACGTGGGGATGGTGGGGGCCGAGGGGGGTCTGCAGGGGTACGACCCCGCCTTTCTGGTGGCCGCCTTCCGCCTGCGGCTTCCCCCCAAGGGCCTCCGCCTGGCCTACGCCGCAGGCCCCGCCCGGGTTTCCTACGTCTTCCTGGAGCTCGAGGGGGCGAGGGCCAAGGCCATCGTCCACGCCTCCTTTGTAGAGGAGGCCCTTTACTGAACTCGGGTTGGCGAAGCTCCTCAGGGTGACCCTCTGAGGGATGAGGATGGGGTGGAAGCGTATGCGGACGTGGATGGGGCTCGCCTGAGCCCTCTCGGCCCTGGCGGCCAAGATCGCCGTGTACCCCTTACGACGGAACGGTGCTCCTCGCCGGGCAGCGCTTTAACCTCAGGGTGGCGGTCCTCGAAGGCCAAGGGGGGCCTGGGACCGGGCCATCCTGGTGCCCATAGAGGCCTACTGGAAGGGTGCACGAGGAGGGGGAAAGTAAGCGGGAGGTCACAGCCGTCCTCTACACCGGGAAGCGGCTTTCCGACGTCTACCAGGTGGCCCAAGAGCTCCAGCGGGAAGGACTCGCCCAGGCGGTCTTTTCGGGCAGGTTTTCGCCCAGGTGCGGGACTTTTTCCTCCAGGAGCAGGCAGCTTACCGGGCCCTCGTCCTCCTCCTGGCGCCCCTCCTGGTGTGGCAGGGGGTGTAGGTTGGGAGGCTGGGGCACCGCCGGAACACCGCCCTCCTCCGGGCCCTGGGCGCCCTCCGGGGTCTGGTCTTCGCCGTGGTCCCCTTGGAGACGGGGGGTGGAGGTGGTCTTGGGCTGGGGGCGGGCCCTGTTGGGAGCGGGTCTCCTGGGGGCGCGGCCCGGGTTCTTTCTCCTGCCCCCGGGGCTCCTGGCCGCGCTGCCCCCCCTCCAGGCCCTCGGGCAAAGCCCCCTGGAGTTCCCGTAGCTGACCGGGGGCTGACACGCCGGGGGCATGCTGGGGCCATGGACGTCAGGCTGGCCTTCCCCCTTTCCCGGGCGGAAGAGGCCCTTCCCCGCCTGCAGGCCCTGGGCCTGGGGGCGGAGGTCTACCTGGACCCCGCCCTCCTGGAGGAGGACGCCCTCTTCCAAAGCCTGAGGAGGCGGTTTTCCGGGAAGCTTTCCGTGCACCTCCCCTTCTGGAACCTGGACCTCCTCTCGCCGGACCCCGAGGTGCGGGGCCTCACCCTGCGCAGGCTCCTCTTCGGGCTGGACCGGGCGGCGGAGCTTGGGGCGGACCGGGCCGTCTTCCACTCGGGGATCCCCCACGGCCGCACCCTGGAGGAGGCCCTGGAGCGGGCCCTGCCCCTGGCGGAGGCCCTGGGGCTGGTGGTGCGGCGGGCCCGCACCCTGGGGGTGCGCCTCCTTCTGGAGAACAGCCACGAGCCCCACCCGGAGGCCCTGAGGCCGGTTTTGGAGGCCCATGCCGGGGAGCTAGGCTTCTGCTTTGACGCCGCCCACGCCCGGGTCTTCAGCCGAACCCCCGACCCCGGGCCCTGGCTCGCCCTGGCCCCCGAGCACCTGCACCTGAACGACACGGACGGGGTCTACGACCGCCACTGGAACCTGGGCCGGGGGGTCCTGGGCCACGGGGCGTGGCTCCGTCCCTACCTGGACCGGACCATGGTCCTGGAGGTGAGGGAGGACCCGGAGGCCTCCCT
>Ga0233398_1000773_pt1 | contig 14063 bp, 12 predicted proteins | sample 38DmetaG_FD_182697 | JGI IMG/M metagenome (GOLD analysis project Ga0233398, IMG submission 182697) | Seawater microbial communities from Monterey Bay, California, United States - 38D | ecosystem: Environmental > Aquatic > Marine > Coastal | place: USA: California | collected 2016-10-02
CAATCTGCAGCGTCCGAAACAGCTCCCCGCCCTTGCTATGAAGCCGCCCTTGGTAACTCTAAAGTCCCAAAAGTCGCCGCTTGGCAGCACTAAACTCTTCATCGTTAAGTAGTCCTTCGCTATAGAGCTTGCTAAGGTTGCTTAGCCCATCTGCTATAGAAGAGCCTCTTTCAGCAGAGGCATTCGCAGATCTAGCATCGATGCTTTTCAGTTGAGTCGCTTTTTGTACATTCTTAGCGCGCTCAGCCTCTATGCTTTTACGCTCTAGGCATTGCCTCACGAACGAAGAGCGACCGCCTCCCAACCCCCAAGACATGTCGAACGACCGCAGAGGGGCGTAAAGCATGGCAACGCTACCGTTTGTACTTAAGCCTGCAGTCAACTGCTCTTTCGTTGGCTCAAGTTGACTTCTTTTTTGGTTATGAAACTCTTGAGCCGCTAGCTTGCACTCTCGTTCATCCAAGGTTTGCGACGACCCAGTCGCAGGAAGTACAAGCAAATAGAATGACAGCAAAAGTGGGTAACGCATAAAACACCTTTGTAAAATTAATGGAAGCTAATTACGCTCACTACAGTCCCAGTAGTCTTCGCTTGGCAGCACTGTACTCTTCGTCATTGAGAAGACCTTCACTGTAGAGCTTGCTGAGGTCGCTTAGTCCGTCAGCAATCGACTGTCCTCTATTATCTCGAAGATCACTAGTTGCCGGCGGTATAGAGCTGCTCGTGGTCGTGCAACCTTGAGGAGCCGAACCCAATCTCAGTCCGGTCATAGGTAACTCGACGCGGGGCAACTCAGTAGTTTTAAGAAAACCTTTTTTGAGTGGCACATAACTTACAGAGCCAACTAATGATCCACGGGCGTAACGATAAGCGATACGCAACTTAGACATCGTCTCAGTCGCACGCGGAGTATAAAGAATCACTTGATCGTCTACGAAAGAAACATTAGTTCCGGAGGAAGCACTAACTAAATTTCCTCCCATATATACAGCCCCGCTACTAAGAATTTCAAGATTCCCTGAGTCACTATTGTTACCCTGTCTAGACGTCTTCCATTTTCCTACTAGACATCGGGAAGTAACTCCCAGACTTCTGCTAGGTACTCCTGATTGTGATTGAGGTAGTGCTATGGGTTGCGAGGACTTATAGTTTTGTGGAGCTTCCGTTCTTATAGCTGAGTTGATTTTTGGTGATGCGTCTTGAGGACTGCAGCCATTGCTGCGCTCTAAGGTTCCAAAAACCCCTAATGTCGAGAAGCAATCAGTGCTATTGACGAGGTTTCCGAAGGAATCGTTGGTCTGAAATCCGCCCTTATCGCAAGTGTTGACGATATTGCCAAATGAGTCGCGGGTTTGATAGCAGTCGTCTTTGTCGACAAAATTGCCGAAAATCATCAATTGTTGTTTGCGCGCTACTTGCTCCGTTCCACAAGAGCAACGGCATGAGCACGATTAACGCGAGGCGCTGAGTTATGGGCATGCTCGTATCCTTTGTTGTTATCGGTGCGTTCGAGGCGACTACGCCTTAACGCTGACTCCAGAAAGCCTACCACTTTTAGGAGTGCTGTCTAGAGCAGCGAAATCAGCCTATTAAATGTCTTCGCAGCAACAGTAACAACCTGCAGAGGACCAAAAAGACCCCCGTGGTGATAGAAAGGCCGGCCTTGCTTTTATCTACATTTTTATCTACAAATGAGGTTCGCGGGAATTAGATAGGGCTGAAAGGCCTATATACACAGCGTATTTTGGGGGGTTACAGAAGTGATGGTGCCCAGAAGAGGACTTGAACCTCCACGCCCTTTCGAGCACTAGCACCTGAAGCTAGCGTGTCTACCAATTCCACCACCTGGGCAATTCGGCCTTGTTGAGATGCAGATGGGGAGGCATCTTCGACCGGAGCGCAACTTTAACGAGCGGCCCGATTGCTGTCAATCCCCGTCGGCGCTAGGTTCTGGCGCTAACTGCAATGAATTGCGCTCAATCGATGTGGCAGCACTGTCACAGACATGCCTTGGCTCGAGGTGTATACTGATTGCTCATTCATTGTAGAAATTATTTAATGCCAAAATCTATCAAGACCGGCGCAAGCCCCAGCACGCCCCGCAGCAAAAAATCTTCCCCTCGCAAGCAATCTGCCAAAGACCCCTTCGCCTCTCGAGAAGCTGAGAACTACGAAAACCCGATTCCTAGCCGTGAATTTATCCTCGAGCACCTCGAAGAAGCAGGCGAGCCGCTTGGACATGCCGAGATGTGCGAGCGCCTAAAGCTAGTCTCCGACGAGCAGATCGAAGCGCTGCGCAGGCGGCTGATCGCGATGAGCCGCGACGGGCAGATCATTAGCAATCGCCGCGGAATGTATGGCCTTGCGTCGAGCATGGAGCTGATCAAGGGGCGCATTCAGGGCAACAAAGACGGGTTTGGGTTCTTCATTCCAGAAGACGGTTCTGAGGACCTGTTTCTGGGTGCGCGCGAGATGGAGACGCTGTTCGATGGCGATAAGGTGCTGGCGCGGGTGTCAGGTGTCGATAATCGGGGCCGCAAAGAAGGCACGATTGTCGAGGTTTTGCAGCGCCGCTTCACGCAGATCGTAGGCCGCTATTATCACGAGCAGGGCTTTGGGGTGGTGGTGCCAGACAGCAAGCGCATCTCGCACGAAATACTGATTCCGGACCAGAGTGCGGGTAACGCCAAAGATGGCGACTTTGTAGTGGCGGAGATTGTGGAATACCCAACGCGGCGCCGGAAGGCGATCGCGCGCATTGCCGAGGTGCTGGGCGACAGCAGCACGCCAGGTTTGGAAATCGACGTAGCACTGCGCAGCCACGACATCCCGAACGAATGGCCTAAGGCGGTCGAGAAGCAGGTTCGAGGCTTTGTCGAAGAGGTAGTTGAGGCCGACCTCGTTGGCCGCAAGGACATGCGGGATATCCCGTTTGTCACGATCGATGGCGAAGACGCGAAAGACTTTGACGACGCAGTTTATGCGCACGAGCACAAGCGCGGCAACTGGACGCTGTATGTGGCGATCGCGGACGTGTCGCATTATGTTCAGCCCAAGAGCGCGCTTGATGAAGAGGCGATTAATCGCGCAACGTCAGTGTATTTTCCGGGGCATGTGGTGCCAATGTTGCCCGAAAAGCTGTCTAACGGGCTGTGCTCGCTCAAACCTAAAGTCGATCGGTTGACGATGGTGTGCGAGATGGAAGTCTCGGCACTGGGTGAGATGACAAGCTACAAGTTTTACGAGGCGGTCATTCACTCCCACGGCCGACTGACCTACAACGAGGTTGCCGATATTGTGCAGCCCGCCGAGACGGAGCTGCAGCAGCGAGTTCAGGCGAAGCAAGTTAAACGCTACGCCGAGCTGGTGCCGCATCTAACCAGTCTTTACGGGTTGTTTCATGCGCTGCGCGAGACGCGCGAGGCCAATGGCGCGATGGACTTCGATACAACCGAGACGCGCATTGTCTTTGGTGAGAATCGCAAAATCGCCGAGATCGTGCCGGTTTACCGCAACGACGCCCACAAACTGATCGAGGAGTGTATGCTGCGCGCGAACGTGGCCGCAGCACTGCTGCTGGAGAGTGCGGAGTTGCCCGCGCTATACCGCGTTCACGAAGGCCCGAATCCGAATAAGCTCGAAAACCTGCGCGAGTTTTTGCGCGAGATGGGGCTACATATGGGCGGTGGGCTCAAGCCTGCGCCGCGCGATTATCAGGCGGTGCTCAAGCAAATCGCACATAGGCCAGACCACCATCTGCTGCAAACGATGCTGATTCGCTCGATGATGCAGGCGGTTTATCAGCCCGAGAACGTAGGACATTTCGGTCTTGGGTACGAAGCGTATACTCACTTCACTTCTCCGATTAGGCGCTATCCGGATCTGCTCGTGCATCGCGGTATTCGTCACCTGATCCGTAATTCCAAGCATAAGTGCGTCGAGAAGCAGCCCGATGCACCGAAGCTGACCAAGGCCAAGATTTATCCTTACAACATGGACGACATGCTGCGCTTCGGCGAACACGCATCGATGGCTGAACGGCGCGCGGATGCCGCAGGCTATAGCGTGGTCGACTGGCTGAAATGCGAATACATGCAAGACAAGATCGGTGACGAATTTGTCGCGACGGCCACCTCGGTGACAAGCTTCGGGCTGTTTGTTGAGCTTAACGATATATTCGTCGAAGGCCTGGTGCATGTGACCGAACTGAGTAACGACTACTACCGCTTCGATCCTATACGCCACTGCCTCGAGGGCGAACGCAGTGGCAAGATTTACCGCCTCGGCGACAGTGTCGAGGTTAAGGTCGTGCGAGTTGATCTTGATGAGAAGAAGATTGACCTGCAGATGCTCGGCGGTGGCGAACGAGGCAGGGTAGAGCCTAAGTCGAAACGCGGCTCTGCACGCGGCGATGCTAAGTCTTCGGGTAAAGAGAGAGAAGGCAAGGCGGGTAAAGCAAACAAGTCAGAACGAGGCAAGGCTGGGCGGAAACCCAAAACGGCGTCCGCTAGTAAAAGTGCAGCTAATAACGGTGATAAGGCTTCAAGCAAAGGTGCTCGGGAAGCGCCGGGAAAAGCTGGAAAACCGGCGACAAAGCCGAGCGCAGCTTCAAAGCCGCGTGCAGCTTCAAAGCAGAGCGCAGCAACAAAGCCGCGCGCGAAAGCAGCCGATGGAACAGCCAAGCCGAAGCGTCGAACCCGGAGTCGGGCAAAGCCTAAAGCCGACTAAGGTATTGTCAAGTTAATAAAGTATATAGTTTACTATGTAGTAAACGAGTAAAGAAAAAACAATGAGCAAGCAACAAGAGTGGGTCTGGGGTATTCATGCGGTTGGCGAGTTACTAAAACAGCGCGCGCCACAGGTTATAAAGCTAGTGCTTCTCGCTGGACGCACCGACGAACGGATCAATGAGCTCCGCGCGCTCGCGCTCGAGGCGGGTTTGACAGTCGAAGACGCGGACCGCCGCCAGCTCGACCGGCTTGCCGAGGGTAATCATCAAGGCGCGGCGGCGCTCTGCGACGTAGGCTATGGCGTTGAAAGCGAGAAGCAGCTTGTGGCAGCACTCGACTCGCTCGCCGGCGAATCCCCTGTTAACCCGCCGCTCATACTCGTGCTCGACGGCATAACCGACCCTCATAACTTTGGTGCCTGCCTACGCACGGCGGACGCCGCTGGGGTTGACGCGGTTATCGTGCCTAAAGACAAGTCGGCGCCGCTGAACTCGACGGTACGCAAAGTGGCCTGTGGCGCCGCCGAAGTGGTACCTGTGTACGCAGTGACTAATCTCGCGCGCTGCCTCGAGTCGCTCAAAGAGCGTGGTATCTGGCTTGCCGGGCTTGCGGGCGAGGGGTCTGTTAGCCTCAGTCAGCAAGACCTGACTGGACCGCTTGCGATTGTTATGGGATCAGAAGGTGAGGGGCTTAGGCGCCTGACCCGTGAAGCCTGCGACTATCTTGTATCGATTCCGATGGCAGGGAGTGTTAGCAGCCTCAATGTCTCGGTGGCCACCGGCGTCTCGTTGTTCGAGGCGGTGCGGCAACGGGCACTCGCCGAGCAGGCGAATTGATCTGTAAAGCCCGCGTCCACGCCCGTATGTCATTAATCCGCTTGCATAGTTAGCCGAGGTTCTCTAGAATTCCGGCTCTTTTGTTCGCGGGTCGTCATAAACCCGTTAACTCCTTGTCTTACCACGCGCTGTCATCGCACAGCCGATGGAAGGCTTAAACCCAAGAGGAGTCTCTATGAGACACTATGAAGTTGTATTTATGGTGCATCCCGACCAATCTGAGCAAGTCTCAGGCATGGTCGAGCGCTACACCCAGATTGTTACTGAGAGCGGCGGTACTATCCATCGCCTCGAAGACTGGGGTCGTCGCCAACTCGCCTACCCAATCAATAAGATCCACAAGGCTCACTACGTACTCATGAACATCGAGTGCGGCGGCGAAGCTTTGGAAGAACTGACTACCTTATTCCGCTACAACGATGCGGTTCTGCGTAATCTCGTTATTAAAGAGAGGAAAGCGATCACCGAAGAGTCATTGATCTCTAAGGGCGAGCGCGAAGGCAAAGAGCGTCGTGCTCGTGCCGAGCAGAAGCGCAAGCAAGAAGAGGCCGCAGCGGCCGCAGCAGCAGCTGCAGCGCCAGCAGCAGACGAAGCAGCCGAAGACGCGCCAGCAGCAGAAGAGGCTCCGGCCGCTCCTGAGGCAGTCGACGCTCCAGCTGAAGAGACTCCAGCGGCCGAGTAAGAGTGCATGCCTAGCGCAGCTCTTACCCTCACTCATTTGTAGGAAGGAAATTTAAAATGGCTCGATATTTTCGTCGACGCAAGTTCTGCAAGTTCACTGCCGAAGGCACTGAGCAAATCGATTACAAAGACATCGAAACGCTAAAGGCGTACGTGTCTGAGACTGGCAAGATTGTCCCTAGCCGTATTACTGGTACTAAGGCTCGCTACCAGCGTCAGCTCGCTACTGCGATCAAGCGCTCGCGTTACTTGGCCTTGATCCCGTACACGGATAGCCACCAGGTTTAATAGGCCTTACTGATGCGCGCCCTCGCCGAATTCGTCATGAAGGACCGCAGGAGTGCCATTATCGCGGTGCTGCTCTTAGGGCTAGTGCCGATGCTAAACCTGCTTAGTCCGGTGATCGTTGGCCTGACTATGCTCCGCAAGGGCTGGAACGACGCGCTAGCTATACTCGTATGGGCGCTTCTCCCGATCGGAGCCTATGCCTATATTGGCGATGTGGTTCCGCTCATACTGCTTCTTGGTGTAACGCTGCTCGCGGCGGCGCTAAGACAAACGCAGTCATGGGAAGTAAGCCTGCTTGGTGCGGTGCTCGTTGGTCTCACGGTCGAAGCGTATTTGCTACTCGTGCCTGAATTGCTCGATCCGCTGTTTCAGCAGCTCGACGTGTATATGGCAACGAATGGCATCGAAGGGTTGCCGATTGAGGAGTTACGAGCAACGCTCACAAGCTTCTTAGGGGCAACATACGGCATGCTCGCCGCGCTGCTACTTATTCTAGCGCGTTGGATGCAGGCGGCATTGTATAACCCGGGTGGTTTTAGGCTCGAGTTTCACAGTCTGCGCATCGGGAGCAAGACGGCGCTGCTTCTAGTTGGGTTTATGCTAGCTGCTAATTTTGGCTTGCTACCGCCAAGCTGGGTGATTTACAGCACTGTGCCACTGCTTTTCTCGGGTGCAGCGTTAGTCCACGGCGTGGTGGGTATCAAGAAGCTGCCAAGCGCAGTGCTCGCAGTGTTTTACGCTGTGATGCTTTTGCCAGTAGTGATGCAAGGTGTGGTATTACTTGCTCTCATGGACAGCTGGTACGATTTTCGCTCGCGGCTTGCGAGCAAGACGTAAAGAGTGAATACGACGCTGCAGATTAGCTGCAGGCGCATAAAGAATTTAGGTTGAGGATTCAAACATGAACGTAATTTTGTTGGAAAAGATGGGTAACCTCGGTGGCATCGGCGACGAAGCGGTTGTTAAAGCCGGCTTCGCGCGTAACTTCTTGTTCCCACAGGGCAAGGCGATTCCTGCGACTAAACGCAACATTGAAGACTTCGAAGGTCGCCGTGCTGAGTTGATGGCTGCACACGACGCCAACGTTGCCGAAGCGCAAAAGCGTGCCGGTACGGTTAACGGTATAGAGCTTCGCATCGAAGTGAACGCGAGTGACGAAGGACGCCTGTTCGGTTCTATCGGCACGCGCGAAATCGCTGATGCGATTAACGCACAGGTTGGCAGCGAACTCACTAAAGCCGAAGTGCTTATGCCTACAGGGGCAATTCGTGACTTAGGCCACTACACAGTAGCATTAGACCTCGGTTTCGAAGTCGGTGCACAGATCACTGTGGCAGTTGTCGCGCTTGGTTCTGAGGCGGGTATCAGCGCAGACGGCAGCATGATCGACGCGCTCGACGCCGAAGAGGCAGAAGACGCAGCGGCCGAGTAATCGAGCGCTAGTCTGATTCGAGCACATCGCCTCTTAACATGCGGCCTCTTACGATACGGCCTCTTAAATAGAGCGGCGCTCGACTAAACAAACACCGGCTGCCCTTGGCGTCGGTGTTTTTTTACGCTCGTGGAAAGTGCGGCTTTCTTCAAGCAACCGCAAGCAACCGCAAGCAAGACGGGCTGCGTTAGCGGCGAGTATGCAATGACTTCACGCTTAGTTTCATCGAAACGCCAAAGCTTGTAACCTCTCAGACGTGATCCGTGCAGGTTGCCCTCTATTTGGCGTACTATAGCGGTCTGCAGAAAGGCATTCTCACTAAGTGCAGTGGCGGCTCTCAAGGCGCGATGGCTTTTTAAGCGCGAAGGCTCTTAGATTCAACGACAGCAAACTAAAAGATTCAGACAGACAATGGCAGATTCCTTCGACAGCAGCGCACAGCGCACCCCTTCCGATTACGGTAACGACTCGACCGATTCGATGCGTCAGCTGGCGTCCTTAAAAGTCCCTCCGCATTCGATCGAGGCGGAGCAGGCGGTTTTGGGCGGTTTGATGCTCGACAATACCGAGTGGGACAATCTCGCCGACTTGCTGATGCCCGAAGATTTCTACCGCGCCGAACACCAGATGATTTTTGCGGTCATGTCGAAACAGAGCGAAACCAATAAGCCCATCGACGTAGTGACGCTTCTAGAGGCGCTCAATAGTCTCGACCAACTCGAAGCCGTCGGTGGAATAGATTATTTGAGCGAGCTTTCGGGCAATGCCCGTGGCACGGCAAACATTTTGCACTACGCAGATATCATCCGCGACCGCGCGATTTTGCGCCGCATTATTTCGACCGCAAATACTATCGCCGACACTGGCTACAACACCGGCGGCAAACGCGTCGAAGATATTCTCGACGAAGCCGAACAGCGTATCTTTAATATTGCCGACGAACGGCCCAAAGACGCAGGGCCTATACCAGTGAATCCGTTGCTCGCGAGCGCCGTCGACCGCATCGACGAGTTATCGGCAATGGACGGCGGCCTTACCGGGTTGTCTTCTGGCTATACCGACCTCGATGAGATGACTGCGGGGTGGCAGAAGTCCGATCTTGTGATCGTCGCCGGTCGTCCCTCGATGGGTAAGACTGCGTTTGCAATGAATCTTGTTGAACATGCGGTGCTAAATAACCCCAAACCTATTTTGGTCTTCAGCTTAGAGATGCCTGCCGAGAGTTTGATTTTCAGAATGCTCTCGTCTATCGGGCGCGTGGATCAAACACGCATGCGTAGCGGTCAGCTGGGCGAAGAAGATTGGCCGGGCTTTAATAATGCCGTGAGCCGCCTAAAAGACACGCCATTATTTATCGACGACAGCGCCGGATTGAGCCCAACAGAAATGCGCGCGCGGGCACGCCGTGTCGTGCGCGAGCATGGACAGTTAGGCATGGTCGTTATCGACTACCTTCAGCTTATGCAGGTAAAGGGCACGAGTGAGAATCGCGTTGGTGAGATATCAGAGATCTCGCGCTCACTTAAAATGTTGGCGCGTGAATTTGAGTGTCCAGTGATTGCGCTGTCGCAGCTTAATCGCAGCTTGGAGCAGCGCCCTAACAAGCGGCCTGTTATGTCCGACCTGCGCGAGTCGGGTGCGATCGAGCAAGACGCCGATGTTATCGCGTTTATTTACCGCGACGAGGTGTATAACGAAGACTCGCCCGACAAAGGCGTTGCCGAGGTGATTATTGGCAAGCAGCGTAACGGACCGATCGGTACGGTAAGGCTGAGCTTCGTCGGTCAGTTTACTCGCTTCGAAAACTACGCCGGGCCGCGTTACGATGACTACATGCATGAGTAGTGATTTTGCCAATCGCGCGGTTGCGCAGATCGATCTCGATGCGTTTGCTAACAATATCGAGATTGTGCGCAGTTCGTGCCCAGAACAGTCGTATCTCCCCATCATAAAAGCAAACGGCTATGGCCATGGCCTCGAAGCAATAGCCGGCGTACTGCTCGCTACTGCGAAGCAGGTCGCCCAATCAGTGAATCGTCTTGAGGGCTGTGCAATCGCCGCGCTAAGCGAAGCCCAGCGCCTGAGGGAATGCGGGTGGGATCACCCTATCGTTTTGTTGCCCGGTTTTGTCGACACAGCCGAGCTCGACGAATGCAGACGCCTTGGAATCGATCCCGTTATCCATTCGCCGTATCAGCTTGCGCTTATGCTTGCGAATCCAAGCGGCATTACTCGCGTCTGGCTAAAAGCCAACACAGGGATGAACCGGCTCGGACTAAACGCAGAGGCATGGCATAAGGCGCTAACAGCATTGAGTGCCGTGCCAAATCTCGCTATCGTCGCCATGTCGCATCTTGCCTGCGCCGATGAACTCGACTCGCCAGTAACGCTGAAACAGAAATCACAGTTTGATTCGCTGCTTGCGGATACGGGTGCCATTAGAAAAACCTTGGCGGCTTCTGGCGGAATTCTCGCGTGGCCGCAAACACATTACGACATCGTAAGGCCGGGCATTATGCTTTATGGCAGCTCGCCTTTTGCGGATCGCAGCGCGCAAAGCCTCGGCCTCTTACCAGTGATGACTTTGAAGTCGCGCCTTATCGCGATTAATACTCTGAACGCAGGTGATGCGGTAGGCTATGGCGGCACTTTTGTAGCAGATAGACCGATGCGCATTGGTGTCGTGTCGATAGGCTACGGCGATGGTTATCCGCGCAAAGCACCGACAGACACGCCTGTACTAGTCGAGACTCCCGCAGGCATGCAGCGCACAACGCTCAAGGGCCGCGTGTCGATGGATATGATCACGATTGATGTCACCGACCTACAGGTGGAGGTCGGCGCGAGCGTGGTGCTTTGGGGTGACGGTCTGCCCGCTGACGAAATAGCACAGCACTGCGCAACCATCGCCTATGAACTATTCTGTCAGGTAACCGCGCGCGTTCCGCGTCAGTCTAGTTGAGCAATCAGATACATCCATATTTTCTAGAACGAACAACGTTGCAAAGAGCAGCTTTACAATAAGCGCCCCCACGCTAATAACAGGACTCAGCCACCGATGGCGAAATCGAAAATAGCATTCGTCTGCACCGACTGTGGAAGCGAACACGGGCAGTGGCAGGGTCAATGTGTGGCGTGCAAAGCGTGGAACACACTGTCGCAGATTAACTTGGGTGCAAGCACGTCGCCCGCAACTAAAGCCGATTTTCGTAAGCCTGGCGGTTATAGCGGCGACGTGTCCGATGTACAGAATTTATCGGACATCGACCTCGACGCGCTGCCACGTTTCTCTACCACAATCGACGAACTAGACCGCGTGTTAGGAGGCGGACTCGTCCCCGGCTCGGTGGTGTTGATTGGCGGCAACCCCGGCGCGGGAAAAAGCACGCTGCTATTGCAGGTGATGTGTCTACTTGCGCATTCCGGCAAGCCAGCGCTTTATGTCACCGGCGAAGAATCGCTGCAGCAGGTAGGCATGCGAGCCAAACGCCTGCAGCTGCCCGAAGACAACTTAAAAATGCTTGCCGAAACCAATGTCGAAACGATCTGCAAGGCGGCGCAGACACACAAGCCAGCGTTGCTCGTCGTAGACTCGATACAGGTTATGCATTCTGCCGACGTGGCTTCAGCGCCGGGCAGTGTGTCGCAGGTGCGCGAGTCGGCTGCGTATTTAATCCAATACGCGAAGCAAACTAATACCGTCTTGTTTTTGGTAGGCCACGTCACCAAAGAAGGCAATCTTGCAGGGCCTAAAGTGCTCGAGCATATGATCGACTGTTTCATCATGCTCGAAGGCGGCAGTGAGTCTAAGTATCGCGTACTGCGCGGACAGAAGAATCGCTTTGGTGCGGTAAACGAGCTCGGCGTGTTTGGCATGACCGAGCTGGGTCTTAAAGAAGTTAAAAATCCTTCTGCCATTTTTCTCGCTCGCACCGAAGAAGAGTCTGCCGGCTCGATAGTCATGGTACTTTGGGAGGGCACGCGGCCGCTGCTTGTCGAGATACAGGCACTGGTTGACGCAACACAGTTGGGTAATCCGCGGCGCGTAAACGTTGGTTTAGATCAGAACCGGCTCGCTATGCTGCTCGCCGTTCTGCACCGTCACGGCGGGCTGTATATGGCCGATCAAGATGTATTCGTAAACGTTGTAGGCGGCGTCAAGGTGACCGAGACGAGCGCCGATCTCGCGCTACTTTTGGCGGTGGTGTCGAGTTTTCGAGATCAAGCGCTGCCGCGCGAGCTCGTCGTCTTTGGCGAGGTGGGTCTTGCAGGCGAGATTCGCCCTGTACCGGGCGGTCAAGAAAGATTGAGGGAGGCGGCGAAGCACGGGTTTAAGCGTGCGATCGTGCCAAAGGCCAATGTGCCAAAAAACCCTATTCCTGGTATGGAAGTGATTGGCATCTCAAAAATCTCTCAGGCGCTCGACGCACTCTGATCAAAAATTTAAAGTCGATTGCACGCCGCAGACCTGTTGCTGCGGCGCATACTGCCTAAGGCTGTTTCGCCAAACGACCGATTAACACAACACTCAATTGAGCACGTTCGACAAGCGAGCTAATGCGCCCTTGTTCGCGCTTAGAGTGGGCGCCGGTGCCGTCGCTGCCGAGCGAGTCGAGCGTAGGTAAACCGACCGCTTGGGTTAGCGAGCCGTCGGTGCCGCCACCCGAATCGGTGACGGTGAACTCTTGGCCTAACAGTCTCCCAATCGCGATGGTTCTATTGAGTAATGCATCGGACTCCTCGGTAGGAATTTTGGGTGGGCGGTGTAAGCTGGTCCAGCTGTTAGTGGACAGCTCGCCCGAGTCGACGGGGTAGCTATACACGCTACCAAAGATTTCCTCCCAGCGTTTTACTGCATCAAGCCCCTGCTGCGGCTCTGGGTAGCGCAGGTCGACGAGTGCCTCGGCACACGGAGCAATCGTGTTCCGCGCCTCGCCGCCATTAACCACACCCACATTGACCGTCACGCCGCTTTCGTAGTCGGTCATGTTTTCGATCTGCACAATTTTGTAGGCAAGCTCTTTAATGGCTGAGCGACCCTGTTGGTGCGCGCCCCCTGCGTGGGAGGCGCGGCCATTCACAACGAAGCGCGCCTGACCCAAGCCCTTGCGCGCGCGAGTGAGGCGATTGTTGCCAGAGGACTCATACACCAAGCCGAAGTCATGCAGCGCCGCCTGCTGTTCGACGTATTTACGCGAACTAAGCGAGCCAATCTCTTCGTCGCTGTTGAGCAAGATGCTGATGGCTTTGTCTGCGAGTTCGCCAAAGTGATTAAGCGCTTTTAGCGCATAAAGCATCACGACAAGGCCACCCTTCATATCTGACACGCCGGGGCCGTAGGCAGTATCGCCGTCGCGGGAAAAAGTCTGAAAAGGGCTGTCTACAGGAAATACGGTGTCGACATGACCAATCATAAGCATACGCCTGCCTTCGCCGCTTTTGGTAGCGAGGAGGTGGTCTGCTACGTCGATGGTGTATTCGCTGCCGGGGCAACTTGGCATTTCGATCACGTCGCCTGCCAGCGTGCGTGAGTCGAAGCCCAGTTGCAGGAGTTCGGTATTGAGCAAGCGAATCACCTCAGCGACGCCGGCTTTATTGAGCGTGCCCGTGTTGATGTTAGTTAATCGCTCTAACAGCGTGACCATATCGTCTTCTTGGTCTGCGACCCAGCTAACCATTTCGCGCTCTTGAGTCGATAGCGCAGACTCGACCATGGCCGATTGTGCAGCGCCCGTCTGAATTAAGAGCGCCTGAGTGAAGAGTAAGCTTGCGCTAAGCAGGCGCAGCGGAATGCCGTGGAGGCGCCGAGTAGATGATCTATGCATGCGGAGGGTTCCGTAGTTGAGTGGCGGGGGCGGCGCCGGTTTTCGGATAAATATATGCCCTTGTAATGGACGTCAAACGCGTCTTGTCTCGATAGAGTACACTAGGTAAAAGCTAGCACGGCAGGCTCCTTGGGTCACGGCCGGTGGGTATTTTTGCATTCGGAAATGGGATATTTGGCATGACAGTGATCGAGCCCGAGGTGGGCAGCACCATCCTAAGCATTCAGCAACTCAGCAAGGTCTATGCGGGTGGATTCGCTGCACTAAAATC
>Ga0233398_1000804_pt1 | contig 13628 bp, 17 predicted proteins | sample 38DmetaG_FD_182697 | JGI IMG/M metagenome (GOLD analysis project Ga0233398, IMG submission 182697) | Seawater microbial communities from Monterey Bay, California, United States - 38D | ecosystem: Environmental > Aquatic > Marine > Coastal | place: USA: California | collected 2016-10-02
ATATGCGCGCCTTCGTCTGCCGCCAGTTCAAAAAGCAGGATGTGCTTTGGGCCTCCGAGATCCAGGGCATCCGTGACTTCGGCTCTGATACTGCCACCCAACAGGTGCAAACTGAGGTCGCTCGCAAAATGGCGCGACTGCGCAACGACGCCGAGGCGACCTTCGAGTTCCACCTTTTCAACGGCATTCAGGGCCTGGTTAAGGACCCAAAGGATGGGGCCACGGTCATCAATTACTACACAGAGTTCGGCATCACGCCGGCGGCCGAGGTCGATTTTGATCTCGACAATGCAACCCCTGCCTCGGGGGCGCTACGCAAACGCTGCCAAGCGATGATCGAAAGCGTTGAGGACAGCCTTGGCGGGCTGGCCGCCGGTCAGGTGCAGCTCCGCGCTGAATGCGGCTCGGCCTTCTTCGCCGATCTCGTGGCGCACAAGGAGGTGCGCGAGACCTATCTGAATACCGCCGCGGCGGCAGATCTGCGCGGCCGCGTGGGCGAAGAGGTCAGCTTTGGCGGCATCACCTTCCGTCGCTATCGGGGCGGGCTTGGCTTCGGGGTGCCGACTGACAAGGCGTATTTCTATCCCGAAGGCGTCGAGGGGCTCTTCGAGATCTACTACGCCCCGGCCGACACGTTCGAGACGGTAAATACTCTGGGTCTGCCGCTCTATGCCCGCATGATCCCCGATCGCGATCGCGATGAATGGGTGCGTCTCGAAATCGAAAGCAACCCGCTGCCGATCTGCACCCGGCCGCAAGTCCTGCGCTCGGCCAAGCGCACCTGATGAGCGCCTTCGCTGATGCGCTCGGGGTGCTGTTCCTTGATGCCAACCTCTCGGTTGATATCTGGCATCGGGACAGCGAGGGGCAGTTCACCCGAGCGCGCGGTATTCTGCGCCGTCCTGACGAGATCACTGAGTTCGGGGCTGCGCGGCTCATATCTGACACCACCCGGATCGATGTTCGGGTGGCGGATATTCCGGAACCACGCCCGCAAGAGCAGATCCTGATCAGCGAGGAAACTTTCCTGATCCAGGGTGAGCCGCGGCGGGATCGTGAGCGGCTCATTTGGACGATTGAACTGACCCCCGCATGAAGCTTGGCCTCGACATCACACCCCGCCTCGTCGCCGTGATGGCGGCCGAGATTGAAGCCGGCGAAAAGGCTGTGACAACGGCTATGCAAGAAGCTGGCACGGACCTGAAAACCGCATGGCGCGAGCAGATCACGCAAGCAGGCCTTGGTCGGCGATTGTCGAATTCGATCCGAAGCCAGACCTATCCGAAAACCGGCGAAAGCTTGAAAGCAGCTGCGCTGGTCTGGTCGAAGGCGCCCCAGATCATCGGGGCGCATGAGACCGGGCCGTTGATCCGCTCGAAGGACGGTTTCTGGCTGGCAATCCCTACGCCTGCTGCAGGTCGTGGCCTGCGCGGTGGTAGGATCACCCCCGGCGAATGGGAGCGGCGGCGCGGGCTTCGGCTGCGGTTTGTCTATCGGCGGCGCGGGCCAAGCCTGCTGGTGGCTGATGGTCGGTTGAACAATCGTGGATTAGGCGTGGCATCTCGGTCCAAAACCGGTCGCGGACGCAGCACCGTGCCGATCTTTCTGCTGGTCCCACAAGTGAAGCTTGCGAAACGGCTCAATCTGGCGCGCGACGCTGACCGCGCGCTGGCGGCAGTTCCGGGGCTGATCGTGGCGAATTGGCTAGAGGCAAAACTATGAGTGCGCGCGAAACCATCCTGACCGCACTGCACACTCGTTTTTCCATGCTGCCTACTGGTGCACTGCGCGGGGATGTCCTGCCCGAGCGCGTCCCGGCTCAGGGTCTATTAATCCTGCGTGACGGTGAGCCGGGGGAACCGGACGTCACGCTGTCGCCGCTGCGCTATCACTATCAGCACCGCGCCGAGATAGAGGTGGTCGTGCAAGGTACGAACGACCGTGACGCTACCTTCGACACACTGTGCGTCAGCATCGGCGCGATGATCACCGCCAATCGAACATTGGACGGCCTTTGCGACTGGGTGGAGGCGGAAGCACCGCAGCCGATCGATCTGCCTGTTGAAGGTGCGGCAAGCCTGAAAGCAGCTGTGATCCCAGTAATCCTTTCCTATTCCACGGCTGACCCGCTCAGCTGACCCCGCTAATCTGAGGAGAGACAAAATGGCACGAGCCCAAGGGGCGCGGGCGCAGATGGCGATAGCGTTCGAGACCACATATGGCACGCCGCCTGCGAGCGGCTTCAGCAAAATGCCCTTCGCCAGCACGTCCCTGGGGGCGGAGCAACCGCTGCAGACCTCAGAACTCTTGGGGTATGGCCGCGATCCGCAGGCGCCGATCAAGGATGCCGTGACAGCGGACGGGGATGTGGTGATCCCGATTGATGCCGAGGCCTTTGGCTTCTGGTTGAAGGCGGCATTTGGAGCGCCTACGACGACTGGAACTGACGCACCCTACACCCACGAGTTCCGCTCTGGAAACTGGGCGCTGCCGTCGTTCTCGGTCGAGACGGCCATGCCTGAGGTGCCCCGCTTTGCGATGTATTCCGGCTGCATGGTCGACAGCCTCAACTGGCAAATGGCGCGATCAGGCTTGCTGACGGCCACGGCCAGCATTGTGGCCCAGAGCGAGGAGATCGCCACGGCCAGTGCGGCAGGGACACCGGCTAACATCGTCCTGAAACGCTTTGGGCATTTCAACGGGTCGATTACACGGAACGGGGCGAATATTGGCAATGTCGTCTCCGCTGACCTGACCTATGCCAACAATCTCGACCGCATTGAGACGATCCGCGCAGATGGCAAGATTGATGGCGCGGATCCCTCGATCGCAGCGCTCACGGGCAATGTCGTTGTGCGTTTCGCCGACCAGACACTGGTGCAGCAGGCGATCAATGGCGAGGCTTGCGAGCTTGCGTTTTCTTATACGCTGCCCACTGGCGAGAACCTGATCGTCACGGCGCACGCCGTCTATCTCCCACGCCCCCGGATCGAAATCTCCGGTCCACAAGGTGTGCAGGCAACCTTTGACTGGCAGGCGGCGAGTGACCCAAGTCTTGGCCGGATGTGCACAGTCACCCTAACCAACGACCGCGAGGATTACTGATGCTACGATTGAACCTGTCCACTGAGCCGCAGTGGCTTGATCTTGGCCATGGCGTTCGCCTGCTTGTGGAGCCGCTGACCACGGCCATCATGCTGGCCGCGCGCAGTGATCCGGCGATCGTTGCCGCCGCAACCTATGCGGAAAACAGCGCGTCCAATGATGATCTCGCGCGTATCGTGGCCAAGGCCGTTGCCCGCATCGTCATAAAGGATTGGGAGGGCGTCGGTGATGGCGACGGGAAACCGTTACCGCTGACCCCAGAATGCATCGATGCCCTCTTGGAGCTCTGGCCAATCTTTGAGGCCTTCCAGACCAAATATATCGCCGGTGCGCTCATTCTGGATGCGGAAAAAAACGTCTGACCGCTTTCGCCGACTGGGAGTTCGGCGGGGGCGGTGACTATTGCGCGGCATGCCCATCCGTATGTGCAGACTGTCCGCGTAGCATTCATGCGCCACGCTCATTTGAGGGCTGGCAGATCTGGGACCTCGTCCAGCGGCTTGGCGGACAAGTTCGCGTTGCAGGCGGGATGAGCGATAGTGCTGTCCTCGGTTGGGACATGGGTGCGGCCCTGCAAGTCGGAACAGCGCTCGGGCTCTCGCCCCTCATCATCGCAGAACTCTTGCCGCCGATTGAGGCGGTAATGGTCCGCAAGATCAACGAAACCCTGCAGGCCGGAACAGGCCTCACCTGACCTCGTTTCCATTTGGAACGAGACCTTAAGATTTGAGGACATCTTTCATGGCAGAAAAGCGCGTTTCCGTCCGGCTCTCCGCGACCGGCGGGCGGCAGGTGCGTGCCGAGCTGGAAGGTGTTGGCGAGGCTGGTGCGCGCGGTATGGGGCGTCTCTCGCGCGAGATGGACCAGGCCAACGCGCGCATGGCCGCCTTCGCGCGTCGGGCCCGGATTGCCGCAACCGCTGCGGCCACCGCCTTGGCCGGTGCTGTTGTCGCGATGACCCGCTCGACCGTTGCCGCCGCCAACGAAATCGGCCAGCTCTCCCAGGTGGCCAACGCCAATCCGGAGGTCTTCCAGCGCTGGTCTGCGGCTTCGGCCACGGTGGGGATCGAGCAGGAAAAACTCGCCGATATCCTGAAGGACGTGAACGACCGTGTGGGGGATTTCCTGCAAACCGGCGGTGGGCCGATGGCGGATTTTTTCGAGAACATCGCGCCGCGTGTGGGCGTGACGGCAGACCAGTTCGCCCGCCTTTCCGGTCCTGAGGCGCTGCAGCTCTATGTCTCAAGCCTTGAAAAGGCAGGCGTCAGTCAACAGGAGATGACCTTTTATCTCGAGGTCATGGCGTCCGATACCACGCGGCTCATCCCGCTTTTGCAAAACGGCGGCGCAGAGATGACCCGGCTTGGGGCGCAGGCACACGCGCTTGGCGCAGTGCTTGATACAGATGCCATCGCCGCGATGCGCCGATCCGAACTGGCGCTGGTCAGCATTGGCCAAGTGTTTACGGGCGTGCGCAACCGGATTGCTGTCGCTCTGGCGCCCACACTGGAGGCTGCGGCCAATGCATTTGTGGCACTGGCCTCCTCCACGAGCCCGGTCAGCCGGGCCTTTGATGCAGTGCTCGCTAATCTAGACCGGCTGGCCGTCTACGCTGGCACCTTCGTCACCTTCCTCGCCGGACGCTGGGTCGCGGCTATGGCGGCGGCCGCCCTGTCGGTGCGCGTGCTTGCTACGACACTGGTGGTCCTTAGGGGTGCACTGATCCGAACCGGCATCGGTGCCTTGGTCGTTGGCGCGGGCGAGCTCGTCTACTGGTTCACCCGGCTGGCGTCTGGCGCAGGCGGCTTCGGTGAGGCGATGCGGCTCTTGAAGGATGGCGCGGTCGAGGTCTGGGACCGGATCAAGATGGGTGCCGGTGCCGCTGGCGCTTCGGCCACCGCCATGTTCTACGATCTGAAATCCGATGCAGCCTCTGGCATGGCTGGAGCGATTGAGAGCGTGGTCGCTTTTGGCAACACCACCGCGAATACCTTTGAGGGCGCGCTTTTGGCCGTGCGCGCAATCTGGTCGCGCTTGCCGGATGTGATCGGGGATCTGGTCTTCTCCGCCGCAAACCGCATGCTCGACGGCATTGAAGCGATGCTGAACGGCGCCCTCGCGCGGGTTGACGCCTTTACCGGGCGCATTCGCGATGCGCTTGCCGCAGTCGGGATCGAGACCACCTTTGGTCAGATCGGTGACATCAGCCTCGGCGACATTGAAAACCCCTTTGCAGGTGCCTCCGCCGATGCGGGAACAGCTGCGGCAGAGGCGTTCAGCCGAGCCTTCGAGGACAATCCGCTCTCGGCCCCTGACCTTGGCCTTGACGCCATCGCGACCGAGGCACTGGCCACCGCAAACACCTACCGTCAGGCCGCCACGGATCTCGCCAATGGCGCGACGGCACCGCTTACCTCCTGGCGCGCGCTTCGTGACGCCGTGGCGGGCACCGGCGAAGATGGCGCAGCGGCGCTGGATGAGGCCACGGTCTCTGCAGATCGGCTGTCGGATGCCATGGGGCGCGCAGGAGGGGCAGCGGGCAGCGCCGGGGATCGGATCGCTACCGGTTGGCTTGCAGTCTCAGAATCTCTTCAAGCCTATGCCGCAGATGCCCTGAACTGGGGCAAAGGCCTCGGCGAAACCCTGACTGGCGCTTTTAGTGGCGCAGAAAGCGCCTTCCGGAGCTTCGTCGAGACCGGCAAGTTCGACTTCAAGGGCCTCGTGCGCTCGATCCTAGCGGACTTGGCTGTACTGTCGTTCAAGCGCGCGGTACTAGGGCCCATCGCATCGGCGCTCTCGGGCATCTTTGGTGGAGGGTCCGTCGCGGCAGCGGTCTCGCATGCGGGCGGTATCGTTGGGCTGTCGGGCCATACGCGGCAGGTGCCGGCGATGGCTTTCGCTGGTGCTCCCCGGATGCATTCAGGGGGGACCGTGGGGCCGGTTGGCTCCTGGGCAGGTCTCAGGCCTGATGAGGTCCCAACGATCCTGCAGCGGGGAGAGCGGGTGTTAAACCGTCGTGAAGCGGCTGACTATGGTAGAGGCAGCAGCACCGGCTCAGGTCTAATCGTGAATATCGATGCGCGCGGGGCGCAGATGGGCGTGGCTGAGCAGATCGACGCGCGCCTTCGCGCGGCTATCCCCGAAATCGCGCGCATTGCCAAGGAAAGCGTGGCCGATGGGCGGCGCCGGGGTCAGGTGATCTGAGATGGCCATTCCTGTTTTGCCGCTGACGCTCGTGTCGTCGATCGAGCGGCGCCTCGTCACGTCGGTCGCAGAAGCGCGATCGCCATTCACCGGAACCTCGCAAATCCAGGACTGGGGCGCGTCGTGGTGGGAATATCATTTTGAGATGGCCGTGACCCAAGGGGCACAGGCCCGGCAGCTCTCGGCCTTCTTCACGGCCCTTGGTGGACTGCGGGGCCGGTTCCTCTTCGCCGATCCATCGATCGAAGTGCCGGTGGCGGCGGGTAATCCGTACGTCACTGAGGCGCAGGTTGCAGGATCATCAACCCTGCGCACGGCCGGGTGGGGACTTGGGCTTCGCGCTGGGGATTTCTTCCAGCTGGGTTCGGATGCCACCACGCGGCTTTACCAGCTAACGGCAGACGTGATGCCTTCGGGCAGCGAGGCCGCATTGGAATTTATACCGCAGCTTCGGGCTTCCGTGCCGGTCGGCACGCTCCTCGGTCTCAATGCCCCCTCGGTCCTGTTACGACTGACAGCCCCGGTCCCCTCGTTGATCGGCCGAGCGGATCAGCACCGATTTACAATTTCTGCACGGGAGGCGCTCTGATGAGCCGTGATTTGACTCACGCCTTTGCCACTGCGCTGGCAGATCAAAGCCTGCGGCCCGTCATCTTCTTCGAGGGTCAGTTCGCCACCGGCTGGGTCCGGATCTGGTCGGGCTTGGGAGAGGTCAGCTGGAACAGTGAGACTTGGACAGGGGCTGGGTCACTCTTGGGTCTTGGTTCTCTTGATGAGACCGGAGAGGTTGTGGCAGGCGGCACAGCGGTGTCTCTGTCAGGCGTGCCGCTGGACCTTGTGCAGATGGCCATCGATGAAGCGCGTCAGGGCCTGCCGGGCCGGATCTGGCTGGGGCTTCTAACTGAGGATGGCGGCATCATCGCCGATCCGGTTCAGGCCTTCTCGGGCAGGCTCGATGTTCCTGAAATCAAGGATGACGCCGACACCTGCACGATCACCATCAGCTATGAGAGCCGGTTGATCGACCTGACTGTGGCGCGAACCTGGCGCTACACGCACGAAAGCCAGCAGGTCTTGTTCCCGGGCGATCTTGGATTTGAATATGTGACTGCGATCCAGGACCGCGAAATCACCTGGGGGCGCGGATAGTCATGGCACGCGTTGACCACTGGGAACGCCTCCTGGCCGCGGCGATCGATACCGCACGGGCAAAACCCTTCGTCTGGGGTGTTCATGACTGCCCGACCTTCGCTTTTGAGGTCCGTATGATCCTCACCGGCGGTGAGGACATCGCGGCCCTCTGGCGGGGGCGCTACACCACGGCCCTCGGCGGCGAGCGTGTGATGCGCCGTCTGGGCTGGGCCTCGCTCGAAGAAATGGGGCGCTCCCTTTTGGGCGAACCACGCCCGGCCGTGCTTCTCGCTGGGCGCGGCGATATCGTTCTGGCCGACACCGGTCTTGGCTTCGGCATCTGCACTGGGGCCTCGGCTGTTGGGATGGCCCCTGAAGGCCTCGTGACCGTGCCGCTCACCTCTTGCCGGCTTGCCTGGCCCATCTGAATACGGACCCAATCCATGCCCTTCATCGTGACAGCCGTCACCGCGATCGCGGGGGCGATCAGCGGCGTCTTGGCTGCCGGCGGTATTGGCGCGGCACTCTTGCGGATCGGCGGGACGCTACTTCTGTCCTATGCGGCGCAGGCCTTGATGCCCAAACCGCAGACCACGATGCAGCCGCGGACGGTGACGATCCGCGAGCCCGTCGTGCCGCGCGATCTCGTATATGGCCGCACCCGCAAGGGCGGGGTCATCGTCTTTTTGCATTCCTCTGGACCCAGCAACACATACCTCGATCTGGTGATCGTGCTGGCCAACCACCGGGTCAAATCGATCGAAGCGATCTATTTTGAGGGTGAAGTGGCTGTGAATGCCGCGGGGACCGCCCAAGGCCGATGGGCCGGAAAAGCCCTCATTGAAAAGAAACTGGGCGGAGCAGATCAGACCGCTTTCGCGGGGTTGCAAGCCGACCTGCCGGACAAATGGACGGAAGATCACCGCTTGCGGGGCTGTGCCGCAATCCGGCTACGGCTCACCTATGACCAGGATGCCTTCCCGGGGGGCATTCCAAACATCACGGTCGATCTCGAGGGAAAAGATGACATCTGGGATCCGCGGACGCAAAACGAGGGCTACTCCGAAAACCCTGCGCTCTGCCTCGCCGACTATATGGCTAACCCGACATGGGGCATCGGCGCGCGCATCGGCCAGCCAGACGGGATCGACGAGATGGCGCTCGTCGAAGCCGCCAACATTTGCGACGAGACCGTCGCTCTGGCAGGTGGTGGGTCGGAGCCGCGCTATGCATGCAACGGGGTGATCACGCTTTCCGAGGTCCCCAAGACGATCATCGAGGGGATGCTCTCGTCCTTCGCCGGGCGCTGCGCCTTCTCGGGCGGGTCCTGGCGCATCCACGCGGGCGCATGGCGCGCGCCTGATGTCGTGCTTACATCGGACCATGTCCGCGAGGGCGGGCTGACGCTCGCGACGCGCGTGACCATGTCGTCGAACTTCAACGGCGTGCGTGGCCAGTTTGTCAGCCCAGAGAACGATTGGCAGCCCGACGACTTTCCGGCCTATGCCTCGGATGTTTACCTGGCCGAGGATGGGGGCGAACGGAAATGGCGCGACATCTCGCTGCCGTTCACGATCTCGGCGTCGATGGCGCAGCGGCTGGCCAAGATCGAGCTTGAGCGTGCCCGTCGGCAAATGACCGTTCGGCTCTCGGGCAAGCTTTCCGCGTGGGCGGCGACGGTGGGCGATGTGGTGACGCTCTCCTATGCCCGCTGGGGCTTTGCCGCAAAACCCTTCGAGGTGCATGGGGTCAGCCTTGATCTGACGGCCTCGGGCGATGGCGCACTGCTCCTGCCGGAGTTCGTTCTGCGCGAGACCTCTCCTCTGGTCTATGATTGGTCAGCCTCGGAAGAGCAGATTTATGCAGCCGCCCCGCGGACTGTGCTGCCGAACGCCTATGATATTCCAGCACCCGGCGCGCCGCAGGTCACCGAGGACCTCTATGTCACGCGAGACGGGGGCGGGCTCAAAGTCCTTGCGAAGATCAGTTGGGAGGCGGCCCCCTCTGGTTTTGTGTCGGCCTATCAATTGCAGGCAAAGCCATCTGGGGCTGTGGACTGGATCGATTATGGCCGCACCGACGGCGTGAGCTTGGAAATCCGCGATATCGCGCCGGGGGATTGGGCGTTCCGTGTAAAGGCCATCTCTGTTCTGGGCGTCTCCTCGCCCTGGCAGGCGAACCAAGCTGAAATCCTCGGCCTGACCGCCCCACCGGCACAGCTTGAGAACGTGACGTTGCAAACGGCGGGCGGGCTCGCGATCCTCAAATGGACCCGCTCAGCCGATCCAGATGTCCGCGTGGGCGGCAACATTGTGATCCGGCATTCAAAGGAAGCGACGGCCACCTGGGCTGACAGTTATTCGATGGACCGGGTCTCAGGGGGTGAGGCCATCGCCGTCGTGCCGTTGAAACCCGGGACCTATCTGGTGCGCGCGGAAGACAGTGGCGGTCGTGCCGGTCCGGAAACCCGGGTCTCGACCAAGGGCGCGCAGGTGCTGGCCTTCTCGACCTTGGACTTCTTGCAGGCTGATCCTGGGTTTGTTGGCTCAAAATCTAACCTACAGGTGGCAGGGGCAAATCTGACGCTCGCCACGGCGACTTCGAATGGTGTGACGCAAGTGACCGCGATGGACGGCCAATACGCCTTTGCCGCCGGGCTCGACCTTGGGGCGGTGAAACGCGTGCGGCTTCGCTCTGAAATTGGCGTGGCCGCGCTGGCACTCAATGACCGGATCGATGCGCGCATGGTACTGATGGACACCTGGGCTGATTTTGACGGCTCCGCCGGCGCGGAAATCGACGTGCTCTTCGAGATCCGCGAGACCGATGATGATCCGGCAGGTGTCCCCATCTGGGGCCCTTGGGGCCGGCTCGACAACCATGAAATCGAGACCCGCGCGGTGGAAGCGCGGGCGCTTCTCACGACGAAGGATGCATCCTACACACCCATCGTCAGCCAATTGCGGCTCTTTGCTGATGAGGTCGCTTGACGTGTTCACTGCAATTACTCCTACGACCCTAACTGGAAACCGCTGAGATGACGCAAACCTCCAGCTTTACGATTGCCAATGATGCGGGTGCTGCGGTGCGGGCGCGTATCAACGAGGTGATCGCAGCCTTGCAATCCTCAAGTGCGGGGGCCTCTGCGCCGACGGCGACCACCGCGGGCATGCTCTGGGTCGACACCTCGGTCTCACCGCCGGTGCTGCGCCGGCGGAATGCAACGAACACGGCCTGGGACGCACTTCTTGACGCGGCGGGTAACCTGGAAGGCCTGGCGAACACGGCCGTGGCTCGGACAAACCTCGGGCTTGGGAGTATGGCTACCAAGTCTGCGGCGGAGTATGACGCGGCAATCGCGGCAAAGGCTTCGCTCTCCGGGGCGACGTTCACCGGATTGGTGACAGCCCCGAACTTCGTCTCTTCCTCCGACGCGCGGCTCAAATCCGATGTTGAGACCATCGTCGATGCGCTGGCCTTGGTCAGCGCCTTACGCGGCGTGCGCTTCACCATGGATGGCAGCCGCCAGATCGGGGTCATTGCTCAAGAGGTCGAGACCGTGCTGCCCGAGGTGGTCCGCGACAATGAGGCGGGCCAGCTCTCCGTCGCTTACGGCAATATCACCGGCCTTTTGATCGAGGCCGTTAAGGAACTGGCTGCCCGTGTGGCGGAATTGGAGGAGGTACGCTCATGAATGACGGTGGGTTCATCGACATGATAAACTCGTTCTTCGGCGGAGCCGTGACAACGCTGATCGGTGCCTTCACCGGACGGCTGATGTGGCATTCGGGCGAGGTGAAGCTCGGCAACCGCCGTTTCTTCGGAAAGGAACTCCTCTGGGAAATCCCCGTCGCCGTCGGCATGGCGCTGATCGGGGAGGCAGCGGCACGCTATATCGGCCTGTCGCAGCCCGTCTCAACCGGGTTTGTGGCAACGCTTGCTTATCTGGGTCCACGCGGGGCGGAAGCTCTGCTGGCAGCCTGGCTCTGCCGCAAGAAATAAACCGCCCACCACTCACAGAAATCCTGCGCGCCGTCCCATCTGGGGCAACGTTTTGTTTTGCATGGGAGACAAGCATGACGCCGTTCGATATCGCCCGCAGCTACATCGGCACAACCGAGGGGCCGGGCCCCGCCGATAATCCCGTCATCATGGAGATGTATGCCTCTGTCGGCCACGACTGGGTGGAACATGACTCTGTGGCCTGGTGCGCCGCCTTCGTCGGACACTGCCTCGAGCGGGCCGGGATCCGCTCGACCCGCAAGCTGACGGCGCGGTCTTATCTCGACTGGGGTGTGCCCGTCGATGTGGCGGAGGCCCAGCAAGGCGATATCGGTGTGATCCCGCGCGGCAGGTCCAACTGGCAGGGCCATGTCTTCTTTATCGATCGGATTGAGGGTGCTTGGGTTTGGGGGCTTGGCGGCAATCAGTCTAATGCTGTGAACATCAAACGCTATCCGGTCTCTAGGCTTCTCGGTGTGCGTCGGGCGGGCAATGTCGTTCCCACAGTGACTATGCCCGTCGAGATGGTGCAGCGGCGGCTCAAGTACCTTGGCTATCACGAGGTTGGTAATATCGATGGGATCGCTGGACCTCGAACAAGCGCTGCGATTTTGGCCTTCCGCAATGACAACAGCCTGCCGCTCGTCCCTATCATCGATGTGGCGTTGACCGAAGCCCTTGAGGTTGCCGCGACGCGTACAATCGCTCCTGATCGGGCTACCGGTGTGCCAAACGCAAGTCGGATTGTGACAGCCACCAATGCACAGATTGGTCTGGGCGTGATTGGTGCTGCAGGCTCCGTCGGCAGTCAGATCGCGCCCGCGCTGGTTGAGGCTGAGCAGGCTAGAGACATTGCGGTGCGGGTGTTCTCTTTGTTCGGGCTTGAGGATTGGCTCACCATCGCTCTGCCGTGGATCGGCACCGCCGTCTTTCTTGCGGTCGTCCTCTACGCCCTGCGATCGCGTGCCGCCCGGATCGACGATCACCGCACCGGAAAAACACCATGATCCATGTCTTTGGCACACTGCTCGGAGGCGTTAGCCGTCGGGCTGTCTTTTACGGCACCATTGCTTTTGCCCTTTTCAGCGCCTTCTGGATCGCCTTCCGCCACGGGCGCCACGCTGCAGATGCTCACCTCGCCATTCGCCGCGCGGAGGCCCGCATTCGCGCCATGCAAACATCACAGGAGATCCGCCATGAAGTGCAAAACGCTGACCGGGCTGATCTTAAGCGCCGGGCTGACCGCTGGATGCGCGATTGAGACAGAAGGGTTGCGCGGAGATTGTGATTGGGCCGAGCCCATTCGGCCCTCACGCCAGGATGTGCTGAGTGAGCAGACCCTCGCCCAGATCGTGGCCCACAACGAGGTTGGAGCGACGCTCTGCGGGTGGGTGCCATGAGTGTTGCCATCGTTGAAGGCCCCGCCATTCTCATTGGCTATGCCTACCGGTTGGATTTGGAGGCTGAGGCGCCGCTGTTTCCAGGCACAGCTGAGATCATCGCGCATGTGCGCCTCAAACCGTCGGCCACCGACATCCTTGCTGCACTTACAACCGCAAACGGCACGCTGATGCGCCAAAGTGATTGCCTGCTGTCTCTGACAATTCCTGCACAAGACACCGCAAGCTTGGAACCGGGCTCTGTTGTTCTGGACATGGTACGTCTGGATGTCAGCCCCGCCATGCCTTTGGGCTTTTTCTTGGAGATCCCCGTGATGCTGCCCGTGACCAGAGGCCTGTTATGAGCACGTGTCCTACACATGGCGCGCGCGCGCCATTCCCCAGCTCAGGCTCCGGTGGGTCTTCAGGCGCGGCCCCAATCAAAATCCGCATCGCTATGGGGGCCACGCGGATCCGGCTTGTGGGCACCCCGGGCCCGGACGGCAAGCCAGGTCCTCAAGGCGACAAGGGCGATCAAGGCGATCCGGGCATCACGATCCTGCCCACAGACACACCCATCAACGGAGGCTTTTTCTGATGGCCAATACCATTCAACTCAAACGCCGCGTATCAGGGGTCGCTGGTGCGCCTGCATCACTTAAATCTGGAGAGCTCGCCCATAATGAAGTCGATGACACGCTCTATGTCGGCAAAGGCGATGATGGCAGCGGGAATGCAACGTCGATTGTCCCTGTCGCGGGGAGTGGTGGCTTTCTGGCGCTGGTTGGCACCCAGACAGTTGGTGGG
>Ga0233398_1000810_pt1 | contig 13575 bp, 8 predicted proteins | sample 38DmetaG_FD_182697 | JGI IMG/M metagenome (GOLD analysis project Ga0233398, IMG submission 182697) | Seawater microbial communities from Monterey Bay, California, United States - 38D | ecosystem: Environmental > Aquatic > Marine > Coastal | place: USA: California | collected 2016-10-02
CCGCCCAATGCCGATGCGAGACGCAGAAGTAAACGCAATTTTGAATCGCGTTCAAGAAGGCGAAGAATCGCCGCGCACATTGCTGCACTACGAGATCGGCGAAAAAGTCAAAGTGAATGACGGTCCGTTTGAAGATTTCGACGCGTTGGTTGAAGGCGTGGATGATGAGAACCAGCGTCTGAAAGTAACAGTGTCAATTTTTGGCCGCGAGACGCCGGTCGAATTGGAATATACTCAGGTAACCAAACAAGCCTGAGGTTAGCCCGTGGAAGGGCAGTCGGTCGCGGCCGATGCACCCGAACCACGACAACGAAAAGCTCCGATGACGCGTCAGAGGAGTGTTGGTAAAAGGAGAGGCCAGATGGCCAAGAAACTGGTTGGCACGCTTAAATTGCAAGTGCCGGCGGGGAAAGCAAACCCCTCGCCACCCGTAGGACCTGCATTGGGTCAGCGCGGTATTAACATTATGGAATTCTGTAAAGCTTTCAATGCAAAGACGGCTGATATGGAGCCTGGAGCACCATGCCCGACAGTGATTTCCTACTATCAGGATAAATCATTCTCGATGGATATTAAGACGCCGCCCGCATCTTATTATTTGCGCAAAGCGGCAAAGCTGAAGTCAGGCGCTACCAATCCGGGCCGTGAAACAGCCGGAACCGTGACCGCGGCGCAAGTCAAAGAGATCGCAGAAGCGAAAATGACCGATCTTAACGCAAACGACATCGAAGGTGCGATGCAGATCATTCTGGGATCAGCGCGTTCGATGGGCATCGAGGTGAAGTAAGATGGCGAAGTTTGGAAAACGGATGCGCTCTGTGCGCGAAGCAGCGGACGGCAAATTTGATTTGTCGGTTGAAGAGGCTGTGGCATTGGTGAAAGCCAACGCAAAAGCTAAATTCGATGAAACGATCGAAATTGCGGTGAATTTAGGGGTTGATACCCGCCATGCCGACCAGATGGTGCGCGGCGTTATCGGTCTGCCAAATGGCACTGGAAAAACAGTGCGGGTTGCAGTGTTTGCGCGCGATGCCAAAGCAGATGAAGCGAAAGCGGCTGGGGCTGATATTGTGGGCGCCGAAGATCTGATGGAAATTGTTCAAGGCGGCAAGATCGAATTTGATCGGTGCATTGCAACACCTGATATGATGCCGGTTGTTGGGCGTTTGGGCAAAGTACTTGGGCCGCGCAATTTGATGCCCAATCCCAAAGTCGGTACCGTCACGATGGATGTTACTGCGGCTGTCAAAGCGGCGAAGGGCGGCGAAGTGCAGTTCAAAGCTGAAAAAGGCGGTGTGGTGCATGCGGGTGTTGGCAAAGCCTCATTTGATGAAGCAAAATTGGTCGAAAACGTAAAAGCGTTCGTAGACGCTGTGGCCAAAGCCAAGCCATCAGGTGCTAAGGGTGCCTATATGAAAAAGATCGCGCTGAGTTCGACAATGGGCGCCGGCGTCACGATCGATGTGGGGGCTGCAAGCCAACGCTAAGAAATTGGTTGCCTTTTGCATTGTTGTGCAGGGGGCAGCGAATAGCGGATCCGCTAGGATCCGTTCTGTCCGAGACGGAGGGTGGGGCGCAGGCCCGTTAAATCCTTCCTGAGATGGGGAACGAGACATTGGATCAGTCTGCGGCGCAAGCCTCGGGTGGTTTTGGCCTCGGGACCCTGACCTAGGACCCGAACGCTGCCCTTTTAGGGTGGCAAACTTGAGCCGGGGAGAGATCCCCAAATTTGGAGTGAAACTGTGGATAGAGCACAAAAAGAGAAAGTGGTCGAGGAACTCGGCCAAATCTTTGAAAGCTCTGGCGTTGTGGTAGTGTCTCACTATGCAGGGCTTACAGTTGCTGAAATGCAAGATCTGCGCGCCCGCGCCCGTCAGGGTGGAAGCGCAGTTCGTGTTGCCAAAAACAGGCTCGCCAAGATCGCCCTTGATGGGATGCCATGCGCAGGCATAGCAGATTTTCTGACAGGGATGACTGTTCTAACCTTTTCCGAGGACCCGGTGGCAGCAGCCAAAGTGGCCGAGGATTTCGCCAAAGAGAATAAAAAGTTTGAAATTCTCGGTGGCGCGATGGGTGAGAATGTTTTGGATCGTGCCGGCGTTGAAGCCGTGTCGAAAATGCCTTCACGCGAAGAGCTTATTGCTTCGATCGTGGGCTGCATCGGCGCTCCTGCTTCAAACATCGCAGGCGCAATTGGCGCACCTGCTTCGAATATCGCCGGCATTTTGTCGAGCATCGAAGACAAGGCAGCTGCTTAAGCAACTTAAGATCTGCGTAGGGAAATGCCCCATACGTTGGAACACAACTTAGAAACGGAAAGAGTCGAAAATGGCTGATCTGAAGAAACTTGCAGAAGAGATCGTTGGTCTTACCCTGCTGGAAGCACAAGAACTGAAAACCATCCTGAAGGACGAGTATGGCATTGAGCCTGCTGCCGGTGGCGCTGTCATGATGGCAGGCCCTGCAGGTGGCGATGCCGCAGGTGGCGGCGCTGAAGAGCAAACAGAATTTGACGTAATTCTGAAAGCCGCAGGCGCTTCAAAAATCAACGTGATCAAAGAAGTTCGCGGCATCACAGGCCTAGGCCTGAAAGAAGCTAAAGAGCTGGTTGATGCAGGCGGCAAAGCTGTCAAAGAAGGCGTTGATAAAGCCGAAGCGGAAGACATCAAAGCCAAGCTGGAAGCAGCTGGCGCCGAAGTCGAGCTTAAGTAAACACCGCCAGGGTAACCTGGTACGTATCGGCCGAGAGCGGGAAACCCGCTCTTGGCCATACCTGTCTTAGAAAGAGCCTACTTCAGCAGGCGTTTTGTTGGGCAGGATAAATAGATCGGGAGGCTTTCGTTGGGTGAAAGCCAGGCATTGATCTTATCTTGCAATCTCGTATGGGGGCGCGGCTGGTACCCGACAGCGCGCGCGTCCGGTGAGAAAACTGAAAGGTACTATATCCATGGCTCAATCATATCTCGGCCAGAAGCGTTTGCGTAAATATTACGGAAAAATTCGCGAAGTTCTTGACATGCCAAACCTGATTGAAGTGCAAAAATCATCTTATGATTTGTTTTTGCGCTCGGGCGAGGCGGAAATTCCCACTGATGGCGAAGGCATCAAAGGCGTTTTCCAATCGGTGTTTCCGATCAAAGATTTCAACGAAACCTCTGTGCTGGAATTTGTTGGCTATGATTTAGAAAAGCCCAAATATGACGTCGAGGAATGCCAGCAGCGTGATATGACCTATAGTGCTCCGCTCAAGGTCACGCTGCGGCTGATCGTGTTTGATGTTGATGAAGATACGGGCGCCAAATCGGTAAAAGACATTAAAGAGCAAGACGTGTTTATGGGCGATATGCCTTTGATGACACCGAATGGCACCTTTGTTGTCAACGGGACCGAACGGGTGATCGTTTCACAGATGCATCGCTCTCCTGGGGTGTTTTTCGATCATGATAAAGGTAAAACGCACAGCTCGGGTAAGCTGTTATTCGCCTGCCGGATCATCCCGTATCGCGGGTCTTGGCTTGATTTTGAATTTGATGCCAAAGACTTGGTGTTTGCGCGGATCGATCGCCGCCGTAAATTGCCGGTAACCACGCTGCTTTACGCGCTTGGCCTGGATCAAGAAGGCATCATGAGCGCCTATTATGACACGGTGAATTTCCACGTTGTGAAAGGCAAAGGGTGGAAAACGAAATTCTTTCCAGAGCGCGTGCGCGGCACCCGTCCAATTTATGATCTAATCGATGCAGCGACGGGTGAAGTGATTGCTGAAGCCGGCAAAAAAGTAACGCCCCGCGCGGTGAAAAAATTGATCGATGAGGGCAAAGTAACCGAGCTTTTGGTGCCGTTTGACCAAATTATTGGTAAATTTGTGTCTCAAGATTTAATCAATGAGGAAACCGGCGCGATTTACGTAGAAGCGGGTGATGAACTAACCGCGGAATATGATAAAGAAGGCGAAATGATCGGTGGATCGTTGAAAGATCTGGTGGATGCCGGCTTTGCCGATATTCCCGTACTTGATATCGATAACGTCAATGTTGGCCCCTATATGCGCAACACCATGATGCAGGATAAAAACCTCAGCCGTGATACCGCGCTGATGGATATTTACCGCGTCATGCGCCCGGGCGAACCGCCCACCGTAGATGCTGCTTCCGCGCTGTTTGACACGCTGTTTTTCGACAGCGAGCGCTATGATTTATCCGCGGTTGGCCGCGTGAAAATGAATATGCGTTTGGCGCTTGATGCAGAAGATACGCAGCGCACATTGCGCAAAGAAGATATTGTGTCTTGCATCAAGGCGTTGGTTGAGCTGCGCGATGGCAAGGGTGATATCGACGATATTGATCACTTGGGCAACCGGCGCGTGCGTTCGGTTGGCGAATTGATGGAAAACCAATATCGGGTCGGATTGCTGCGGATGGAGCGGGCAATTAAAGAACGGATGTCATCGGTCGAAATCGATACTGTGATGCCACAGGATTTGATCAACGCGAAACCGGCTGCTGCCGCGGTGCGTGAATTCTTTGGGTCCAGCCAATTATCGCAATTTATGGACCAAACCAACCCTCTTTCAGAAGTCACCCACAAACGCCGCCTGTCGGCGCTTGGGCCAGGCGGGTTAACGCGTGAGCGGGCCGGTTTTGAGGTGCGCGACGTGCACGCAACCCATTATGGGCGCATGTGTCCGATTGAAACGCCGGAGGGGCCAAATATTGGCCTAATCAACTCATTGGCAACCTTTGCACGCGTGAACAAATATGGTTTTATCGAAACGCCCTATCGGATCGTGAAGGATGCGACGGTGACGGATGAGGTACATTACCTCTCTGCCACAGAAGAAATGCGCCATACGGTGGCACAAGCCAATGCGAAATTGGACGTGAACGGACGGTTTGTGAATGATCTGGTGAGCACGCGGCAATCTGGCGATTACACGCTTGCGCCCGTCGAGAATGTTGACCTGATCGATGTGAGCCCAAAGCAGTTGGTATCGGTTGCGGCCTCGCTAATTCCGTTTTTGGAAAATGACGATGCGAACCGCGCTTTGATGGGCTCGAACATGCAACGTCAGGCGGTGCCTTTGCTACGGGCCGAGGCGCCTTTGGTTGGCACGGGCATCGAAGAAATCGTAGCGCGGGATTCCGGTGCGGCGATTATGGCGAAACGCGCGGGTGTAGTGGATCAGGTTGACGCGCAGCGGATCGTTATCCGGGCGACCGAAGATCTGGATCTTGGCGATGCGGGTGTTGATATTTACCGGATGCGTAAATTCCAGCGCAGCAACCAAAATACTTGCATCAACCAGCGCCCACTCATTAAAGTGGGGCAAGCGGTGTCTAAAGGCGAAGTGATCGCTGATGGGCCCTCAACTGATTTGGGTGAATTGGCTTTAGGTAAAAACGTGGTGGTCGCGTTTATGCCTTGGAACGGCTATAATTACGAAGATTCAATTCTGATTTCAGAGCGCGTGGCGCGCGATGATGTGTTTACGTCGGTTCATATTGAAGAATTTGAAGTGGCAGCGCGCGACACCAAGCTTGGCCCTGAAGAAATCACACGTGATATTCCAAATGTTGGCGAAGAAGCGCTGCGCAATTTGGATGAGGCGGGGATCGTTTATATTGGTGCTGATGTAGAGCCAGGTGATATTCTGGTTGGAAAAATCACGCCGAAAGGCGAAAGCCCAATGACGCCTGAAGAAAAGCTTCTCAGAGCGATCTTTGGTGAGAAAGCGTCGGATGTGCGCGATACATCTTTGCGCGTTAAGCCAGGCGATTTTGGTACGGTTGTTGAAGTGCGCGTGTTCAACCGCCATGGCGTTGAAAAAGATGAGCGCGCTTTGCAAATTGAGCGCGAAGAGGTTGAGCGTTTGGCGCGAGACCGCGATGATGAGCTGGCGATTTTGGATCGCAACATCTATGCCCGTCTGCGCAGTATGATCATTGGCAAGACGGTTCTAAAAGGCCCGAAAGGCGTGAAAGCCAACGCCGTGATCGACGAAGATTTGCTTGAGAGTTTAAGCCGTGGCCAGTGGTGGCAATTGGCGTTGAGCGAAGAGGGCGATGCGAAGATCGTTGAGGCCTTGCACGAGCAATATGAAGTGCAAAAGCGGATTCTAGACGCCCGCTTTGAAGATAAAGTTGAAAAAGTGCGCCGCGGTGATGATCTGCCCCCTGGCGTTATGAAAATGGTAAAAGTCTTTATCGCGGTGAAGCGTAAGCTGCAGCCAGGCGATAAAATGGCGGGCCGTCACGGCAATAAAGGGGTGATCTCAAAGGTTGTGCCAATGGAAGATATGCCTTTCTTGGCAGATGGAACGCCTGTTGATTTCTGTTTGAACCCTCTGGGCGTGCCTTCGCGTATGAATGTGGGCCAAATCTTAGAAACCCATATGGGGTGGGCGGCGCGCGGTCTGGGCGTGAATATCGATGAATCCTTGAATGATTATCGTCGTTCGGGTGATTTGACACCGGTGCGTGAGGCAATGCGTCTGGCATATGGTGATGATGTCTACGAAGAAGGCATTGCCGGCATGGATGAAGACAGTTTGGTTGAAGCGGCGGGCAATGTCTGCAATGGCGTGCCGATCGCGACACCGGTCTTTGATGGCGCCAAAGAAGGCGATGTGAATGACGCGCTGGTGCGGGCTGGTTTTGATCAATCGGGCCAATCCATCCTGTTTGATGGCCGCACAGGTGAGCAATTCACCCGTCCGGTCACGGTTGGGATAAAATACCTGCTGAAGCTACATCACTTGGTGGATGATAAAATCCACGCACGCTCAACTGGGCCCTACAGCTTGGTCACGCAGCAGCCATTGGGTGGTAAAGCCCAATTTGGCGGCCAGCGCTTTGGTGAAATGGAGGTTTGGGCTTTGGAAGCTTACGGCGCGGCTTACACATTGCAAGAAATGTTGACGGTCAAATCTGATGACGTTGCAGGGCGGACGAAAGTCTATGAAAGCATCGTTAAAGGTGAAGATAACTTCGAAGCGGGCATTCCGGAATCCTTCAATGTTTTGGTGAAGGAAGTCCGTGGTCTCGGCCTGAATATGGAACTCTTGGACACGGAGGATGATGCGTAGGGCTTTTGCCTACGCCTCCACCTTTCTGTCTCCAATTAGAGGAATTAAAATGAACCAGGAACTGACAAACAACCCGTTTAACCCGTTAACGTCACCTAAAGTTTTCGATGAGATCAAAGTCTCTTTGGCCAGCCCAGAGCGGATCCTTTCATGGTCTTTCGGTGAAATCAAAAAGCCCGAAACGATCAATTACCGGACCTTTAAGCCCGAGCGTGATGGTTTGTTCTGCGCGCGAATTTTTGGCCCAACCAAAGATTACGAATGTCTGTGCGGCAAATATAAACGGATGAAGTATCGCGGCGTTGTCTGCGAAAAATGTGGCGTTGAAGTGACGCTGCAGAAGGTCCGCCGGGAACGTATGGGGCATATCGAACTGGCCTCACCCGTTGCACATATTTGGTTCTTAAAGTCGCTGCCATCGCGGATTGGCTTGATGCTGGATATGACGCTTCGTGATTTGGAACGCGTGCTGTATTTTGAAAATTATGTGGTGATCGAGCCTGGTCTGACCGATTTGACCTATGGTCAGATGATGACCGAAGAAGAATATATGGACGCGCAAGACACGTTCGGTATGGATGCATTTACCGCCAATATCGGTGCAGAAGCGATCCGCGAAATGCTGGCGGCGATCGATTTGGAATCTGAAGCCGAGCAATTGCGCGCGGATCTCAAAGAAGCCACGGGTGAGTTGAAGCCGAAAAAAATCATCAAGCGCCTGAAAGTGGTTGAAAGCTTTTTGGAATCGGGCAACCGCCCGGAATGGATGATCCTCACTGTTGTGCCGGTGATTCCGCCGGAGTTGCGCCCCTTGGTGCCATTGGATGGCGGCCGGTTTGCAACGTCGGATTTGAACGATCTTTATCGCCGTGTGATTAACCGCAACAACCGTTTGAAGCGACTGATCGAATTGCGCGCGCCCGATATTATCGTGCGCAACGAAAAGCGGATGCTGCAGGAATCTGTGGATGCGTTGTTCGACAATGGCCGCCGCGGCCGCGTGATCACCGGTGCCAATAAGCGGCCGCTGAAATCGCTGTCGGACATGCTGAAAGGCAAACAGGGCCGTTTCCGTCAAAACTTGCTTGGAAAGCGGGTCGATTTTTCTGGCCGTTCGGTGATCGTGACGGGCCCAGAGCTGAAGCTGCATCAATGTGGCTTGCCTAAGAAAATGGCGCTCGAATTGTTCAAGCCGTTTATCTATTCGCGCCTTGAGGCCAAAGGGCTGTCAAGTACGGTGAAGCAAGCCAAGAAACTGGTTGAAAAAGAGCGTCCTGAAGTATGGGATATTCTGGATGAAGTGATCCGCGAGCACCCGGTAATGTTGAACCGTGCGCCTACTTTGCACCGGTTGGGCATTCAAGCTTTTGAGCCGGTTTTGATAGAAGGCAAAGCCATCCAATTGCATCCGCTGGTCTGTTCTGCGTTCAACGCTGATTTTGACGGTGACCAAATGGCCGTACACGTGCCGCTCAGCTTGGAAGCCCAGCTAGAAGCCCGCGTGTTGATGATGTCCACAAATAACGTGCTGTCACCAGCAAATGGAGCCCCGATTATCGTGCCCTCGCAGGATATGATTTTGGGTCTGTATTACACCACGATCATGCGAGAAGGCATGAAGGGTGAAGGGATGATGTTCAGCTCGATTGAGGAAGTGCAATACGCTCTCGATAGTGGCACTGTGCATTTACATGCCAAAATCACTGCGCGTATTCCGCAAATAGATGAGCATGGCAGCGAAGTGATGCAACGGTTTGAAACCACTCCGGGGCGCGTGCGCTTGGGCGCTCTTTTGCCGGTGAATAACAAAGCGCCGTTTGAATTGGTGAACGCGTTGCTCAGAAAGAAAGATGTCCAAAAGGTGATCGACACTGTCTACCGCTATTGCGGTCAGAAAGAATCGGTTATTTTCTGCGATCAAATTATGACGATGGGCTTCAGAGAAGCGTTCAAAGCCGGTATCTCATTCGGCAAGGATGATATGGTTATCCCAGATGATAAATGGGGGATCGTTGATACGACCCGTCAGCAGGTTAAAGATTTCGAACAGCAATATATGGATGGTCTGATCACACAGGGCGAGAAATATAACAAAGTTGTCGATTCCTGGTCAAAATGTAACGATAAAGTCACCGACGCAATGATGAATACGATTTCGGCGCCGCGCTTGGATGATGACGGATCTGAAAGCGAGCCGAACAGCGTTTATATGATGGCCCATTCGGGCGCGCGTGGATCGGTTACCCAGATGAAGCAACTGGGCGGTATGCGTGGTCTGATGGCCAAGCCGAACGGCGATATTATTGAAACGCCGATCATTTCAAACTTTAAAGAAGGTTTGACGGTGCTTGAATATTTCAACTCTACCCACGGTGCGCGTAAGGGCTTGTCGGATACAGCGTTGAAAACAGCGAACTCTGGATATCTAACCCGGCGTTTGGTTGATGTTGCACAAGATTGCATTGTGCGCATGAATGATTGTGGTACCGAACAATCCATCACGGCCGAAACGGCCGTCAATGATGGGGAAGTTGTCTCATCGTTGGCCGAGCGCGTGTTGGGCCGGGTTGCTGCTGAGGATATTTTACGCCCCGGAACGGAAGACATGTTGGTCGCCAAAGGCGAGCTGATCGATGAGATTATGGCCGATAAGATCGATGAGGCGGGTCTGCAAACGGCGCGCATCCGCTCTCCTTTGACCTGCGAAGCTGAAGAGGGCGTTTGTGCATTGTGCTACGGACGAGATCTTGCGCGCGGTACTATCGTGAATACTGGCGAAGCGGTGGGCATCATCGCGGCGCAATCAATCGGTGAACCTGGTACGCAGCTGACAATGCGGACATTCCACATTGGCGGCGTTGCGCAAGGGGGCCAGCAATCCTTCTTGGAAGCCAGCCAAAGTGGTGTGATTGAGTTTGAGAACCCGCAAACGTTGAAAAACGCGCAGGGTGACATGTTGGTGATGGGGCGCAATATGAAGCTGCGCATCCTAGATGAAAATGGGGATGAATTGGCCAGCCATAAATTGGGCTATGGCACGAAGTTATTCGTGGCCGAAGGGGCCAAGGTTGAACGCGGCGATAAATTATTTGAGTGGGATCCCTATACTTTGCCGATCATCGCCGAAAAAGCCGGTGTTGCCAAACATGTGGACCTGGCCAATGGCGTTGCCGTGCGTGAAGAAACCGATGATGCAACCGGGATGACGCAGAAAATCGTTATTGACTGGCGCGCCGCCGCAAAGGGCAGCGAATTGAAGCCTGAAATTATCCTTGCTGGTGAAGATGGTGAGCCTGTGCGCAATGAGGCGGGCAATCCAATTACCTATCCAATGTCGGTTGATGCAATCTTGTCGGTCGAAGATGGTCAAGAGGTGAAAGCGGGGGATGTGGTCGCACGTATTCCGCGTGAAGGGGCCAAAACAAAAGACATCACAGGTGGTTTGCCGAGGGTTGCTGAATTGTTTGAGGCACGCCGTCCAAAAGATCACGCGATTATCGCGGAAGTCGATGGATATGTGCGCTTTGGGCGCGATTATAAAAACAAGCGACGGATCAGCATTGAGCCGGCCGATGAATCGCTGGAGCTGGTGGAATATATGGTTCCCAAAGGAAAGCATATTCCGGTTGCCGAGGGTGATTTTGTGCAAAAGGGCGATTACATCATGGATGGCAACCCAGCCCCGCATGATATTCTGGCCATTATGGGCATTGAAGCGCTGGCAAATTACATGATCGATGAGGTGCAGGATGTGTATCGTTTGCAAGGTGTTAAAATCAACGACAAGCATATCGAAGTGATCGTACGCCAGATGCTGCAGAAATGGGAAATCGCCGAAAGCGGTGACACCACTTTGCTGAAAGGCGAACATGTCGATAAGGCGGAGTTTGACGCAGCAAATGAAAAAGCCCTGTCAAAAGGCGGACGTCCGGCGCAGGGTGAACCTATTTTGCTAGGCATCACAAAAGCATCCTTGCAAACGCGCTCGTTTATCTCTGCCGCCTCATTCCAGGAAACCACACGGGTTCTGACCGAGGCATCGGTGCAAGGCAAGCGGGATAAATTGGTTGGTCTGAAAGAAAACGTGATCGTTGGGCGGCTTATTCCAGCGGGCACAGGGGGCGCGACGCAACAAGTTCGCCGTATCGCCACAGAGCGTGACAATGTGGTGCTTGAAGCGCGCCGCGAGGAAGCTCAGGCTGCGGCCGCCTTAGCCGCACCCAGCGAAGATGATGTGTTTAAAGAGGTTACGGCAAGCGAAAGCTAAACACCCTTTGCCGTTAAAAATTTAGAAAAAGCCCGGCCTTAAGTCGGGCTTTTTTTATAAGCGTTGATCGGATCAAGCGCTGCGCATATCTGCGCCCTTAGCGCGCTGTTAAGATATCTCAAACTTGCAGAAGAGCGCTGTTTCAGACAGGTTGAAAAACCGCTAAGGACTGGTTGGAAAAGGCCGGATCAAGCCTGCCACGCGGGCTGTAAATTGCGGATGCTTGTGAAGATGCGCACACCATTGGTAATATTTTGTATGTTGATTTTTTATCCAGTTAAAACGCATGACCCAAACGCAGGTTGAATTTCGGGATTTGATGCATGGGCTTTGAAATAAAACCCATAATATAAGAGGGTTGTTGCCGGGTATCGCAAAGCGGTCAGACGGCGCGACCACGACTTTCTTCGGTTCGATCTGCAGGGGTAAAGCCGCAGCTTTTCAGGCTGTTGACAAGCGTTCCGACTCCCCCTATACGCACGACACGTCGAGTCATGGGATGTTTCTCTGGCTTTGGCTTCAGAATTGAAGTGGTCAAGATCCGGGCAGTGCCTCGATCCTCTGGAAAACCCACCGCGTCGTTCCCAAGAACGAGGGGACCGGTGTGGTGTTTGTGTTATGCGGACGCGTTTGGCACAGAAGAATGAACTGCATGGGCTGCGCTCATGCGCCCATAAACGACGAGCGAACGGGGAATAACCGGAATGCCAACGATACAACAGCTGATCCGCAAGCCGCGGCAGCCCAAAGTAAAACGCTCCAAATCCATGCATTTGCAGGAGTGTCCACAAAAACGCGGTGTGTGCACGCGCGTTTACACCACCACGCCGAAAAAGCCGAACTCAGCCATGCGGAAAGTTGCAAAAGTGCGCTTAACAAATGGGTTTGAGGTGATCAGCTACATCCCGGGTGAAAAGCATAACCTTCAAGAACACTCAGTGGTTTTGATCCGCGGGGGTCGCGTAAAAGACCTTCCTGGTGTTCGCTACCATATCTTGCGCGGTGTTCTGGACACGCAAGGGGTTAAAGATCGTAAACAGCGCCGCTCTAAATATGGCGCCAAGCGTCCGAAATAAAAGGATTAACAGATGTCTCGTCGCCACGCCGCCGAAAAACGTGAAATTTTACCCGATGCCAAATTTGGCGATCGGGTTATTTCGAAATTCATGAACAACCTCATGATTGATGGTAAGAAATCGATCGCTGAGACCATTGTGTATAACGCTTTGGACCGGGTTGAAGATAAAATCAAGCGCGCGCCCGTTGAGGTGTTTCACGAAGCTTTGGATAATATCAAGCCAGCCGTTGAGGTGCGTTCGCGCCGCGTTGGTGGTGCCACCTATCAGGTACCCGTTGAGGTGCGCCCCGAGCGCCGCGAAGCGTTGGCCATTCGTTGGTTGATCAAAGCGTCTCGTAGCCGCAACGAAAATACGATGGAAGAACGCCTTGCGGGTGAGCTTTTAGACGCTGTAAATTCGCGCGGCTCCGCCGTGAAAAAGCGCGAAGACACGCATAAAATGGCCGATGCGAACAAAGCATTCAGCCACTACCGTTGGTAATTTAAAGAGGCTGCACTGAAATGGCGCGCGAATATAATCTAAACGAATACCGTAATTTTGGCATTATGGCTCACATTGATGCGGGCAAGACAACTTGCTCAGAGCGGATTTTGTATTACACGGGGAAGTCGCATAACATTGGTGAGGTGCATGATGGCGCCGCAACGATGGATTGGATGGAGCAAGAGCAAGAGCGTGGTATCACAATCACCTCGGCTGCGACTACTACATTTTGGGAGCGCACCGAAGATGGTGAGACGGCGCAATCGCCCAAGCACCGTATGAACATCATCGACACCCCGGGCCACGTTGATTTTACAATCGAGGTTGAGCGGTCTTTGGCGGTTTTAGACGGTGCTATCGCCGTTTTGGATGCGAATGCGGGTGTTGAGCCGCAAACCGAAACCGTGTGGCGTCAGGCTGATCGTTATAAAGTGCCGCGGATCGTTTATGTGAATAAGATGGATAAAATCGGCGCAGATTTTTTCAACTGCGTGCACATGATTCAGGATCGCACCGGCGCCGTGCCCGCGCCGATCCAAATCCCTATCGGCGCAGAGAACGAGCTTGAGGGCTTGGTTGATCTGATAACGATGCAGGAATGGGTCTGGGCTGGTGAAGATTTAGGTGCAACATGGGAATTGCGCCCGATCCGTGAGAGCCTT
>Ga0233398_1000813_pt1 | contig 13549 bp, 12 predicted proteins | sample 38DmetaG_FD_182697 | JGI IMG/M metagenome (GOLD analysis project Ga0233398, IMG submission 182697) | Seawater microbial communities from Monterey Bay, California, United States - 38D | ecosystem: Environmental > Aquatic > Marine > Coastal | place: USA: California | collected 2016-10-02
CTATTGGGAGAACATACTTGTGGAACTTTAAATAGAGTCCTAGCCATAAGAGCAAGATCTACAGATACACCAAAAACTTACATTACAAGTACTAGTTCACTAGGCATAGATAGTTTAGCGTATCATCGGAAAGTTTCTGACATTAATGTAGACATTTTTTATGGCTGATCGCATACATAGTCTCGATTTTTTACGTGCCTTTGCACTTTTGATGGGCGTACTATTGCATGTGCTCATGCTCTTTTTAGAACCATTTGATGGCTCTGAACCAAGGCTTGGCGCTTCTATCATCTTTATTTGGATTCATACGTGGCGCATGCCGTTATTCATGCTTTTGGCAGGGTTTTTTACAGCCCTTAGCTTATCTAAGAGAGACGTTGGCAACTACGCATTAAACAGGTTGATCAGATTGGGTGTCCCTATCTTACTTTTATGGGCTGTCATTCCTGCAGTAGATGAAACAACGAGCGATATCTTTAAACTTCCTGAGCTTATATCGTGGGTCTTATATGACCTTCCATTCACCTTGCGTTTAGACCATTTATGGTTCCTGTATTACTTGTTGATATTTTACGGTGTTCTTTTGCTGCTCAAAAGCATTACGCCACGAATCTTCACATTTATATCTGATTTTAAACTCAGCTCCGCACGCGTCCTCCTTTTGTGGTTGCCAATACTCATTTTACTTTCTCCATTAAATAAGCCGACGGGTGGTATCTTTGGAGAAATTCCAACTACCTTCGGTGAAGTAGAACTGGGTTCAATGTTATTTATGGCTTCGTTCTTTTTGATGGGACTACAGATTCAAAAGAGCGCGCGTTTCCTCGAGCAGTTACAACAGAAACGCTTTTGGGTGCCCAGCTTGATTATCTTTAGTCTTATACCGATTGGCCTAATGGGCTGGGGTGGCCTGAAGGAGGAACCCTTCGTCTTTTCAAGCGCACTTGAGATGTGGATTGCTAATAGCCTTTCTGGCAGTGCTGCTTTGTTGCTTGTCTTGTCGATTATGGGTTTCGGTATGAGTCAAATCACATCAAGTGGTTCAACACTTCGCTGGCTGGTTAAGTTTTCATATCCAATTTACGTATTCCACTTGATGTTTGTTATTAGTGTGAGTGGGACTTTGATGTTTTTGGGCGTCAATGATTTGCTTGTCGTTCTACTTGGAGTCACGTCAGGTATTCTTGGGCCAGTGATCATCTACTATGCGATAGTTTCCTGGACGCCGCTTGATTGGGTGTTTAATGGTTACAAAAACTCCAAGCATCGATCAAACTCAGCAGTTATGAATCGGCTTGCAAGATACTTGTAGCTAAATGCGCTTTGTTTTGCTCAATCTGACCGCAGTCTAAAGACATAATTCCAACATTAAACACTGTTCTCAACGCACAGATCTTTGAAAAGCATATCACACCAGTTTAAGCGACACTGCGTGGCCCTGAAGCTGCGCGAGGCACTAAAGCCCGCATAACGTCTTTCATTTCAAGTTGACCTATGGCCTCGTTATTTTTGGTAACGCGGTATACGTGCTCTGTTTCACCGCCAGAACGTGCGATCACGGATTCAAGATTGTCTTCGCCATCAATATCACCGGCAAAAATACTTTGTGAGACAGTTTTCTGCATGATCGACTTTACGCGCAAGACTCGGGCTCGGTTGATATCACTAACGAAGGCTTCAATATATGGATCCTCTGGGTTCAATAAAATTTCTTGGGGTTCGCCCTGTTGAATGACAGCCCCGTCTTTTAGAATGACCAGGTGGTTGGCCAAACGTAGGGCTTCATCGAGATCGTGTGTGATAAAAATAATCGTCTTTTTCAATTCCACATGAAGATCAAGCAAAAGCTTTTGCATGTCGCTTCTAATTAGTGGGTCAAGTGCGGAAAAGGCTTCGTCCATTAACATAATATCTGAGTTTGAAGTCAACGCACGGGCAATACCAACCCGTTGCTGCATCCCGCCGGAAAGTTGATAGGGATAGTGGTTCTCATATCCGCCAAGGCCAACTCGCTCCAACCATCTTGCGGCTGCGCGTTTACGTTTTTCGCGTTCAACGCCGCGTACCTCTAAAGAAAGGGCGGAATTGTCAATTACGGTTCGGTGAGGCAAAAGCGCAAATTTTTGAAAAACCATCGACATATCTGATCTGCGTTTTTCGCGAAGTTTCTCAGTTCCCAATAGAAGGGCATCTTCACCATCGATTAAAATTTTACCATCTGTGGGCTCGATCAAACGGTTTATGTGGCGTATCAGGGTGGACTTACCAGACCCGGATAGACCCATCACCACTGTAATGTCGCCCACTTGCATATCCACTGAAATATCGTTTAACCCCAGAACATGCCCGTGCTCCGCAAGCAATTTGTCTTTGTCCATCCCATCTTTAACGAACCTAAGCGCTGACTTGGGATCGGTGCCGAAAACTTTATAAAGATTGCGGATTTGAATTTTTGGATCACTGATCATTGCTCAAACCTATGCTTCTGTCTGATCTGAAGACACGCGCGCAATGGCTGCTTTGGACACGCGGTCAAGGATAATGGCAAGAAGCACAATCCCAAGCCCGGCAATCAGGCCGACGCCCAGTTCCAGATTCCGAATGCCGCGAAGAACAAGGACACCCAGACCCGGTGCAGAGACCAGTGATGCAATGACCACCATGGCAAGGCTCATCATGATCGTCTGGTTAACCCCGGCCATAATATTTGGAAGCGCGAGCGGGAGCTCAACGCCAAAAAGCTTTTGCCTGGGAGACATACCAAAGGCATTTGCCGCCTCAATCACATCGCGATCTACCAGCCGTATCCCAAGATCTGTAAGCCGAATAACCGGAACGATGGCATAGACAATAATCGCAATTCCGTAGAGTTTTGGCTCGGTCACGCTAAACAAAAAGATTAAAGGAATAAGATAGACGAAGGTTGGTAAAGTCTGAAGAAGGTCAAGCAGCGGGATCAAAGCTTTTTGAAATGTATTGGATTTTGCCATCGCAATCCCGACCGGAACACCAATTAAGATACATATTCCTGTACATACACCAATAATGGCAAGCGTTTGAAAAGCGGCGTCTAGGTGGTCAATAAAGCCGAGAAATACAAAGGATAGTGTGACAAAAACAGTGACCGCCGCAGAGCGAGTAACATACCATACCAACAGCAGTAAAAGAGGTATAATAATCCACCAAGGGGCGGAAACAAACCCGGTTAATGCCATCTCTAAAAGCCAGGAAAGTGGTTGGGTTAATGGATCCAAAACCAGTTTCAAAACATCTTTTACTTCTAGAAATCCGGCTTCAACCGATGCTGTGAAGTCACGTGATTGAGGCATAGAGGAGCAGGCTTGATGCAGCTCGTCCATCGATGGAAATGGAAACAGGGGCCCATCATCGGCTGTTCCGGGCTTGGTTTTGGCCAGCAAGCTTGCCATTGAAAGGTTTGAGTCACCTGCATTTGCATCACACCACGTTCGAAGCCCTAAAACATTAAATAGGCCATCATAATATGCCATCGAAATCCGTTCCCCCATTAAGGAAGGCGCACCTAAGGCGCGCCTTCTTTTTGACTAGTTAAATTGCAGTTATTGCAATAGAGCCGCAAGATTTTCGCGGGCGGCATCGTTTATCCAAGTTGCCCAAACATCGCTTTGTGATGAAAGGAAGTAGACGGCCGCTTCTTCGCCAGTTGCTTTGTTTGCGTCCTGCCAGCCTAGAAGACCGTTCATCATTTTATTGCTGAAGGAAAGGTTGCGCATCAGGTCAGTTTCAGCAGGATGTGACGCTTCAAATGTATCTGTAACCACCGTGGTTACTACACTGCTTGGCCAAGATTGCAGTGTTGGGTTGGGACATTCTTTGTCTGCGTTACACGAATGTACGGAAGGATCATGTGCACCCAACTCAACTTGAACCATTGGGTATTTACCCAAAACGGTGCTTGGTGACCAATAGTATCCAAACCATGGCTCTTGGGATGAATATGCAGACCCAATTGAGGCTGCGAGTGTTTCACCAGAGCCGTGCACAAAGTCTTCTACTCCGGCTGCTTCAAATCCACCGGCTACAGCCAATTGGGACGCCACAACCTGGCAGGTCCAGCCCACAGGGCAGTTGTGCATTCTGTTTCCAACTAGATCGGGATTGGCCAAGACGCCTGCAATAGTGGTCAGTTCTGGATGGGCTTCGGCGAGATATTCAGGGATGAACAAACCCTCCACGCCACCATCAGACAGAACTTCCGTCAGCTCTTTGATTTTTCCGTCTTCTTTGAGTGGAATATAAGCTGGCGCTGAATTGGTCCAAACTTCTGTAATGATATCTGGCTCGCCAGTTTCGGACACTGACGCCAAGGCTGGTGTTGATGCCGACGGAACGACCTGCACGGTACAGCCATAGCCTTGCTCAAGCAAGAATTTGGCAACTTGGGTCACAATAATTGCTGATCCCCAATCCATTTCCGTAATAGAAACTTCACCGCAATCAGAAGCCTGAGCTGATCCAGCTGCAAAGCTAAGCGCAAGCCCTGTGCTTGCAGCAAGGCCTAAGTGCCTTGCCTTTTTTGTGATTGTTTTCATCAATTTTCTCCCTGGTTTTTAACTTAGTATTATTGAATTCAGTTTCTATTTGCCTAACAAGGCATGCTATGCGCAGCAAATTAAGTTGACAACGGTTATTTTGGTACTGGACCTCTCAAGTCAAACGGTTCCGCTGATTAATTCGCATTGGGTGCATTTGGATTGGACCGGTTATGCCTGTTTTAAATGGTTTGCAGGGTTTTTCGGATCGCAAAAATAACTCAAAGCACGAAGGTTCTTGACGCCATTGACAGAAATTGAAAAATTCTGGCTATGTCACATTAGCCGGATTATCAACATCGCGCCCCAACCGTGCCAAATCCGAATACCGATCGCCAATTCGATGATGGGGTCTGCCTCCTGTGGCAGCTCCAAGTGCAACAATAAGTTCATCGGCAGCGGGGGCGTCATTAATAGAAAATTGCACGGTTAAGTAATGCGATCTTCGCCCTGTATCGTGCTTATCCATCAGTGGAATTGCGATCTGGGTATTTGCTGGTCCTCGGGTATTTGTAAACCCCAGATAGCTTTTTGCGGCCACGGCTTTACGATAAAAGTTGCCATATTGCAAAGTGTGGATCAAAGCAGATGCGTGTTCAAGTTCGCAGTCGGTTCCGGCAACACAAGCCTTGCCATAGGCTTCTATTGCAGACCCTGATCCAGCCAGTGCAATCAAACGCTCGGTGAGCATTTCCCCAAGTGGGGGCGCCATGCGCTGAATTTCCGGTTGTAAGTCTTCTACATATCCCTTTCCGGCCCAAGGGTTTTTAACCACTGCAGCAACGCCGATTATCCTTAAGACGGGATCAGCAGTCTTTTCGCCTTCTCGATGAATATCTTCATCGAATGTCACAACCTTTCGAAGTTCCGGTAGTATCATCATTTTTCTCCCTTTTTGGTTTTGTTGTATAAACGCCCTATTCCGAACGATCTTGGTCAATCGAGCAATAATCCCCATTAAAGTAGAGCAAAGGTGATCCGTCGTTTGACCGGAAATCAATCACCTCTCCAAAAATAACCAGATGGTCACCGGCATCGACGCTTTTTTGTCTTCGGCAAACGAAGTTGGCGAGAGGTTCTTTGATAACTGGCGTTCCATGCAAAGATTTTTCATAGTCGACTTTATCAAACTTTTCGGCTGATTTTGAGGCAAAGAGCGCTGATACATCTTGTTGGGTGTTGCGCAGAATATTTACCCCGAAATGTTCACATTCGGAAAAAACGCCCCTGCTTAAGGCCGACTTTGCAATACATATGAGCAGCATCGGAGGATCGAGCGAAACAGAAGTAAAAGAATTTGCGGTAATGCCGCGGGGTGTTCCATCGGACTCGGAGGTGGTAATTATAGTAACTCCGGTGGCAAATTTCCCAAAGGCGTTTCGCAAGCTGCGCGGATCAAATTGATGTGACGCTTTTTCCAGATCGGGGTAGAGGTATTGCTGGGTGTGCTCGCCAAGCCGTGGCGGTGATTCAAGCGGCGGTGATTTAGAAGCTGAAAACCGCAAAGGGTTTGAGGCCACGGTCCATGGAGCCTTTGGGCTGTCAGGGTTCGACACCTGCGCAAGCATACTTCTTTTGGCAATATGCGGGTCGGCCACAATGTCTGTGATTGAATTTAACGGTCCGAAAGGGATTTTGCCGCCAAGCATGGCGGACAGTTCGGCTTTCGTGTGGGCTTTGGTCCATGTTTCGACTAAGGAGTTGAGCGCATCCTTTTGCTTTGCGCGCGCTGCGCGGGTTGCAAAGTTTGCATTGCTGCAAAGCGCATCTCCGCCCATGGCATCGGCCAATATTTGCCAGAACTTATCTTCTACAACGCCGATTGCAACGGCGCCGTCTTTTGCCTTAAACAGTCCGAACGGCGCAAGAAACGGATGATTGTTTCCTTCGGGCCCCGGTGTTGTGCCGTTAAAATCATGTAAGTAAACCGCACGTTCACACAGGCTGAGCACGGCATCATACATTGCGACATCTACAAATTGGCCCTCACCTGTGGCCTCTGTATGCCGAAGCGCTGCCATGATACCAAATGCCATCACCATGCCAGAAAAAATATCGCCAATGCCCGGTCCGACTTTGGTATAGCTGTCTGCATCCGGCCCGGTCAGCGACATAACCCCCCCCATGGCCTGCGCAACCACGTCATAAGAGGGCCAATCTGAATAGGGGCTTTTGCCGGACCTTGGATCGCCAAAGCCCCGAATGGCTGCATAAACCAAACGGTGGTTCAATTCGGACAATGTCTCATACGATAAACCAAGTCGTTCCATCACCCCGGGACGAAAGTTTTCCACAACAACATCTGCCGATGTAACAAGAGATAGAAATGCTTCCTTGCCCTCTTGCGATTTTAGATCAATATCCACGCTTTTTTTGGATCGGTTCAGGCTGACAAAATATCCGGCCCATTCTTGTTTCGGATCATCTTTGCGAAACGGGCCATTAAGCCGGCTGCTGTCACCCGTTCCACTTTCAATTTTAATCACTTCAGCGCCATGATCAGATAGCATCATAGTGCAATAGGGCCCGGACAGCATTCGGCTAAGATCTAGGACGCGAATGCCATTTAATATACCTTTAGCCTGTGGCAACTCTTCTCAGGCTCCTGTGCTATTGAGGAATTCAACCATGGGGCGGGATATGGCATCAGGATCCTCTGCCAGCGCCATATGCCGCAGCCCTTTTAAAATGATGAATTTTGCGCCGGGAATTTCTGCAGCAATAGCGCGGGTCATTTCCGGCCCGTTGCCATAATCTTCGTCGCCTGTCACCACCAAGGTTTGGCATTCAATGGCAGGATCTGGCGAAATAATTTCATCAATCCCGCCTGCAAGCACCTGATAAATTGTATGATAAACATCGGTTTTATTGGCCATTACCCAACCGCGCACCAGATCCATTATTTCAGGGTTGTTTTTACGAAAAGGTGCCGTGAACCAACGCTCTAGAGCGGCTTCAACCGTTGCAGAGGGCCCATCAGTGCGGGCTTGTTCGACGCGGTCCAAAATCGCTTTCTGGGCGGCATCGGTTCTGCGATGCGGTGAATGCAGGATCACCAGTTTATTCACCCGATTTGGATAGTCTTGTGCAAATTTACGCACAATCATGCCGCCCAAGGAAAACCCAACAAGACAGGCGCTAGGGCATTTGTAATGGTCCAAAACGCCAAGCAATTGCTCGCAAAACATTTTCAAAGAAGGGGTTTTGGGGGGATTGCTGCTCTGGCCGTGCCCAAAAAGATCATAGGTGATGACATGATGGCTTTTTGCAAAACGCGCGATCTGCCATTGCCAGGCAGACTGATTTAGCCCCAAGCCATGGATCAACACCAAAGCAGGTGCTGAGGGATCGCCATATTCGGTAAGGGCGGTTCCATCAAAAGAGATAGATGTCATTTTTGCCTCGATTGCCTGCGCGAGTGTGCAGTCGCTTCAAGCTTAGCTTGGTCATTGGCATCAAACATTAATTTTTCGCCATTAAATGGCGAAAAATCACATTTTTAGATTCAAATTTTGTCAAAAATAGGAATCAAAAAGCAAAGAGGGGAGTGCCAAGATGGCAGACATTAAAACCTACAATATGCTCATAGACGGTGAGTGGGTGAATGCATCGAATGGACAAAGCTTTGCGTGCGAGAACCCTTCAAACGGGGAAGTTTGGTGCCATGTTCCAGAGGCCACCGAAAAGGATGTTGATCGCGCGGTTCAAGCGGCGCATCGCGCATTTCAAAAGGGTCCCTGGGCTTCGATGTTGCCGAACCAGCGCGGCCAATGTCTGCGGAAACTTGCGGAATTACTGGCAGAAAATTCAGAAAAACTAGGCCGTATTGAAAGTATTGATACAGGTAAAATGCTTAAGGAAACACGGTGGCAAGCCAAGTATATAGCAGAGTTTTTTCAGTTTTATGCTGGCTGCGCAGATAAAATTGTGGGTGATGTTTTGCCCATTGATAAGCCCGACATGTTTGTTTTTACTAACCGGGAACCCTTGGGGGTTGTCGCTGCTGTGGTGCCGTGGAATTCACAGCTTTTTTTGGTTGCGGTGAAAATCGGTCCTGCTTTGGCTGCCGGCAATACTGTTGTCTTAAAAGCATCAGAGCACGCTTCGGCCGCGATGCTGGAGTTTGGCGAATTAATTGAAAAGGCAGGCTTTCCCCCCGGTGTTGTTAATATCGTAACGGGGCATGGTGATCCTTGCGGAAAAGCGTTGACCAGCCACAAAAAAGTTGCCCGCGTGTCCTTTACCGGCGGGCCCGGAGCCGCCAAACAAATTCTTCATAATTCGGCAGAAAACTTTGCCGAAGTGTCGCTAGAGCTTGGTGGAAAATCGCCTTTTATTGTTTTTGAAGATGCAAATATTGAAAGCGCGGTGAATGGCTCAATCGCTGGTATTTTCGGCGCAACCGGACAAAGCTGTGTTGCCGGTTCACGGCTTTATCTGCAAGAAGATATTGCCGATGAATTTTTGGACCGGATGGTCGGGTTGGCCAAAGATATTGTGATCGGCGATCCGCTGGCAGACGCCACCCAAATGGGGCCGCTTTGCACCCAAGGTCAAATGAACTGCGTCGAGCGTGAAGTGGCCAGAGCATTGGACGAGGGCGGGACCCTGCTATGCGGTGGTCAGCGCCCAAAGGGTCTCGGCGGTAACTATTATGAGCCGACGATTATTGAATGCCCAAGCCAGAAGATGCATATTGTGGATACCGAAATGTTTGGCCCTGTTCTGTCTGTCCTTCGGTTCAAAACAGAGCAAGAAGTGATCGAGCTGGCCAATGATACCGTGCATGGATTGGCGGCCGGTATATTTACCCAAGACAGCGCGCGATCCATGCGCGTTGCACGCGCCATTGAGGCGGGCATTGTTTGGGTAAACACCTATAGGGTTGTATCACCGATTGCCGAGTTTGGTGGCAATAAAGGATCGGGCTATGGCCGTGAGAGCGGGTTCCAAGCCATGTATGACTATACCCGTCCCAAAACCATTTGGCTCAACACATCATCAGAGCCCATGGTAAATCCATTTGTAATGCGGTGAGGAGGATCTACCAATGAAATTTCAACTGGCCATCAATTTAGAGCGCATGGATGACAGCGCAGATATGCAACAGGTGGCGCGCCACACCATTGATATGGTTCAACGCGCAGAGCGGGGCGGATTTAGCACCGTGTGGGCCGCAGAGCATCACGCATTGGAAATGACCATTGCACCAAATCCATTTCAAATTTTGACCTGGTGGGCGGCAGAAACAAGTCATATCCGTCTCGGCACAGCCGTAGCGACGGCTGCCTATTGGCATCCCATTAATTTGGCTGGCGAGGCTGCTTTTTTAGATTTGATTTCGGGTGGCCGGTTGGAATTCGGGATTGGATCTGGGGCCTATCAACGCGAATTTGACCGCATGCGCCCGGGGCTAAAACAATCGGACGCCTGGCAACATATGCAAGAGATGCTGCCAGTGGTGCGGGCACTTTGGCAAGGCGACGTGGAACATGACGGACAATTTTGGCAGTTTCCAAGATCCACATCCTGTCCCAAGCCGCTGCAAAGTGACGTGCCGGTCTGGGTTGCGGCGCGCTCACCGATCACGTTTGATTATGCGCTTCGTGAAAAATGCAATGTCATGAGCTGGCCCCTCACCCGGCCGTTTTCAGAGGCCGAGCTTTATAAAAAGCAGCTCGATGAGGCGGTTCAGAAAGCCGATAATGGGTTTAGACCAACCTTTGCCATGATGCGCCATGCTGCCGTCTATACGAATGATAATGATCGAGATGAAGCGATATCCGCTATTCAAGGGGTGCTTGGACAGTTCGAAAACTTATTTCGCAATATGGATGATGTGCTCAACGGATTTCCAAAAAAAGTATCTTTGGAAGATCTGGAAGGGCGCGAACAATACAATCCGCATATGCTTGAGGAAAATCTTCTTTTCGGCTCTCCTGATGTGGTGATTGAAAAGCTGAAACGCTATCAAGCGCTGGGCGTTGATGAATTCATCTTTTACGCCAGTATGGGTTTGGGAATAGAGGCCCAAAAGCGGTCTTTGCAGCTCTTTTGCGATGAAGTTATTCCCGCATTTCAAGAAGGATGAAAACCATGACAAATGGTGTTGAAGTAAAACGCGATGGCCATATCCTAGAAGTCAAGCTCGCACGCGGCAAGGTTAATGCAATCGATGTGCCCACATCGCAGGCCCTAGCGGCTGCCTTTGCCGAGTTTAGTGATGATAAAGACCTTCGCGTTGCGATCCTTACCGGCGGCGGGGATAAAATTTTCTCTGCAGGTTGGGATCTTAAAGCGCTTAATGATGGCGAGATGCAGCTCGATAACTGGTGGGAAACTGATAACTACGGAGAAGGTGGATTCACCGGTCTTACTGAAAACTGGAGCCTGAACAAACCGGTGATCGCCGCAATCAACGGGTTGGCCATTGGCGGCGGTTTTGAAATGGCTATGGGGTGTGATTTGCTAATCGCCGCGGATCATGTTGAGTTTGGCTTGCCTGAAATGCCTTTGGGCATTGTGCCCGATGCGGGTGCATTGCAGCGCTTGCCGCGCCGTATTCCGTATAACATCGCAATGGAAATGCTGCTTTTGGGCCGGCGCATGAGCGCAGATGAGGCGGCGCATTACGGTTTGGTCAACAAGGTCGTTCCCAAAGAAAAGCTGATGGAGGCCGCCTATGAATGGGCCGCTTCGATTGCGTGGTCCGCGCCGCTTGCCATGCAAAGCGTTAAAGAAGTGTTGCGCACAATTGAATGCGTGCCGCTTGAGCAAGCCTTTCATAAAATGCGCACTGACCCAATGCCGACCTATCGCAAAATGCTCAAATCCGATGATGCCGCCGAAGGCGTGGCGGCTTTTGTTGAAAAACGGGAACCGCAGTTTAAGGGGGAATGATGGGGTACATAGCGCCTGAAAAAGTGTCCCGCGTTGCCTCGATCGGGGGCGGGCCAATCGGTGGGGGTTGGGCGGCCCATTTTTTGGCACGCGGGTATGATGTGAACCTTTATTTGCACGATGCCTCAGAAGAGCCCGCGCTTCAGGGCATATTGAAAACTGCGTGGAAAAGCCTTTCTGCGCTCGGCTTGCATCCTGCAGCCTCTCTTGATCGGTTGCGGATCGTAACAAATCTAAAAGATGCGTTGGACGGCGCCGAGTTTATTCAAGAAAGCGCGCCGGAAAACCTTGCGCTGAAACAAAAGCTCTACCAAGAGCTCGGCACGCTGGTTTCCGAAGACATCGTGATCGGTTCATCAACCTCGGGTCTGACCATGACCGAGATACAAGTCAAATGCCCAACCCCGCAAAGATGTGTTATAGGGCATCCGTTTAACCCGCCGTATTTGCTGCCTCTTGTGGAAATTGTCGGCGGTGATCAAACTGATCCAGAGGCGGTTCAATGGGCCAGCGCATTTTATCAGATCGCCGGAAAATCGTCCTTGGTGATGAAAAAGGAAATCCCAGGATTTGTGGCCACACGGCTGCAAGAAGCGCTTTGGCGCGAGGCTTTGCATATGGTGGCAAACGGGGAAGCATCACCAGCCGATATTGACAATGCCCTAATGAATGGTCCCGCGCCGCGCATGGCGGTTCAGGGGCAATGTATGGCATTTCATGTGGCCTGCGGCGAGGGCGGTATGGCCACCAATCTTGATCAGTTTGGCCCGGCGCTGAAGTTACCATGGACACGGCTGGAGGCACCCGAACTCACACAAGGGTTGCGCGACAGGATGGTTGACGGATGCAATGAGATCGCAGGGGACCAGCGGTTTGAAGAAATGGCGGCAAAGCGGGACGCACAGATCGTTGCCGTCCTACGCGCCATTCGAGATAGTGACTAAAGCGTTTTTTGGTTTTCCAGTTTAGCCTTATGCTGCGCATTCAACGTTTCAAGGAAGCCTCTCAATGTGCCGGGCCAGTGTGGTGCGGCGTCCTGTTCGGGCCAGGCTTGCCGATTGGCGCTTGGTCTGCGGTTAAAGTATTTTTTGAAGGCTTGGGCAAAGTGCGAAAGTGAATTAAAGCCCGAGGCTGTCGCAATTTCTCGCACGCCCAAATCGGTTGAAATGAGCAGTACCCGGGCGTGTTGCAACCGAAGCAACAATCCAAACTGCACGATGCTGCAGCCCACCGATTTGTTGAATTGCCGTTCCAATTGCCGCTGCGACAGCCCCACCTGCCGTGCAATCTCTGGCACGCTCAGCGGGTCCGATATATTGGCTTCAATAATTTCAATCGCGGCTCGGACGTCTGGACCTAGCCGCTCAAGACCGCGTCCAAGGCTTTTTCTTTGCGGGTCTTTGCCCGATCGAACCGGATGATGCATGACTTGGTTTGAAATTTCTCCGGCCAAGGCTTCGCCGTGATGACCCCTGATGACCCTGAGCATCAGGTCAATCCCTGCTGTTGAACCAGAGCAACAGGTGATTTGCCCGGCTTCGGTAAAAAGATGCTCTTCGATATCTATGTCGGGAAATTGTTCTTGAAAGCCCGCGATATAGGACCAATGGGTTGTGGCTTTGCGGTTATTCAAAAGCCCAGCCCGCGCCAGCAAATAAGCCCCTTGTTCAACCGAGTAAATTTTCACGCCCAACCGGGCCTGAACCCGTATCCATGAAAACAGCTTTTTATTGGCGTAGCGCTCTGCCCCCCAGCTGCCGACTACAAAAAGCATGTCGTTGCGATCCAGCCGCTCTGGAGGTGACGCACATTCAACGGACATATTATTGCTGGCGGCGATAGAGGCGCCATCAAAGGAAATATGATGCACAACATAAAGCGGCGCAGGTGACAGGTAATTGGCTATGCGCGGCGCTTCTATAATATTCATCAGCGAATACATGTTGAACCGCGGCAGCAGTAGACAAAATATGTTTTGTGTCATGACCCCTCCATGCTAATTTATCTACAAGTAAGTTTCCCGAAACATGCCATGGGCACCAATTTTCGACAAGTTAAGATCAAAAAATGGCGAAAAA
>Ga0233398_1000849_pt1 | contig 13024 bp, 16 predicted proteins | sample 38DmetaG_FD_182697 | JGI IMG/M metagenome (GOLD analysis project Ga0233398, IMG submission 182697) | Seawater microbial communities from Monterey Bay, California, United States - 38D | ecosystem: Environmental > Aquatic > Marine > Coastal | place: USA: California | collected 2016-10-02
TTAATGATGGCAATTTTAAGGTTACTTCAATTATCGCCAAAAAAGTTGATTGGAATCAATCAAAACTTAAAGAGGCAATTTCTCAAATCAAGGAACATGGTGATAACCCTTATGAATATGTCACCATCGCTTACAAGCTTTCTGAAGCCAAATTCAACGCTTGGCCAGAATATATCAAGAAGTTCTTTAGACCTGCCAGAATACTAAAAACAAGTAAGGAAAGCTTCAAGATTGAAGAAATTAAGGAGGTTTGCCATGAATAAAAAATCACAAAGAGCTCCTCTCAATATCAGATTTGGTAGATATGTTTATTTATCGGAGAACAGCAACTGCTGGGAATGGCGAGGAGCAAAAAATGAGCATGGATATGGTGTTATCGGAAAAGGAGGCAGAGGATCTGGTCTAGCTAAGGCTCATCGAGTTTCTTATCAGATTTTCTACAACACAAAACTTACTTCGAGAGAGTGCGTATGTCATTCCTGTGACAATCCAGAATGCACAAATCCTGATCATCTATTTTTAGGAAGTCAGAAAGAAAATCTAAAAGACATGTTTGCTAAAGGTAGAAATAGCAAGCCACCAGTCCGTTTGGGTGAATTAAACAACAAGTCCAAATTAACAGAAGAAGCTGTAACTAGGATAAGGGAATTATCTCTTTTGGGTCAATCATCCCGGATATAGCAAGTCAATTCTTTGTCGCTCACTCAACAATTTTATCAATTATTAACCGTAAATCATGGAGACACGTATGAACAAATTACCTATTATTAGCGCCGATGAGCGCATGAAGGAAACTAGAGGAATTAAGGGATGCATCTTCGGCCCAGCCGGAGTTGGGAAAACCTCTCTTTTATGGACTCTTGATCCAAAAACTACTCTTTTCTTTGATCTTGAGGCTGGAGATCTAGCTGTTGAAGGATGGCCTGGCGATACAATCCGCCCTAAAACTTGGGAAGAATGTTGTGATTTTGCAGTCTTTATTGGAGGGCCAAATCCATCTCTTCGTCCTGAGCAGAAATTCTCATCTGCACATTTTGATTCAGTTTGTCAGAAGTTTGGCGATCCAAAATCTCTAGATAAATACGAGACCATCTTCATCGATTCTATCACTGTCGCTGGTCGTCTTTGCTTTCAATATGCAATGGGTCAACCAGAGGCAATATCTGATAAATCAGGAAAGCCTGACACCAGGGGAGCTTATGGTTTGCATGGGAGAGAAATGATCAATTGGCTCACCCATCTTCAACATACCAGAGCCAAGAATATTTGGTTTGTAGGTATTTTAGATCAAAAGCTCGATGACTTCAATCGCAAGATTTACTCCCCTCAAATTGAAGGATCAAAAACCGGTCTAGAACTTCCGGGCATTGTTGATCAAGTCATCACTATGGCCGAGGTCAAACAGGATGATGGCCAAGGGGAAGACAGTTCCTATCGAGCATTCATCTGCCAAACACTCAATCCCTTTTCCTATCCAGCAAAAGACAGATCAAGGCGATTAAACGTAATTGAAGAGCCTCATTTAGGCAAGCTAATGACAAAGATTAAGTCAGAAGCAAAGCCTATCGGTGAGCATCTCCAATATTCAAATTTTAACAATAATAACTCAAATAAAGGTAAATAACTATGTGGAACGATTTTAACAATTCAGACAATCAAGCATCTTACGATTTAATTCCAAATAACACTCTAACAAAAGTTAGAATGCAAATCAGACCAGGCGGTCATGATGATTCTAATCAAGGATGGAGTGGTGGATACGCAACCAAAAACCAAAATACAGGATCAATCTATCTTTCTTGTGAATTTGTGGTTTTAGAAGGTGATTTTGCTAGAAGAAAAATATGGAGCCTAATTGGTCTTCATAGTGAGAAAGGCCCTGAGTGGGCAAATATTGGTAGATCTTTTGTAAAAGCTATCCTCAATTCTGCAAGAGGTGTAGCTGAATCTGATAATTCAGAAAAAGCTCAAAATGCCAGACGCATAAATGGTCTAAAAGATTTAGATGGCATTGAGTTTGTTGCCAAAGTCTCTGTTGGTAAAGATCAAAATGGTGATGGCAAGAATGAGATCAAATTCGCCATAACTCCTGATCATAAGGATTATGCTAAATTGATGGGAAATATTTCTATCCCTCAGCAAGCATCCAATGCGCAGCCACAAGCCGCATCAAATAATCGTCCAGCTTGGGCTCAGTAATCAAATAAATTAAGGGTAATTTAAAATGATACTGAGACCAAGACAGCAAGAATTTGCAAATAAGAGTGTTGCCGCCCTAAAAGAGCATGGCAACACTCTGGGCATAGCTCCAACAGGCGCAGGCAAAACACTCATTTTGTCCAAAGTCACCGGAGGGATAATTCAAAAAAAGCAAAAAGCTCTAATTCTTGCCCATCGTGATGAGTTAACTTCTCAAAACAGGGATAAATTTCTTAAAATTAATCCCAAATTTTCTACATCAATTTTTGATGCTAAAGAGAAGTCATTTGCTGGTCAGGCTGTTTTTGCCATGGTGCAAACTTTATGCAGACAAAGCAGCTTGAACCAAATTCCTAAAATTGATTTTTTAGTAATTGATGAGGCGCATCACTGCACCTCTGATTCTTACCTTCGAATTATAAATCAGGTCAAAAAGATAAATCCCAAGCTTCTAATTTATGGTGTAACTGCAACTCCAAATAGAAGTGATAAGAAGAATCTATCTGGCGTCTTTTCTAATGTTGTTGATCAAATCAGAATATCAGAATTAATTGCATCAGGTCATTTAGTGCCACCCAAAACCTATATTATTGATGTTGACACGCAAAGAGATTTGGGAGCGGTCAAAAAAACTGCTGGCGATTTTGATATGAAGGAAGTTGAGGAGATTATGAATAAATCTCCGATCACTCAGGAGGTTTTCAATAAATGGCAAAAATATGCAAGTAACAGAAAAACAGTAATTTTCTGCTCCACTATTAAGCACGCAATTTCAGTTGCAGAAATTTTTAACAATAATGGCGTCAAAACAGTTTTAATTCACGGTAATTTAACTGATTTAGAGAGGAAAAATACTCTTGCTGAATATGAGCAAGGTGACGCAAAAGTAATCGTAAATGTAGCGGTTCTAACTGAAGGCTGGGATTATCAACCAACCTCCTGCGTTGTTTTGCTTCGTCCCTCATCATTTAAATCTACTATGATTCAAATGATTGGTAGAGGGCTTCGCGTAGTATGTCCCGATCTTTATCCCGATATCACCAAGGATGATTGTGTAATTTTAGATTTTGGAACTTCAAGCCTAACTCACGGATGTTTAGAGGTTGATGCAAATTTAGAAAACACCAAAAAGTCAGAAAATAAAAAACCGTCAAATTCACAAAAAAACTGCTTTGAGTGTAATGCTCTAATTCCCAGTTCTTCAAAAGAATGCCCTTTATGTGGTGCTGATCTTCATATTTTAGAACAAGAAGAGGTAAAAGAAGAGTTAGTGGACTTTGAGATGACAGAAATTGACCTACTTACCAAAAGATCAAATTTTAGGTGGTGCGACTTATTTGATGATGAATCTTCCTTTATGGCCTGTGGCTTTAATGCCTTTGCAGGAGCTTTTCTACTAAATGATAATTGGCACGCAATTGGTGGCAGTGAATTTCTAGGAATCAAATTATTAGCACATGGCTCAAAGCAAATATGTCTCGCTGCAGCAGATGACTTCCTCAATGAAAATGAAACTTATGAGAACGCTTACAAATCCAAAAAATGGCTCAATGAAGCAGCATCAATAAAACAGATCAATCTTCTACCTCATAAATACCGAAGCGATTTTGGCATCACCAAATATAAGGCAGCCAATCTCCTTAAATTCCATTTTAACAAAACAGTGATCAAGAACCTGCTACTGGGAGGTGCGCCATGAAAGTCTGTCAAATATGTAAAAGAGAAGCAGGAGGATTTGGATTTATTCCTACTCCCCTTCGAGCAGGAGATCCGAGGAATCAGAGATACAGGAAATATTTTTGCTCCCGTAACTGCCAAGAAATTTTTAGTAACCATTTTAAAGAAAAAACAATGATCGATTTAACAAAAGCAGAAAAAGACTCAATCGAATACGCATTAAAGCCACTCGGTGAATATGTGGCAGAAATTGGCATAAGCAGACCTTTAGCTGATTATTCAAGGGAAGAAGTTCTTTGCCTGATTGAAGTGGCTGTCACCGCCTATCAAGAATCTATGCAACAAAAAGAAGCTGATTCAGAGGAGAATTTGCCATGCTAGATTTTAACCATAGACCAAAATTATCGGAAGAGATATCAGCTCTAATTAACAAGGCGCTCACAAAAGAAAATGAGCAACAAACCCCAAGGGATTATCTTGGCGCATCTCGTCTTGGAGTTAGTTGCAATAGAGCTTTGCAGTTCGAATATACCAAAACTCCAAAAGATGAAGGTCAGAATTTTTCTGGCAAAATTTTAAGGATATTTCAGGCGGGGCATGTTTTTGAAGAGCTGGCAATAAAATGGTTAAGAGATGCTGGATTTGAGTTAGTCACCAATAAACCAAATGGCGATCAATTTGGCTTCTCTATAGTTGGCGGAAAGATCAAGGGTCATATTGATGGCGTAATTACATCAGCTCCAAATGAGTTAAACCTAAAATTCCCAATGCTCTGGGAATGTAAATCCCTCAATAATAAGTCTTGGAACGACACCGTCAAAAAAGGATTAGTAATTTCAAAGCCAATCTATGCGGCGCAAATTGCCATCTACCAAGCTTACATGGAAAGCTCTATCCCTGATATTTCTAAAAATCCTGCTCTTTTTACCGCTATTAATAAGGATACAGCAGAAATTCATTTTGAACTAATCCCCTTCGATAAATCCTTAGCTCAAAGCCTAAGCGATAAAGCGGTCAAAATTCTAACGGCGACTGAGGCAGGAGAATTACTGCCCCGAATTTCAAGTGATTCTTCCTATTTTGAATGCCGATTTTGCCCATGGAGTGAGCGTTGTTTTAATCTCAAATTTTAAATGAATATGAATGATTTTTTAGATTTTAACAGCGCCAATAATCAATATTCTACTTCAGAAAAACTTGATACTGATGACATTAGAAATGATCTGCTTAGCAGAATAGATGAAGCTCTAAATTATCTACTGCCCCAAGGATATGTTCAAAATAACTGTTTTTATATTGGTGATACAGAGGGTAATAAAGGCAAAAGTCTAGTTGTTCAGTTGCAAGGAGATAAGCAAGGAAGCTGGTTTGATTTTGCTACTAATCAAGGCGGTGATCTTTTTAATCTATGGGCTGAGGTCAGAGGCTATGGCAAAAATGAATTTCCCAAACTTTTAACTGAAATTAATGAGTGGTTAGGAAATAATCCAGTTAATGCAAAAAATGCATTAACTACCGAGAAAAGCTCGGTAGTTCAAAAACTCCCACCAATGGATATTCTTGGCAAACCATCTGCCGAGTGGAATTATCTTGATCGAAATAACCGACTCCTTGCTGTTGTTTATCGCTACGATAATGATCAAGGTAAACAATTTAGAATTTGGGATATAAAATCAAGAAAAGCAAAAGCACCAGATATCAGACCGCTTTATAATATTCCAGGAATTGCAACTTCTAAAAAAATAATCCTCGTTGAAGGAGAAAAAACAGCAGATGCCTTAATTAAAAATGGCTTTACTGCAACAACCGCAATGTTTGGTGCAAATGCTCCAATTGAAAAAACTGACTGGTCACCACTTCAAGGCAAAGAATTAATCATCTGGCCAGATAATGATGAGGCAGGAATTAGCTATGCAGAAAGATTATCTAAGCATCTAACAAATATCTGCTCTTTCATTTCAGTTTTAAGCCCTCCTGATGACAAGAAAGATAAATGGGATGCTCATGATGCTGTAGCAGAGAAATTTGATATTAGAAGCTTCCTAAATACTGCAAAAAGTTTTGATCCAAAATTGCCAAGCTTCACCATATCAGAGTTTCTAAATGATGAAACTCCAATGCCAGAGGATTTGATCTCGCCAAGATTATTAACCCCAGGTGGACTTCTTCTGATTGGCGGTGCTCCCAAAGTTGGAAAGAGTGATTTTTTAATAAATTTCTTAATCCATATGGCAGCAGGTGAATCATTTCTTGGATTAAAACCACCAAGACCTCTTCGTATATTTTATCTGCAAGCTGAGATTGGCTATCATTATATGAGAGAGCGAATCAAGAAGCTAAAAGTTTCAAAAGAAACAATTGCTAAAGCGTCCAGCAATTTAGTCTCTACGACCAACATTCAAATGATTCTAAATGATAATGGCGTTGATACAGTTTATAAAACCATCGCTCATAATTTTCCTAATCAAAAGATAGATATTTTATGCATTGATCCAATCAGGAATCTCTTTGACGGAGGGGCTCCTGGCTCCAGCGAAAATGACAATAATGCCATGTTATTTTTCCTGCAAAATAGGATTGAGAAACTTCGCTCAATGCTCAACTCAGATATGGGCATTATCCTTTGCCATCATACTAAAAAGATTAAAAAGAAAGAAGTTGAAGAAGATCCGTTTCAAGCATTTTCTGGTGCCGGAAGCTTAAGAAGTTTCTATTCAAGCGGCTTAATTCTTCATCGCCCTGACGAGCTTGACTCAAGAATAAATCTATATTTTGAACTGAGAAATGGTTCATCTATTCCACGCAAAATCGTTGAGAAAGAAGATAATAAATGGGTTGAGTTAAATCCTTTTGGAGAAAGATTGGTTCGTAAAACCTACGGAGAAAAACTTGACGCTGAAAGGGATAGAAAGGCAGAGGTGATATTAAATCTAATCAGATCTGAATCTCTCAAGGGTAATCTTTACACCAATAATCAGTTTGCTGAGAAATTCGAAAATAAAGAAGGTCTTGGATATATCGACTCAATAAGCAGAAGGATATCTGTTTTATCCACCAAAGGATTTATCAAATTTAATCGAAATTTCAGTGAACTTGGCATCAGCAATATAAGGTCAAAATATGGAATTCTATGTGTTGAAAGCATGAAATTCATATCTCCTGATAACGAGAAAATAAATATTTTTCCAACTCACTATAAATCACCAAATGTAGGAACGGTTTTAGAGGTAAAAGAGCCAATAATATGGCCAAAAAATGATGAGGAAGATGATGTATAATTTAGCAAAAAAATCAAGTTCTGCACCAAGTTCCGCAGTTCCGCAAAATCAAAATAACAAAATGCGGAACTTAAAGTTAAGCCCAGTATTTACAAGGGTCTTGAAGTTCCGCAGTCAAGTTCTGCACTACCCCCTTCAAGTTCCGCATTTCAATTTTAGCAAATTGTCACAAAAGCATATAAACACTGGCTTTATTCAAGTTCCGCACTGGTCAAAAAAATGCTCAAAAAAAATTCAAGTTTCGCAGTGTATAAACCCAGTACTCATATGGCTTAAGGTAACTTATTTAAGTTCCGTGGTTGTAACCCCCCATATTACATATGGGGGTAAGAAACCCCCATAGTAAAAATATGGGGTAGCTGATCAAGGGTTCAAAAAACAACAAATTACAAATCAAAATTAACTAAATTTTAAAAAATTATGAAAACACAAAAAATTCTAGCACTCGATCTAGGCACAAAAACAGGCTGGGCAGTTTGTCTGGCAGATCAAAAAATTCTCAGCGGAACTGAAAACTTCAGATCAGATCGCTTTGAAGGTGGTGGCATGAGATATCTTCGCTTCAAAAACTGGCTTGATGAAATGAACAAGCTCTCTGGTGTGGTTGATCAAATCTACTTCGAGGAAGTCAGACGCCATATCGGAGTTGATGCAGCCCATGCGTATGGTGGATTTTTAGCTCATCTTACCGCTTGGTGCGAAGCAGGAAATATCCCATATCTTGGCATTCCAGTCGGCACGATCAAGAAGCATATCACCGGCAAAGGCAATGCCTCAAAAAGCCAGATCATCAGTAAAATCACTGAAATGGGATTTACTCCCAAAGATGACAATGAGGCTGATGCCTTAGCTCTGCTGGATTTAGTAATCAAAGATCAAACGAGATAAGTATGCAAAAGGATTATCAAAGCCCACTTGGCAGAATGAAGCCAGTAAAAATCGACATTGAGAAAGTCAAAAAAGATGGCTGGAAAAATGACGGAATATTGGTGGTCAAAAAAGATGATGAGCGTCTGAGCTGGGATGAGCAAGAGCTTATCAAGCAAATTGGCAACAAAATTTACAACAATCAAAATAGGCAAAAAAATGGAAAATCAAAAATGGACTAAAGAAATCGTTGCTGATCGCTTTGAGGAGGCGGTCAGAACTTTGAGCAGGCTTCCTGCTGTTAGGGTTAATGGCTATATGTCAGCTTGGCCAGAGATCATCTACACCAAAAGAGAAATCGCCATGATGGATCGAAAGCCAAAAAGATGGCCACCTACCTCTGAAGCTATATCCAACATGGAAGAAACCTGCAAATGGATAAATCTTTTGGATGAAATTGATGATCGCAAAGTCATTTGGCTAAGAGCTTCAAGACTGCCTTGGAAGGAAATTTGCACAAAATTGGGAGTTGCCAGATCAACTGCCAATTGGAGATGGCAAAAAGCTATACTCACAATTACTAACAAACTAAATTGATTTCCTATGTTTACTAATCACTAAAAAACCATTGGACATTTCAGGCTTATTTGGGCAATATTTTTTTCATCCTCAAAAAATTGTAGCTAGAAACTACAAGGCGGATTTAAGATCTTAACGGAGATTTAAAACACCGATGTCATCCAAGGGCTATAAAAATTGGAAAAATTAAACAAAATTATTAAAAGTGTCAAAATCTTCATGGTCAGAACAAGGTTCAACATTAAGCCACAAGAATGCATGTAAAGAATTTTCTCTTACGGAAAATGAAATATTCAAGGCAATGGAGGTAAATAAATTACAATACAGAGAAAATTATGCTCACGGCAATCCATATTTCAAACTACTTCGAAGTGAAGTTGAGTCGTTGGCACAAGAATTACATGGAGTAAAGCATGCAGAAGAACAAAGAATTAAACATAAACTACTAAAGATTAATAAAGAAATAAACAGCCTTAAGAGAAAGCTCTCATCATTAGAAAAACAGAAACTTGAGTTGGTTGAAAACCAAGTAAAAATTTAACAATTTTGATTCACTTGTCATGGCAATTATCAGCTTACATTTGGAAGATCAAGCAACAAAAAGCCTAAGCCAGATTGCAAGCAGACAAATACCATTCATAGCCGCAAAAAGCCTGACCAATGTGGCGCAGAAGTCACAAGCGGAAGTTAAAAAGCATATCAGGGATGAATTTCATATTCGCAAAAAATCAGGCGGATTTGAAAGTAGCATAAGAATCAAGCCAGCAAATAAGAAAAACCTAACCTCAGAGGTTTATACCATGGCAGCATTTGCTAGCCTGCAACAAACTGGAGGTAAAAAGAAAGCCAGAGATGGCAGGCTGGCAATACCGATCTACAGCAACATCAAGGATGTTAAGAGGAAGACGACCAAGAACAGCCCCTCAGCATACCTCGCTGGTGATGCCTTCAAGATGAGAACAAAATCAGGCAAGGAAGTAATAGCACAGCGTAAGCGTGGCAGTCTTAAGATCTTATATTTCTTAAGGAAGGAAGCGGATGTCGAGAAGAGATTTGACATGGTCGAGGTCACTACCAAGGCAGTCAACGACTCCTTCGGTATGATCTTTAGAAGAAATTTACAGGATGTTTTGAGCAAATAGTAAACAAAAGTATTTGTTAGTAAACATGCTCCCTTTCTTTATTTAAATTATCAGAATAAAATAGGTACTGTCGGGCCTTTATCCATCGAGGGTAACGCGCACCGCAGCACTTTTTTAGCGTTAGCCTTTTAAAAGGGGTACGCGCTCATTTCAAAAAACAGGCATCAAGCCTTATCATTACTGGCCATTTCAAGGCGCGTACCAGAATTTAATTGGTACGCGCCTTTTTATTTTAAACAAAAAATCTTTTAAGAAAATTTAGTGTGGATTCACATACCTTCAGAATTATGTCCCTCTGCTCAGGAGTCGGTGGAATCGAGCTTGGATTCAAACTGGCTGTTCCCTCTTCTAGAGCAATCTGTTACATTGAGAACGAAGCATTTGCGTGCGCAATCCTTAAAGCGCGCATGCAAGACAAAATCTTGGATCAAGCACCTATTTGGACAGATCTTAAAACCTTCGATGGCAGAAATTGGCGTGGCAAAGTGGATTGCCTCACTGGAGGATATCCATGCCAGCCATTTAGTGTTGCAGGAAAAAAACTTGGAGAAAAAGACCCAAGACATCTCTGGCCAGAAATTAAACGACTCATCAGCGAAATTGAACCACCAATCTGCTTCTTTGAAAATGTCGGCGGACATTTACGATTGGGATTTGAACAGGTTGCAAATGACCTATCAGAATTGGGTTATAAAGTTAAGGCAAGCTTGTTTACAGCGCAGGAAGTTGGCGCTCCTCATAAAAGAGAAAGATTATTCATCTTGGCCTACAGTGATAGCGTCAGATCATCTATCAAATCCAACAGAAACTCTAGAAAATTGGAAGAAGAGATCAGAGGTGAAGAAAAAACAAGGAATCAATCTTCACAAGCCACTAAGAATTGCAGTTCAGGAATTAAAGAATTGGCCAACTGTCGTATCATCGGATGCAAATGTGGGAGCAATAATTTCTGCAAAGGACACCTACAAAATCAACAAATCAGGGACTCTGCGCAAAATCAACAAGAATGGCAAAGACGGATCGCTGGGGTTAGCCAGAACTGTAAAAATGTGGCCGACTGTGAGAAGTTCATCTGCCAACGAAGCATCAAGCAAGGAAATTCAAAACAACAATCCAAAAGCAAGGCTGGAAGTAGAAATTCAGAACTGGCCAACACCAAGAGCGATGGAGCCAGGAAGCACGAGTCCAGGATATGGCAAGGGATTAAAAAACACTGCGATAAATTGGCGAACCCCAAATGCCTCGGACGGCGAAGGAGGAATAATGGAGTGGAGAGATGGCAAAGCAGCGAAATTGAAACTGAGGGATCACTCTGTTCATGCAGTGAAATCATGGGCGACACCAACAACGAGAGATTGGAAGGATGGAAATGCCAACAATCAAACCAAAACCAACTCCCTTCTTGGCCGCCAAGCCCCACGAGCTATGAGCAGTGGGAGCAAATCCCAAATAACCTTAAACCCGCAATTCACAAACTGGCTGATGGGATGGCCAATCGGGTGGACGAAATTCGAGCCTCTGGAAATGGAGTGGTTCCGCTGGTTTGCGCTTATGCGTGGAGAGTTCTCACGGATGGAATGTGTTTGGTTAAAAATAAAACAGAATCAAAATAATCATGAAGGATAATTTTTTGCCAAAAATGGCTGATAATATTGAGATGAGGTCAGTTGAAGAATTAATTCCATATTCCAAAAATGCCAGAACTCACTCGGAAAACCAAGTCACTCAAATTGCTAATAGCATCATTGAATTTGGATTTACTAACCCGATTCTAATTGATGGCAGCAAGGGAATAATTGCTGGCCATGGAAGATTAATGGCAGCTAAGAAATTAAATCTTTTAGAGGTTCCAGTTGTTATCCTCGACCATCTATCTGAGGCGCAAAAACGCGCTTACATAATCGCCGATAATAAACTGGCAGAAAATGCCGGCTGGGATGAGGAAATTTTAGCAAATGAACTTCATGATCTTAAAGAAGAAAATTTTGATTTAGATCTAATCGGTTTTGAAGACCAGGAATTAGAAAAATTATTTGCTAACCTCTATGAAGATGGCGAGCAAAAGGAAGAGGAAAATTTGCCAGAAATTGAAGAAAACCCAATCTCAAAATCAAGCGATATTTGGCTTTTAGGTGATCATAAATTAATTTGCGGAGATTCTTGTAAAATAGAAACTTATCAACTTCTTTTAGAAAATGAGCTAGCCGATATGACCTTCACTGATCCACCATATAATGTGGATTATGGCAATACCATGAAGGATAATTTGATTGGCAAAAAGAATTCTAAAACTGGCAAAGAATATAAAAACGCATCAGGTCAGCGAACTATTTTAAATGATAATCTAGGTAATGATTTCCCTAAATTTCTTTTTGATTGTTGTTCAAATATTTTGGAGTTTACAAAGGGAGCTTGCTATATTTGCATGAGCTCATCAGAGCTTCATACTTTACAAAAAGCATTCATTGACGCTGGTGGTAAATGGTCAACTTTCATCGTCTGGGCAAAAAATCATTTTACCCTTGGCAGATCAGATTACCAAAGGCAATATGAACCAATCCTTTATGGCTGGAAAGAAAAGAATGATCATTATTGGTGTGGCGACAGAAATCAATCTGATGTTTGGTATTTCAACAAACCAAATAAAAGTGATCTTCATCCAACAATGAAGCCAGTTGAATTATGCAAAAGAGCAATTCTCAACTCTTCAAAAACTGATGACATTATTCTTGATCCCTTTGGCGGAAGTGGCTCAACCTTAATTGCAGCCGAACAAGTAAAAAGAAGATGTCGAATGATAGAATTAGATCAGAAATATGTGGATGTTATTATTAAAAGATGGCAAAATTTAACCGATAAAAAAGCTACTCACTCACAAAGTGGAGAGGCTTTTGACGATATTTTAAAAAAAGTAAATGCAGGATCATAATTCAATAAAAATCGAGGCACAAAAGTTGGTTGATGAACATGGTAAAAAAGCCATAGAAATAGCTAAAAGGAAGGTTGATAATTTAAATAATCAATATAGCCGAGCAAGTGATTTTGCCTTTTTGCTTTTGAATGAGGTTGAAAAATTAATAGAAAATTTAGATTAAAGATTGGCAAATTTTAAAGGCTTCTTTATCCCAAGGATTAGTAGCATCTTTAGAGTTTTTTAAGAAATATTCTAATGAGTATTTGAGGGAGCGTTTTTTTAACTGTGTCAATTTAAGTTAAAATGAGAATAAAATTTAATTTATTAAATTTTATTCTCATAAATAATTATAAATTTTAACATTAACT
>Ga0233398_1000852_pt1 | contig 12983 bp, 15 predicted proteins | sample 38DmetaG_FD_182697 | JGI IMG/M metagenome (GOLD analysis project Ga0233398, IMG submission 182697) | Seawater microbial communities from Monterey Bay, California, United States - 38D | ecosystem: Environmental > Aquatic > Marine > Coastal | place: USA: California | collected 2016-10-02
CATACTACATCCACCTAATGAAAGGGCTAATGTGCCCGCTAATATTTTCTCAATCATATATCTATTTATACTATTTTAGAGGTGCAATACCAACTATATGTATACGATCCTCCCATGAGGAATTTAAAGCTGTATGAGGTTTAGTAGTATCAAAGTAATATGGATAACCATTAGCTGGTACATGGAATAGTTTTAACCTATCATCAGTCATAAATGACCATTCATTTGTTTGTACCACTAAATGTATGCGTGGAGTAGGATCATAATGAAATGTATAACAACTTTTCTCAGGCAATACAAGCAATCGAGCTCGAGTCAAACCTTCAGTCTTAATAAACCTCGCTATCTCAGAGTCTTCAGGGACATTAAGCTTATTAAAATCAGCCTCTTCCATACCTTCAGGGATAGTATCTAATTGCCATACACCTGTATAAAAGTCTTTACCATCAACTGACTGTAACATCACCTGATTATCCTTTAAAGGAGGCAAGTCTTTTATCTCTTCTTTAATTTTTGTAATATTATATTTGCGATTAATCTTTTTATGTTGACTTGCATACATATCCGTGTAAGCAAGTATCTTCTCAGATTTTAATAGTTGCTCATTTTGCAAATCATCTGTAGGTGTTATTGTAATCTCTTTTACACGATGAGGATGTAACAATACAAATTCTATAGAATCAAGTACAGACTTCATAGACATTTTATTATACTCTGTTACATGTGCTGATCTTTCACTATTAAAATAACCTAAGTTTAAACAGGTTGTAGGGTAACCATTATCAAATAATTGTGAGTTAGCATCTCTTAATGCTTTCTTCTCAACAGCATAGACATAATCTGTTTTGCTAGGATGGTATATCCAGTCGGATGCATATGAACCTAAGTTAATAACTCTCTTGCCTAATCCAATAGCTTCATATAAATTGTCCACCTGTGAGAAGCCATCATGCTTACAGTTAATAAATATATCGCATTCTTCGAGAGTCTCAACTACATTCAATCTGTCATGCAGATATTTGCCTAAGCCTCTTCTAATTCCTGTTATGTAAAATTTCATTTATATCACCTGTGTAAAATATACTTTGATAATTATCTGATACAGTTTTTTCATTTCTCATTATATTAATTTTAGCTGGATGTACTTGCCACTCACTAAATATATCTGGTCGACCTGCTTTTAATCTCTTAAAAAACTTAGGTGACTTATCACGACTCCAATAAATTAATGGCTGATACAAATGTCTTAATGTATATTTTAATTCATCAAAGTTATCAATCTTATCTAATAGCTTTGTGCCATCCGTACGATATTTATTAAATCCAAAATATCTTGAGAAGACTCTTATTGCATCACCATCATATTGAGCACCTGAAGCAAGTACAGGTTCTACACCATCAAACACAAAATTATATATAAACATTTCACCTAAGTGTAAATTATGATGGCTGTAATTCTCATCTAATCTATCTCCGCCTCTTTCTTTATCCATTAAATATAATGCATTATCGCATAATGACATATCACGTTGAGATACTTCGAAATTAAATTTACGTTTATATATGTATGGTACTACTCTATATCCGCATGGTAGTGTTTCACTTTTTGGTATCATAATCTCACATCAACAATTGTTCTACGGCCACTAAATATTGGTACATCTATATTATAGAATTTTGTATTAAAGCACATGTACCTATATAACTGATCTTCAATTGTATTTAATTTTAAATCCTCTCTCCAGCATTCTGGCCTTTGATCTTTCTTTGGCTCTTGTATGATTGCACCATAACAATTATAGAACTTATGCATATCAGTAAATAATTCTAAATGACGTTCAGGTTCATACAACAAAACTCCTGACCATACAATACAATCAACATCAAATCCTACAGAGAATCTATCCCAAAATGATCCGACAGTATATTCTATATTAGGAAATTCTTGCCATGTTTCTTGACCATACTTAATAGGTTCAGGAGATGTATCGAAGCCAAAGTATTCGTATTCAGTATATCCTCGATAGTATAATATCTCATTGATTGGACCGTGTCTACAACCTACATCAACTATACCTTGATAACCGTGCTCCATAATAATATCTGCTTGTTTTTCAAATATAGGTAAAGCTTCAGGAGTATCTAAATAGTCCATACTATACATACGGTAATCTTCTTTTAACGGAACATCATCAAAGATTTCTCTAGGTAACCTTGGAAATGGAATTCCGTTTACTAAGTTAGGTTCTCTAAAGTCATACTTTTGTTTATTAGGTAAGTGCTTTCTCGGCATGTTTCTTAAATTCATGATATGTTTTATTTATACCTCTCCATGCAACACAAAATATGGCTCGAGGTGCGTTAACTACTTGTACATCGTGTAAGTAAGCAGTGTTTAATAATACAGGTTTGTCAACCAGTATTTCTCCCATAAACACAGCAGGATATTTGTCTTGCAACATATTCCAATGTTTCATGCCATGTCTATATTCTAATTGATGTTGGTGTGTTTCATATATAGAAATCTTTGCTTCACCAAACATAGGTAATAATAAATTAAATTGATTGCCTTCCCTCTCATCAAAATCTATATGAGGTGGAACACCTGATGTCAATGTAGGATTAAAATTAAAACCTGTACCATGTTCGCACATACCCATATGAACACCACTCATAATTGTAAGTATATGATCCCACTGTCTATAATAATCAGGATTTGATTTAAGAACATGTGATTGAGTACCACATTCAATATACTCTTTGCTATCTCTTCCAGGCACGTTGTTATGCTTATCTAAAAGATATTCTTTATTATATGGTATATCGATGTACTCAGCTATTCCACTTAGCATCCCACTCCTTATATTGTTCTACCCATTTCTTTGGTCTATCTGACATGTCAGGTTTTCTCTCTGGTTTATCAAGTAACTCAGTGTCAAATATTTCAATACATTCTTCTTTAACCCATTCGTAATTACCTGGTACACATTCTTTCCATCCATTATTCTTTACAAACATATTATGAACTACACCACCCATTTTCTCTACTAAGTGTTTAGTCATTTCAAAATGTCTACCACCTGCATTCTTTGTTACTGGTGTAAACGTCATTATATAGATAGGCTTGTTTGAGAATGGTCCATCTTGGCCAAGATCAGAATTAAAATGAGTTGCACATATAATCCAATCCATTGCATTCTTAAATCCAGCAGAGTAATGAGCAGTAGCTTCAGGTACAGCAAACACTAAAACATCTGCCTCTTTAATTACCTTTAAGAAACTATGTACACGTTGTAACACTCTACCATCAGCATTATTTTTATAACATATAGGCATATTAAAAGTTGTCATGTCATGTACATAATCAAGACCCATAAGACTTAAGCCTCGTGTGTTCATCGAATTTTCAGCGTGGCTAAAAGATATTCCTGTAATATTAGCCATATGGTTTATCTGCATAAAAGTGAAGACTCATTTTGTCTGTTGTTTCGCTGTCAACAGAATGATAATAATGTTGATTTGCTAAGAATACTATATCTCCCATTTCATATTTTAATTCCCCAGTTTTTTTAAAATGATCATGGTTCATTTGAGATAAAGGCTTTGCATGTTTTGACGATGCATATTTAAGATCAATATCAGTTAATGGTTCCCACATATCTATTCGTGTTCCTGCATCAATGATAGGCATAATAATATTCCAGTATCCACCACCAACTCCATCTGTGTAAGCAGTATTATCTTTATGTATAGAGTTTTCAACAGCGTCACCATAACTCCAAACAAAAGTATTTCCTATAATATTACAATCCATACTGTCTTCAATTATATCTTTATATTTTTGTGGTAAATCAATAATAGCATAATGTGTTTGGCTAAACTCTTCCTCTGCATTATAAGTACTCTGATTAATATGGTCATGCCATTCAAGTTCACCAATATGATCTAAAACATAATTAGCTAATTCTTGAGCATCTCCTTTATATGGAATCTTGTATACGCCCGTAGTCACTGGCTATCCTCCATAATAATCGATTATTATCATACACAGGTGTTCGCCTATGTAGTGATGTGAATTGGTCCATGAGTATTAAGTCACCCTTTTGAAATATATGATGTGTTTGATATTTAGATTTAAATATAATTTTCTTTAAGTCTTGAATCATTGGGTTAACATCAATCTTTTTCTTACCTTCCCATGCTTGTGTAATAAAATGGTATGGGAAATAGAAATACTCTTGACCTGTATGAGGATGCTTACCTACTAATTTACGTATAGATCCTTTACTTGCACTCATAAATTCTAATTCAGGATCACCTTTCTCTAAATTGTATATTGTATTATTTTTAAACTTTAGTTTAATTGTAATATTCCTATAATAATCTTTTTGTTCTTCATCTAAATCTTGGAAAGGTTTTGTGGTATTACATACAGATAAAGCAGTGTTAGCATCTTCCTTTACACAATATAATCCAATGAGAATATGTTCTACATTATGTCTTGAGTTACCATTTGAATGCCAACCTAATTCACCTTCGCCAAACATACCAAGCTTCTTACCCCATTTATCCTTCTTACCAGTAACAATAAAGATCTCAGGATTTTTCTTTGGGTTCATGAATAGATCAGGTGCTTCACAATCACCAAACCTTTTCATAAGTTCTACATATTGATCAGCATTTAAATCTTGTTCATGATATATCTGATGACCCTTTACTTGGATCATCGCTGCTACCCATGCTAATCTGCCATCATTAAAATTTAATATTTGAGTAGTCAAAAGCTGTCCTCCATAACATTCTATCCATATACTTTATAGGTGATCTTCTATGTATTGTTTTTACTTGGTCCATAAAGAGTATATCACCTCTCCTAAATACATGATGCTTCATATATTTTGATCTAAATACTTTTGGAAATAAATCAGCATAGAATTCATCGATGTCTAATTGCTTGTCACCGATATATGCTTCTTTTAAATATTGAATTAGAAAATACAAATATTCTTTATTATCAATTGGGTGTCTACCTACAAGTGGTCTTCTATCATCATCTTGTATAGCTTCTTTATAATATTCATTACTTACATTGAACTCACCTTCTCTACCACGGTAATCACTATTAGGCCATAGGCTTACACCTTTACCATCTAAGTGCACATCAATACTACGATAATAATCTTTCTCTTCTTCAGATAGATCTGCGAACATATGTGACCAATTACATATTGAGAGCACGGTATCTATACATTCTTCAACACAATATAATGATACTACATATTCAGTTAGCTTATGTCTACCAGCACCATTTACATGCCACTCTAATTCTTGATCTCTAAACATACCAATAGCATTTCCATCCTCGTCTACTTGACCAGATACAATACTAATTTCGGGGGTGTCAGGTGGATTCATCCAATAACCTTGTTTCTCAAGTTCACCTATACGGCCACATACTTCAATGTGTTGTTCTCGTGTTAGGTTTTGGTCATGGAGTACTACCGAACCATCTTCTATAATTTTATTTGCTAATTGTCTAAAGTCTTCGTCGCTATAATCTAATATCTGTGATGTCATTTTGTCCGTCCAAACTAAACATAAAGGCTATACGTGGTTCTTCGCTTTCATTAAACACTCCGTGTGCGAATCCAGTATTAAAGAAATACGCTTTGCCTGCTTCTAAATGTGTCTCTACAATCTCACCTTTTACCTTAAATTTATTTATCACTTTCTCATTTGTATATACTGGTATCACAACTCTTGTTGCATAGGTAGGATCATAATCTATGTGCATCGGGACATCAGTACGTCCATCAAGTTTAGTAATACGAATTCTCATCTTATCACATTCAAACTGATTAGCTATTTCTTCAAAGTAACTTCCAATAAATTTATCATTTGGCTTATTATATAATTTTTCTTCATTCCTTCTTAGTCTTACTTTTATATCATCAGTATACGGTAACTCTTCACCGTTAAGCTCGGTTAAGTTTATTTGTTTAAAGTTATCGTATACAGATTTGCTTAAAGCCATATGATTATCACATAATGCTTTGTTTGCAGTTTTAACATCTACATATTCACTTGCAAGTTTATCTGTAGCAGCTTGAAGCTTATCAAGATCTATATTGATATGCTTTAACTCACCATGAGTAGGTAATTTATATTTTGTTCTTGGTTCCATAATTCTATTTATATGACTATACAACATAATCGTGATGTTTCCTTAAGTGAGATTTATACCATGTAGCAGTTCGTAATAGTTTACGTGGTTTATCTTTTAATATATCTGGTCTTCTATGTATACCTATTACATTATCAAATAAACATATGTCGCCTTCTTTCCACGTATGTTGATATACGTATCTATCATTACATACATAATCATTCCATAATTCATCGAATAATTCTTTTGAATGCTCGTAAGGTTCGCCATCTTTTAAAAATGTATGTATTTCATATGGACTAAAGAATAAACCTTCGACACCTAATGGGTGATCAGGTACAAGTTTATGATTATTCATTATACCACGAGATGCACCAAACTTATGTTTATTCTCTGATTCCATATTGAGCGCATTAAATATCTCACGAGTCTCTCTATTCTTTTGTATCTCTCTTAAAACTTCTTCACCGTATATCTCTCCAAACTTTGGTTGCCATGCCTCTTTTATTAAACCTAATGTTCTTTTTGGGTCATGCACAACTGTTAATTCTCTTAAAAGATTTTGTTTCTTTTCAGGCAATTGATTAAAATATGGTATTGAACTAGCAAACCATGTTTCAGTTTCATATGTGATTGTCTTCGCATATAACCCTATGACTTCTTCTGCATCAGCAACTGGTGTCATATTTGTATGCCAATCTAATTCATAGTCGCCAAACAATCCTTGGTTTCTTTCATCAACCATTTCATTTGTTACCGTCCAAAATAAATCTGAATGTTCTTTATCAGTACACCATATCTCTGGACTCAAGTGATAACCTAAACCTAATGACCATTCAGCATACTCTTCTGGAGTTGCTCCGCTATCTCTTATAACAACTACTCCAGCATGAGCAACCATTCTTGCTATATTATCTGGGTTTAATTCTTCTAGTGGAATTCCTATATATTGTGGTGTTACCATTCTACCTCATTTGTTAAACAAAGTCGAGCTACTGGATTACCCTTTGCTCGCCTTCTCTTTTTATAATATGGATCACCTGATGTTGCAAGGAAAAAACAATCAGATGGTAATAAACTATATTTTTTACATAAGTCTATTTGTGTTTGTCTATGACGATTAAACATTTCATCAACTGCATAGTTACTCATAATAAGATCCATTGTTTTTACTGATGCATAATTCCAATTCTCAAATTCTTTTAATAAGTGTAATGTCTTATGTGGTTTCTTTGTATAGACTAAACCTAATCTATTGCCTATCATACCAAATCCTTTTGAGAAACTAAACATCACTTGTTCAGTATTTTTTGGTACATGTATTTTTTGTATGTTCGTACTACTTATATATGTGCAATCTAATATAACTGGACACTCGATATCTTTTAAGTCATTGTGAATATTACCACAACGAGCAGATGGATTAGATAGGTATAATACTTTATGCGGATCAATATCATCATCAATCTCTGTGCCAGCATCGATTATATTAGGATACTCATACTCACCTTTAATGTATTGCCATTGACGATCTTCTGTCATTAACCATTGATGAATAGCATCTGTTGTACCATTCGTAACATAACAATAATTGAATTCACTTAAATCAATAATGTCATGAACCCACGTTCGATGTGTAGCCTCAACCCATTCTAAATCTTGAGTTGCTTGTCCTGATCCACGCTTGTAATAAGTATCGGATATGCGTTGTTCTTTTAGAAGATGCCAAACATCTTCAGTCATAGGAACATCAACCCATCTATTATTTCTTAATTCTTTTTCCAAAATCTATTCGCCAATTTACCACCTAAATCATATTTACCTAATATTAATTTACGTGGGTGTGCATGATGTGTCTCATGATAACCATCACCACCTAATATCCAATTCATCCATGGTCCATCTTTCGGTCCTTTCGGAAAGTGACCAAATATATTTAACATACCAAACCCTACTTTAGCAAACATGAATGGCATGAATGCTGCAGCCCACCAGAAATAAGGTGATATTAACATACATGCAGCCCAATATAAGAATAAGAATGTCTTCCAATTGTTATGAGCCCATACAAGTCTTGGGTTATCATATAAGTCCTTTGCAAATTTAACTGGAATATTTGGTATAGTCCAAGTAGTAGTTGCTACTCTCCATATACCGATCTCTTTCCAATTATGTGGATCGAGTGGTCCCTCTGTATCTGCATGATGCATTCTATGACTTGCCACCCAACCAATAGGTGTACGAACACAAGCAATAAGTATGCCTATAATAAAGCCCCATTCATGGAATGTGCTAGTCCTAAATTGCCCGTGAGCAAAATATCGATGTAGTCCTACAGAGACAGCATAATGTGTAATTATCTGACACCATAAAAATCCTAAGGCTGTAGCCCAAAAAAATAATTCCCAATTCATATTATACTAGTTAAGTTTAAATTATATACCTATTTATATCATATAAATAGAAGTATATTTGAAAATTAAGAACCCATGTTAAATATAGTATGTACTAGTAAACCATGTGATGGACTATTCTATTATAGTTATGAATACTGTTCACACCTCAACCAAAAAGGTATTGAAGCACAAGTCTATGTTGTAACCCATAGAGATTTTACTTCAGGTGATTACACTGAATCTATTAGTGACAAGTATATTCATTGTAAGAATATAGTATTCAATAATGAATATATTGAAGATGGTGTTACGTCAATGATCCTAGGTAGAAGCATGTTAACCTTAGCTCATATGGCATGGAATGATTATAGTGACATGCAAAAGGCATCTCTTAAAAAACTATTTGGTGATAAACTCTTATCTGTTTATTCAGAAAATCATCCGAAAGATTATCCTAAAGCTTTAAAACGATTTAAGCCAACACATGTTATTGACTTATGTGACACTGATGTCTATCCTAATGGTGTTGGTGAACACTTTGAGAAGATAATACATTTCCCTATATACAAAGAAGTTGAAGAAGATATTCAGTTCGATCATTTATTCTTAGGAACGAATGACAAGTATTATGCAAAGGTACAAGAAATAATAGGTGATTATCCTGATCATGGTATATTAACTTATCCACAGAAATATTTAGATTTAGAGAATAACAATCTAAGATGTCCTGTCCATAATCTATTAGGTAAATTCAAAACATATGTTTATACTAAAGATACATTTGATCCTGCTCCTAGATTGTTTCAAGAAGCTAGATGGCTTGGTAAAGAAATAATTTACCATAGGAATGATGATGTGAAAGATGGTGGTTATTGGTATTGGAAGAGAGGTATAAAGGTACAAGATCTAGAACCTATTATTACAGCCTTAGATACTTTTGAAGGTAAGATTAAATTAGAAACTGAATTAGTTACAGTGCATAAAGAACAGATTGGCAATTTAAAAGAAGCTGATGGTGTAGATTTTTTCGTTGATAAATTTAAATTAATGCATGCCGATAATTGGTTTTGTTCTATGCCATTCCGAACACCTTATGTTAACGAGGATGGATACTATGCTCCGTGCAATATTAGTGACCCTACTCAAAATAAATACAAGTCAATGAAAGCTTGGATGGAGAGTGGCGAACTGAATAGTCTACGTAAAGAAATGTTAAATGTAGATAAGAAAAAACTATCAACAATAAAGCACTGTGAAGTGTGTGTTAACAAAGAAAAACGTCCTAATAAGCAAGGTGTAATAACTTCAAAAAGAATAGAAGAGAATAATAAATACCAAGATCTTTATTCAGAAGCATGGGATAATATTTTAAATTCTGCAACTAAGATAGTAAGAGGTGAAAAATATAAGGTTGAAAATAGAACACTTGAAATTACAGTACGTGATAAGAAACAATATAAAGAAATTATAAAACTTGCTCCTTATGTTAAAAAATTAAATATTAATAATCCAGCAGAAGAACTATTAGATAAATTAGTTGAAATAGATGAGGCTAAAAATATAGAATTAAAAGTCAATTACGCATATCACAATAAACATTATAAACATATTGATGTCCATGTAAAATTAGATGGAGTTAATTTCTATCAAGATTTCTTACATCCTGAAATTAAATATGCAGATATTAAATCAAGCTTAGATTTAATTCCAACTGGACCGCTATCAAATACTGATATCCATATACATTCTAAAGTTAACTTTTTAAGTGCAATACGCTTGTATGAAATTCCATCTTTCTTTCAACACTATAATCTTTCATGGTCAGAAAGCAATGACAATAGTATGATGAAAGCTAATAATTTACCACAAAAACTTAAAGATAAATTAATTAAAAAATATGAGAAGACTAGAAACTTTAAAGATATAGCTGATGTTTTAAGAAAGCCACCTGAAGAAGATTTCGATTCAAAAGAATTATATGAATATATGATGACAACTTATAATAAAGAAAATTTATTTGATCTCACTTTATTTGATACATTTCCAGAACTTATACCAGACTATGGAGGTTTAGATCCTGAAGAATATTGTGTAGAACTACCACAACTTGCTGAAGTAGCAAACTCATGTAGAGATTTTTTAAATAAACTTTTAGACAGTAGACCAGAATTACCTCCAGCCAAATCTCGTAAGGATGCTGAAAAGATATTTCTTAAAAAAGGATTACCTGTTCCTGCCACTCCAGCAGAGCAACCCGCTCTATTTGATGGTGATATAAAAGGACAAGTATGGTATGACGGTATAATATGTTATGAGATACCACGACCTCACGCAGTATACAATATAATTAATGAGGATTTATTTAAAGAAGATCCAATACGTGCTTACTTAAGTGAAAAAATTCAAGGTGTAGATTTTTTAGCACATAAAGATACCGGATGTGTTTTAATATTTCCATATGATACTGATGATAGTTATAAATTACAATATCAATCAGAGCATGGTAAGCTTCTTTACGAGCATAAATACAAGTATGATAAGGATAATAATGTAATACCTATCCTGCATAACGGTATGGTTCACCAACACCAAGTAATTTATGAAAGTAAAAAAACTAAATACTGGATTCAAATAGTAATAAATCCTAAAAAGGGTGGTTGGAAAGAACTAAAGGAACAAATAAACAACGGTATATTTTTTAACAATAAAAGAGAAAGAAATGGATCAACTAGAACATCTAGATAAGAGAAGACATATAATGAAGTTCTCCGATGTAGCTCCAGCAAAAGAGCTTATTGAAGAACTATTATGGAAGGCATGGAAGGTAACACCTTCAAAGAATAACTTTATGCCATATCAGGTAAATGTATTAGGCCCTGATAAACAAGCTGAAAAAATATCAGTATGGAATAAATCAAAGAAGAATAAAAAACGTACTAACGAAGAACAAATACCAGGTTCTGAGTTTAACGAGTTTGAAGAATGGGATGACAAAGATGGCACTAATATATACTTTGACCATCTAACATCTGCACCATATCTTTTAGTTATCACTCAAAGAGTTGAGATGGGTAATCAAATGTATCAGAAAAATGTAAGAGAAGGTGACTATTATGAACAAATGCATGCAGAAGCTTTACCATCAATAGCGAGAGGTACTTCTGTTGAGGTAGGTATGTTTGCAGCTAACCTAACTTCATTTGCTATCGAGGCTGGAATAGATGCTTCAACTATACTTTGCTTTCCAGCAGATATAAAAGAATGGGGTGACTTACCATGGGTAGAACACCCTGTGCTTTTACTTATGAGTCTTGGAAATTGTGAGGAGTCACGAAGAGAATTCATGGCAAGAACTAATCAGGTAATGCATGAACTAGACTTAAAACCGGAGCCGGAGAGCGTAATAAACTGGGTATAAAGTTGTACATTTGAACTAAACTATGTTATAATATACTATGGAAAAAACTATATTTTTATTAATTGATTTTGAAGGACATCCACTGGTATCAGATGAGATGACTAATAATCTTAGGTATTCATACTTAAAACAATTATTATTTAATGATATGTCAGATGCTGATTACTTTAATTTAATTATCGTATCAGACCATACTGATCTTCATAGTAAAATGAATGAACTTCAAGTGATGACAGAAAAAGAAGGTCGTCACACATGGATAAATATTGATCCAGATAATCCACCTACGGTTGATGATATTGTATTAAAGGTAGCTCAAAAGGGTTATAAAATTCAAAATGTTGTTGTAGGTGGTTGTAATACTGTAGGTTGTGTTTTTGATGCAACCTCATATTCTTCATTATACTGGGCTAAAGCAGGATATCCTGTACAGATATTTCTTCCTATGTGTGCTGATTATCAAGTAAGTGGTTTAAATCAAGTTGAAGTAAATATGACTGCATTTGGAGATATATATAATGCAATCAAGAAGAATGATGTATTTAAAGAGATCGATCTTATAAGCAGAGTATATACAATATGGTTAGATCCAAAATTAAAATATGTCGTTAATGACAAGGGTGAATCTAAAAGAGGAATAGGACAATGAGTGAAGAAAATTTTGACATTTCAAACTATGTAGATGAATGGAATGAAATACCTAAGGAAGCAGTAAAGCCATTACCTAGGTTTATGACTAAAGGTGGTCCAGGTGACAATGAATTTGAAATGTCTTTACTTGATGGCAAAGTTGATACATCAGCTTGGTTTGTTGATCCTCTTATAGAAGAACAAGGAGATAATACAGGTCCATGGAATTATAATCCTGATGTACTTAAGAAAGGAACATATGCTCAAAAAGCAAAAGACCAAGAGTTATTCTTTTGTCACATTCCATTTACTCAATTGTATATAGAAATGGGTGGTCATTATGCAGCATGTTGTTTTGGCGCAGAAGCAGATG
>Ga0233398_1000856_pt1 | contig 12968 bp, 10 predicted proteins | sample 38DmetaG_FD_182697 | JGI IMG/M metagenome (GOLD analysis project Ga0233398, IMG submission 182697) | Seawater microbial communities from Monterey Bay, California, United States - 38D | ecosystem: Environmental > Aquatic > Marine > Coastal | place: USA: California | collected 2016-10-02
CTTCAGGAACTGGAACAGTCACTGTTAATGGAACGTTAGTAGAGTACACCCCAGCAGTAGACTTTAATGGAACAGAAGAAGTTAGTTACACGGTATCTGATGGTTTATTGACTTCAGCAGGGGTATTAACTATTACAGTCACCCCAGTGAATGATGCACCTATAGCTATTGAGGATATTGCTTCTGTTCTAGAAAATGCTTTTATGACTAGTATTGATGTTATTTCAAATGACATAGATGTAGATGGTGATATCTTAACGCTAACTGATGTCAGTTACTCAGGATTGGGAACGGTTGTTGTTAATGTAGATGAGTTCTCAGTTGATTATACTCCAGCTCCAAATTTCATTGGTACAGAAGTAATAAATTATTCAGTTACAGATGGAATCTTATCTTCAGAGGGAGTATTAAAGATAAATGTAATTACTCCTGAAGAAATCCAAATAACAAAACCTGAATTAAATATTCCAAAATTTTTTACTCCAAATGGCGATGGAATTAATGATACATGGAATATTAAATGGAATAACGTAAGTAATTATAGAATAATTGAAGTTAATATTTATAATCGCTATGGTAAAATTTTAAAAAAGTTAACTTCTTTTGATAACGGTTGGGATGGAACTTACAACGGAAAATTAATGCCACCAAATGACTATTGGGTAGCAATAAAATTAGTACCTATGAATGAAACTAAAAGAATAATAATTGAAACAAGTAATTTTTCTTTGATTAGATAAACAAGCCAAAATTGTAATAAAAAACTTTATGATTGTTTCTTTAATTCTTCAGTAATTATTTTTATTAGTTCATCAATTTTTTCAATATAAAAATTCTCTGTTATGTATTGTAGAGATGTAATTTGTTGATCAAGAATTTTCTTAAAAGTTTGATCATTTAATTTTGATTTTACAAATTTTGAATCAACAAAATTACTAGTGTCACTAGGAAACTGATTAAAAAAATAATCATTTACTCTTTTGTCAATGAAGAATTTATGTTCCTCTTCTAATTCTTTATAAATAGAATAGTACACTTCATAGAAATTAACAAGTTTAGACCTCAATTTACTATTTGAAATTAAATTTAATTTTCCACTTGATTTGAGGCTAATATATTCTGAATTCATTTTGTAATGAACATAGGGTCCGAAATGAAACTTTAAAGAGTCTAGATTATCTGTTTTATTATTATATAAAATATCAATTAAATATTTTCTAGTATAACTATATCTTTTTTTAAAACTCTCTAAGACATATTTTTCAGTTTGTAAGTCTCTCTTTACTATTTTTAGGGCTTTTACACCGTTATCTTGTTTCAGTTGATTTAAATCCCAATTGTTTATGTAAACAGCTATTAAAATACCAATTACAACTAGAATAATCTCACCAATTGAATACGCTAAGTAATTTCTAATTTTTCGAGAAAAAATAAATTTCTTTTTGTTTTTTTTAAAAATTCTAATCATATTTAATATAAAACTTTTTCTATTAATTTTTTTAAGAAACTAATTTATAAAATAAATAATAATTTTAATATTTTAAGGACAGATTTATTGTGTTTATTGAAATTGTGAAGTAATTATTTTTGTTGGGCTTTATTTATTCTAAACACTTCCCTCAAAAATCCTGTAAAAAACAAAAAATCCGAACAAAATGTTCGGATTTTTTTGTGGTACCTCCAGAAATAAAACCATCAAATATTTTCCTGACTATCAGTTAGTTACAAAAAATATGGTACACATTGTGTACCATTTGTGTTTTATTATGGTACTCATTGTGTACCACTTGATTCCTTGTGTACCACTAGTGTATTTATATGATTAAACCTGATTTTAAATGAGAGTTTAGTTTTCTTATTGTTTATTTGTAAAATGTTTTTAAAGGTTTTTTCTTTCGTTTTAATATTCTTTTCATTGTCATCTTCTTTTTCACAGGAAGTGGAAATAAAAAATACAATCTGGGAACAAGAAGGATATGACAGAATCTTGAAAATAGAGGACACAACTTACACTTATTATAATTATGATAAGTACGGATGTTCAATCTTAGTTCAAGGTGATTTTGAAGGAAGATTTAAAGTTATTGATTATAAAAAAAACTTACTTGTTTTAAATCCTGGAGGAATTGTTGAATATCGGTTTAAAAAAATAAATAAAGTTCCTACTGAGTGTTTTTCCATTAAAAATGATAGGGACTACTCTTTTGATATCAATTTTAAATCTTTCTGGGAAACCTTTAGTAGAAACTATGGTTTTTTTGAACAAAGGGGAATTGATTGGGAAGAAATATACAGGGTTTATTTACCAAAAATTAAATCTTTAAACTCCTCACAAGATTTTGGAAAGTTATTTAAAGAAATCGTTGACAAATTTAATGATGGACACATAAGACTTGATATTCCGGAATTAATCCAACAACCTCCAAAAATAAAGAGGGAGAAAAGGACTTACTCAAAAGACCAAATATTAGATAGTATTTCAAAAAAATATCTTGTAACACCATTCGATTATAATAATGGTGTAATTCGTTGGGGTATAATTAAAAATAGAAATATTGGGTATATAGGAATTAGAGACATGAATGGGTTTTCAAACTACATAACCGATAATATTGAAAACACAATCACATTTGATAGTGTATATAAAGAGAGGGAAAAATTTTATCAACCCTTAGAACAATTTAAAAATGAAATATTAGGTGTAGAGTTTATTATGGATAAAGTCTTAAAGGATTTAAATGAAACCTCATCAATAATAATTGATTTAAGGTTTAATGGTGGTGGTTATGAAACTGTTTCTTTAAAATTACTTAGTTATTTTATTAAAGATGAGAAACACATTTTTTCAGTAAAAACAAAAACTTCAAATGGGTTTACTCCAGTTCAGAAATACTACATTAAACCTTCCAAAAAGAGTGAAAAAAATATTTATTTATTAACCTCCCCGTTTTCATCAAGTTCTACAGAAATATTTGTGTTAGGGTCTTTGAGTTTTAACAATTTTGAAAGATTAGGTTCTAAAACAAATGGAATTTTTTCAGAACTCTTATGGAAACAACTCCCCAACGGTTGGGAATATAGTTTGTCAAATGAAGTTTATATGGACACAAAAGACAAAACATATGAAGGAAATGGAATTGATGTTGATGTTAATTTTGAGTATTCAAAAGACAAAAATTTGTTTTACAATTCTTTCTTTAGTTCAAATAAGTTTTCAGACAAACTAATTAATCAAATTATTGAAAATTAATTACCCTAAATACACAAAAAGAACCACTAAATGGTACACATAGTGGTACACAAAATGGTTATATAAAATACAAAACCCTCTAACTCTATGAGTTAAAGGGTTAAAAAGTGGTACCTCCAGGAATCGAACCAGGGACACAAGGATTTTCAGTCCTTTGCTCTACCAACTGAGCTAAGGTACCTTTGTACTTAGCGGTCGCAAATATAAAGCGAGTTTTTCACAACTACCAAATAAAAATAGAAAAATCTATTGTATTTTTGACATCCATTATTAAATTAAGAATGAATCTAGTCATAGACATAGGAAATTCAAAAGTTAAAGTAGCTGTATTTGAAACAGATACAATGATTATGTCTATTGTTTGCGAAGAAAGTAGTTTTTTGGATGAACTAAAAAAAATCTCTAATAACTATCAAATAGTTCAATCTATTGTGTCCTCAGTTAAAAATATCGAAAGTGAGTATTTTGAAGAGCTTCAAAAACTACCCTCCTTACTATTATTGAATTCAGATACCCCAGTTCCATTTAAGAATCTATATAGTTCACCTTCTACATTAGGAAACGATAGAATTGCGTTAGCTGCAGCTGCAGTATTTAAGTATCCACAAAAAAATTCTTTAGTAATTGATGCTGGAACTTGTATAACCTATGATTTTGTAAACTCTAATAATGAGTATTTGGGTGGTGCAATATCACCAGGTTTAGAAATGCGCTATAAAGCATTACACCAACATACCTCTAAACTACCGTTATTATCAAAAAATGAGGTATATAAGCGTACCGGTTTTTCAACTACAGAATCTATTCATTCGGGCGTTATTAATGGGGTTATTTGTGAAATAGAGGGGGTAATAACTCAATATAAGCAAGATTTTCATGATTTAACAGTTGTTTTAACAGGAGGAGATACAAAATTCTTGTCCAAACAATTAAAAAATAGCATCTTTGCGAATCAAAATTTCCTACTTCAAGGATTAAATAAAATATTGACACATAACAATCAATAATGATTAAAAAAATCATATTCTTTTTAGCAGTTGTAATAACAGCTCAATCTTTTTCTCAAAGGTCTACTTCTTCACCATATTCTTACTTTGGAGTTGGAGAAGAGTTTGGTACCAGAACTGTAGAACAGATAAGTATGGGAAGTATTGGGGCAGCATACAGCAGTAACCGATATTTGAATTTTGTAAATCCAGCTTCTTTGTCTGAGCTAAGATACGCCACTTATGTATTTGGTGTCTTGAATAATGATTTAACAATAAAAGATGCAACTACATCTCAATCTTCTAATTCTACAAACTTAAGTTATTTCAGTTTTGCATTTCCTATCACAAAAAAAATGGCAGTAGTTTTTGGAATGCAACCAACCTCATCTGTAGGGTATTCATTAATAAATACCATTACCAATGATGATGGTGACGCCATTGAAATTACACAGTTTTCTGGATCTGGAGATGTTAATAGAATTTACGGAGGTTTTGGACTTAAGCTTTTTAAAGGTTTTTCAGTTGGTATAGAGACAGACTTTTTATTTGGTAATATCCAGAATAATGTTCTAAATCTTAGAGAAGGTAATTCTTTGGCATCAAAAAATGTTGAAGATTCAAATGTAAGAGGGGCATCAGTAAAGATAGGTGCACAGTATAAAACTACCATAACTAAAGATTTAAATCTTCACATGGGAGCCTCTTTTAAATTAAGTAATAATTTAAAGTCTACAGGTACAGAAAACTTATATTCTCTAGAAATTGATGCTTCAGGTTTTGAAGCTCCGTCAGACACCATATTTTCAGGCCCTTTAAATGCAAATTTAGAAAGACCAAGAGAAACTATCCTTGGATTAGGTTTGGGTAAGACTAATAAATGGTATGCTGCTCTGAATTATAAAATGCAAGATGCCATAATAGCCACTGGTTACTTTGATAACAGTGCGCAGAGTTTTCAATATGGAGATTCTAATAGGTTGTCTGCGGGAGGATATTTCATTCCTAAAATTAACTCAATTACTAGTTATTGGCAAAGAGTTACCTACAGAGCAGGAGTAAAGTTAGAAAAACTTGGACTTTTAGTAAATGGAACCTCTGATTCTAACTCTTTTACAAGTATTGATGACTTTGGCATATCTTTTGGTTTAGGATTACCTCTGGGTAATAGATTGTCAAACTTAAATGTTGGTTTTGAATATGGTAAAAAAGGAACAACATCAAATGGATTATTAGAAGAAAATTATTTCAATTTTAGGCTTAGTTTGTCTTTAAATGATGTTTGGTTTAAACAACGAAAAATTGATTAACAAATAATTACAAAAATGAAGAAACGAATTATTTTATTAGTTAACCTATTTCTTTTTTTAGGGTTACAGCTTGTAAATGCTCAAGCTAATGAGTGTACAATAAAATATAATCTTTTTAAGGGAGATTATCAGTCAAAGAAATATGATGACGCTTTTGTAAATTGGATGTATTTAATGGATAATTGTCAGAAATTATCTATAAACACATACAAACTAGGAGATAAATTAGCTCAGATAAGATTTAAAGATGCAGCTGATAAAACAGAGGCTGCGGCACTAGTTAAGAGGGTGTATCAGCAAAGATTAGAAAATTTCCCTACCAAAGATCCAGCAAAAGTACACAGTGATTACGCAACTTTTTTAGTTAAAAACAAATTAGCATCTGATGATGAAGTATTTGAAATTTTACAACTTGCATATAGCATCGATCCTAACAGAATGGGTGTTAAAAATATTTACAGATATTTTCAAGGAATTACTGATGCTAACAAAGACACCAATCCACAAAAAGTTTTTGATACGTATGATGATGTCCTAGAATCTGTTGGTAAAAAACTTATAGATTATGCTAAAAAACTTAAAGTTTTAAATGATAAAGTTGAAGCTGGTCAAGAGTTAGATAAAAAAGAAAAAAGTAAATTAAGAGCTTACACTATTAATTCAAAAGCTTTAGGGCAAGTAGAATCTGGATTAGATAATATTATAATAGTACTCTCTACATGTGATCGATTAATTCCATTATATGAAAGAGATTTTGAAATAAACAAAACAAATGCAAAGTGGTTGAAGAGAGCAGTATCTAGAATGTTTAACAAAGAATGTACTGATGATCCTCTTTTTGAAAAACTAGCCATTGCCTATGCTGAAGCTTCTCCTTCTGCTGACGCCTACTCTTTTGTTGCAGGTGTATTAGCAAAAAAAGGTGATGTCTCTGGTGCAGAGGAGATGAGAATGAAGGCATTTGAATTAGAAACAGATCTTTTCAAAAAAGCAAATTTTAAATTAAAATTCGCCCAATCTGCAAAGAAAAGAGGTCAGAAATCCAAAGCCAGACAATTGGCAAGAGAAGCTATTTCCTTAAATCCAAATATGGGAAGAGCATACTTATTTATTGCTAGTTTGTACGCAACATCAGTTAATAGTTGTGGTACAAACGAATTTGAAAAAAGAATGACCTATGTTGCTGCTTATAATAAAGCCGTAAGAGCTAGTAAGGTAGATCCTAGTATGAGTTCTGTAGCAAGAAAATTTATCAGAAATTATAAAGCTAACTTTCCTTCTAAAAAAGTTATTTTTACTGAAGGAGTAAAAGAAGGAGACACTTTTAAAGTAAAGTGTTGGATAAATGAATCTGTTAAGATCACTTCTAGTGGAAGATAACAAATGAATTTTATACTTAAAATAATAAGAAAAAGCATTGTTATACCTTTGAGTATGGCAATGCTTTTTTCTTGTACCAATGATTCTAAAAAAGTAAGAGATTTTTTGGCTGAAAAAAATCTACCCATAGCAGTTGCCAGAGATGCACATCACGTTTATAAGGATTCTGGGAAAATAACCTCCAAACTAACAACTTCTTTGATGAATGATTTTAGTAATAGAAAAATTCATCCCTATAATGAATTTCCAGAGGGAGTAAAAATTATAAATTTTGAAAATAATGGATTAGATTCCACGACAATTATTGGAGATTATGCATTAACTTACTCAAAAACTTCTATATCAGAGTTAAAAGGAAATGTAGTTGTAATAAATCATACAGATGCTTCTAGACTAGAAACAGATCAATTATTTTGGGATCAGAAAAATAAATATTTTTTTACTGAAAGAAGTTTTGTGTTAACAAAGACTAATGATACAGTTATTGGTATTGGTTTTGAATCTAAAGAAAATTTAAATAAGTACGTTGCAAAAAAAACCAAGGGTAATTTACTAACAAATGAAAATGAAATATGAATAATTTTTGGAAATTTTTACAGTATGGATACCTAATTATTGCTGTTATCTTTTTAGTTGAAGCAGCGCTTGCATGGAAAGATGATATAAATAAAGCGTTATTTATGCTTGGTTTTTCTATCTTTATACTACTAATATTCTTCTTTAAAAGAAAGTTTAGAAAAAAAATAGAGAAGAAAAACAAACTTTAAATGAAGATTGATATCGCAGTCATTCTTATTTCTATTATATCTTCTGCTTTTTTCTCTGGAATGGAAATTGCATTTGTTTCTGCCAATAAACTTCATATTGAACTTGAAAAAAAACGAAAAGGATTTTTACCTGATATATTAGGTAAATTAACAAGTAATTCTTCAAAGTTTATAACAACAATGTTAGTTGGTAACAACATAGCATTAGTTATTTACAGTTACTTTATGGGTAAGGTAATTGTTGGGTACCTTGGAATAAATAGCATTCTAATACAAACCATAATTTCTACAATTTTAATCCTCATTACAGCAGAGTTTCTTCCTAAAGCAATTTTTAGAGTATATGCTAACGAGACATTAAAAATATTTGCTTTACCGGCATACATCTTTTACCTATTGTTATATTTTTTCTCTTTTTTTATTAATACAATTTCAGATTTCTTTTTAAAGCTTCTTTTTAGAACAGATAAAGATTATCAGCAAACAGAATTTAGTAAAGAAGAATTAGGAGATTATATTTCCGAACAAATAGAAAATGGTAATGGTAATGAAGAGGAAATAGATTCTGAAATTCAAATTTTTCAAAATGCATTAGAGTTTCAAAAAGTTAAAGCCAGAGAGATTATGGTTCCTAGAACCGAGATTTTAGCTATTGAAATTCACGAACGCGTATCAAAACTCAGTGAAAGCTTTATAGATAGTGGATATTCTAAAATTTTAGTGTACAAGACTTCATTAGACGATATTATTGGTCACGTAAATGCTTTTGAATTGTTTAAAAAACCAAAGACTATAAAATCAATTTTACTACCAGTAGAAATTGTTCCAGAGTCTATGATGATAAGTGATGTTTTAAATAGTTTAATGAAGAAAAGAAAAAGCATAGCTGTTGTTGTTGACGAATACGGAGGTACATCCGGAATGATTACAGTAGAAGATATTGTAGAGGAACTTTTTGGTGAAATAGAGGATGAACACGACGTGCAAGAATTAACAGATGAAAAAATTAGTGACTCAAAATTTAAACTATCGGCTAGATTAGAAATTGATTATTTAAATGAAGAGTATAACCTAACTATACCCAAAGAAGAAGCTTACGAAACTTTGGGAGGTTATATTATAGATCACACTGAAAATATTCCTGAAAAGGGTGAAGTATTAAATATAATGAACTTTAAAATTACAATATTAAAAGTTAGTTCCTCTAAAATAGAAGAAATTCAACTTGAAATTGTAGATAGAGAATATAATTAAAACACCATTTTACTTTTTATTTTTAAATTAAATACTGATACTTCTGGTTGCTTATTTACTCGGCAAATTGTATATTCGCCCATTCAAATTAAATTATTGATTTTATGGCAATTTTATCAAAAATAAGAGATCGTTCTATTGCATTAATAGCTGTTATCGGATTAGCTTTATTTGCATTTGTGTTGGACCCATCCACACTATCAGATTTCTTTGATTCCTCAAAAATAAATGAAGTAGGTGAAGTAGATGGAGAAACTATCTCTAGACAAGAATATGCTGAGGCATTAGATACCTACAAAACAAGAAGTAATAATAATATTTCAAACATGCAAGCTGCAAGAACAGTTTGGGAAAGTATTTTAAGAGATAAAATATATTCTAGTCAACTTGAAAATGCTGGTATAACTGTTGGAGAGACAGATGTATTAAATACCATTATAAATTCACCTTCAATTCAACAAAATCCACAATTTTTAAACGAAGCGGGTCTATTTGATAAAGATAGTTTTTTACAGTTTTTGAAAGATACAAAAGAAAGTGAGGACCAAAACTTGTGGTCTGCTTGGAGTAACTATTTTTCAGAGGTAGGTTCTAACTTAAAAAGAGATACCTACAATAATTTGATAAAAGCTGGTTTAGGAGCTTCATTGAAGGAAGGAGAATTATCTTACCAAGAAGACAATGCCTTACTAAGTGCAGATGTTGTATACATTCCATTTTCAAGCATACCAGATAGTTTAGTTTCTATAAAAAATAGTGAAGTTGAATCGTACGTAAACGAGAATCCTTCTGCTTATAAAGTTGAAGCTTCAAGAGATTTAGCTTACGTTCAGTTTAATATCTCTCCAACTGATGAAGATAAAGAAGCTATAAAAAATAATGTAGCATCTTATCTAGAGGATAGAGAAGATGTTAATAAAGCTACAGCACAGAAAATAACGATTTCAGGATTAAAAAACACTTCTGATTACAATTTATTTTTCGAAGAAAATAGCTCAGATATTCCTAATCAAGAGGCCTTCTTAATGAAAAATGACTTACCTAAAGCCATAGTTAATGAGGTTTTAGAAGGAAAAGTAACAAATACTTTTGGTCCATATGAAGATAATAATTTTTATAAAATATCTAAAATCACCGAAGTTTATTCAAGACCAGATTCTGTAAAAGCAAGTGGTATTTTTATACCCTACATAGGATCTCAAGGAGCTACAGCTGCTACCACAAAAACAGAAGAACAAGCTAAGGTATCTATAGACAGTATCTATAAACTAGTTCGTAGAAATAAAAAGAAATTTGCTCAAATAGCAAATGAAATTAATACAGATGTAAGCAAAGACAAAGGTGGAGATATTGGCTGGAGTTCACACGGTAATTCTTACAACTCATCTAGATTTGATTCAAATTTAGCAGACTTTTTGTTCAATAATAAAACAGGAAAAGTGGGTGTTGTTAAATCACAGTTTGGATATCATGTTTTGAGAATCGATGAACGTAGGAATGTTCAAAAAGGGGTAAAGCTAGTTTCTTTTGGTAGAGAAATTATCCCATCACAAGAGACTGAAAATACTGCTTTCCAAAATGCTGAAAAATTTGCTTTAGAAATTTCAGCTAAAGGAAACAACTATTATGATGTAGTTAAAGAGATGTCCTATCAATCAAAACCTGCCATAGGTCTAAAAATTATGGATGAAAGAGTTCCTGGTTTGTTGGATACACAAAGACAAATTATTACATGGGCTTTTGGAAGCGATACTAAAATTGGTTCCATACAAAGATTTGATATTAATAATGGTTATGTTGTTGCTTTTCTTACTAATAAAACTGAAAAAGGCTTGTTAAAATCGTCTAAGGCTGTTAATACAGTAAAACCTATTTTAGTAAACCAGAAAAAAGCAATTTTAATCAAAGCTAAAATGGATGGAGCATCTTTAAATGATATTGCTGCTGCTAACAATGTAACGATAACTAAGATGGATAATACCTCTTTAAAGTCTCCCTCTATCACAGGAGTTGGTTCTGAGCCAAAAATTGTTGGAGCCATGTATTATGCCAAGGAAAATAAATTATATAATAAGGTAGTTGGTAACAAAGGTGTTTTTGCTTTTGTTGTTTCTAAAAAAGAGAAAGCAACTGCATTACCAAATTATGAGCCATATAGGCAACGTTTAGATTCAGAGATTAAAAATAAAACAGTTCAAATATTTAATGCTTTAAAAAAATCTTCTGACATCCAAGATAACAGAGCCGGTTTTCATGGCGTTCAATAAATTTAAATATCATCAATAAAAAAAGCCGCTAAAATTTAGCGGCTTTTTTTATTGTTTGATAAACGAAGGTTAACCATTCATAGAAATCAAGAATTCTTCATTATTTTTTGAAAATTTAACTTTTTCATTTATAAATTCCATTGCCTCTATTGGATTCATATCGGCTAAATATTTTCTTAATACCCACATTCTTTGAACATTCTTAGAATCAAGTAAAAGATCATCTCTACGTGTGCTCGATTTAATCAGGTCTATTGCTGGATAAATTCTTCTATTAGATATATTTCTATCTAGTTGTAATTCCATATTACCAGTACCTTTAAATTCCTCAAATATCACCTCATCCATTTTTGAGCCAGTTTCTGTAAGAGCAGTTGCAATAATCGTTAAAGAACCTCCATTTTCTATATTTCTAGCTGCACCAAAGAAACGCTTTGGTTTATGCAATGCATTTGCGTCTATACCACCAGATAATATTTTACCTGAAGCAGGAGCAACAGTATTATATGCTCTGGCTAAACGAGTTATAGAGTCTAAAAGAATTACTACATCATGACCACATTCAACTAACCGTTTAGCTTTCTCTAGCACAATGTTTGCAACTTTAACATGTTTGTCTGCAGGTTCATCAAAAGTAGATGCAACCACTTCACCACGAACACTTCTTTGCATGTCTGTAACTTCTTCAGGACGTTCATCTATTAATAACACTATTTGATAAACTTCAGGATGATTTGCAGCTATAGCATTGGCAACATCTTTAAGTAGCATAGTTTTACCAGTTTTTGGTTGTGCTACAATCATTCCACGCTGACCTTTTCCTATAGGTGAAAATAAATCAATAATTCTAGTAGATAAAGAACTCCCTTTTTCAGCTAAATTAAATTTTTGTTCTGGAAATAATGGCGTCAAATGTTCAAAAGAAACTCGATCTCTAACGATATTTGGGTTTAAACCATTAATTTTTGAAACTCGAATCAAAGGAAAATATTTTTCACCTTCTTTTGGAGGTCTTACATTCCCTCTGACGGTATCACCAGTTTTTAGTCCAAATAATTTAATTTGAGATTGAGATACATAGATGTCATCTGGCGATGATAAATAATTATAATCAGAAGACCGAAGGAAGCCATATCCATCAGACATCATTTCTAAAACACCTTCACTTTCAATAATTCCATCGAATTCAAAATCTGGATCTTTGTACTTATTTCCATTAGTTGAATTCCGCTGGTTTTGATTTTTTTGGTTTCTGTTATTGTTATGATGGGGTTTTTGTTTTTTATGAACTGGTTTTGTCCTATTCTGTGCAGATTTATCTTCATTTGAAGAGTTGTTCTCAACTGCAGCAGTATTTGAAGATTTTTTTTCTGATTCTTCTGTTTTTTGAACAGGCTCTCTATGTTGTTTTTCTGAAGATTTATCTGTTGAGCTATTTGAATCAGATGTAGATTTTTTTTCTACAACTTCCGGAGTTGGTTTTGGTGTACCTTCAGCCAGGCTTTCTTCAGAAACCACCTTTTTTGCAACTCTTTTTCTTTTAGGTTTGTTGACCCTAGGTTTTGGGTTTTCAGACTTTTTTTCTTCTTTAATAGGAGTTGCAGCTTGGATATCTAATATTTGATAGACCAAGTCTAGTTTTTTTAGTTGGCTAGTTTTAGATAAACCAATAGATTTTGCAATTTGTTGAAGCTCAGCAAGAGTTTTTGCTTTTAGTTCTGATATTTCGAACATAAATATTAAGTTATATTATA
>Ga0233398_1000858_pt1 | contig 12934 bp, 9 predicted proteins | sample 38DmetaG_FD_182697 | JGI IMG/M metagenome (GOLD analysis project Ga0233398, IMG submission 182697) | Seawater microbial communities from Monterey Bay, California, United States - 38D | ecosystem: Environmental > Aquatic > Marine > Coastal | place: USA: California | collected 2016-10-02
CATTGTCGCCGACACCCAGCGCATGAACAAATCGAGATTGGCTGAGCCCCAAACGTTCTCTCGCGTTTTGATTTCTTCAATTGTCGCATCACCCTTTTTTTTATATTGTTCACGACGGTTTTGGCAACTGAATGATCATCACACCAGCCGCTGGGATCTGGCATAAGTGCAAGCCAGTACTACGCGGCTTGAATGTCTTTTAACTCAGGTGCCTCGCTAAAAGTTCTGAACTGTTTTAGTGAATCTATAGCTTCGTCGTGATAAATAACTGAGGGTATATTTCCGATTTCTGGCATTACGATTGCTAACGGCATTGTCATTTCTTGCATAAAATAATGTAGCCTGGAACCTCATCCCTCATATGAATGGTGGGGCTTTTAACCCCACTTCTCTCGTGATCCTTGCAAGGCGTCGCGCCGTATATATTTTGCACGGGTTTCCATTGCCTTAGGGCAAGTTTATCGGATGAATGAATCCTGCAGACCAAATTAGATTGGAAAAACTTGGCTCAAGCCTACACTCTTTATGGGCTTATTGCGCTGCCTTGCGCAATAAGAGCCCCGTCGCACAGGGGTTAAATATCGTCTGCGGCCGTTAAATCGAAATTCTCATTTGGGAAATACTTTCTGAGGCGAATATCAGCCGTGCGCGCATGCCCTTCCATACCCTCAAGTCGGGAAATTCGCGCTGTGGCCTCAGCAACGGGCTTGGACCCTTCGCGCGTTGCACGCTGCCAAGTGACGATTTTCATATATTTATGAACGCTTAATCCACCCGTATAGCTTGCGGCACCGGATGTGGGCAAAACGTGGTTTGTGCCCGATGCTTTATCCCCAAAGGCAACCGTGGTTTCTTCGCCCAAGAACAGCGAGCCATAACAGCTTAGGCGACTGAGCCACCAATCGAGATCTTGCGCTTGGACTGTCAGGTGCTCGGGTGCATAGGCATCCGATGTGGCGGCCATTTCTTCTCGGGTATCGCAGAGTACAATTTCCGCATAATCGCGCCAAGCGGCGTAGGCATTATCGCGGTTAAGCTCTGGGAGATCCTCGATCAGGGCGGGCACCAACAGCATTACCTTTTCGGCCAGCGCGCGATCATCGGTCACCAGCCAAACAGGGGAATTATAGCCATGCTCGGCCTGGCCGACAAGGTCAGCTGCAACAATATCTGCATCTGCATGCGCGTCAGCCAGAATCAGACTATCGGTTGGGCCTGCGATCATATCAATCCCAATGCGGCCAAAAAGCATACGTTTGGCTTCGGCAACGAATTGGTTTCCTGGCCCAACAAGAATATTAGCTTTGGGCAGCCCAAATAGCCCAAACGTCATCGCGGCAACGCCTTGCACGCCGCCCATGGCCAAAATTTTATCCGCACCCGAAATATGCGCGGCGTATATGATTGCGGGGGCAACGCCTATATCGGGCCGGGGTGGAGAGCAGGCAATAATGTTTTTACAGCCTGCGACTTTGGCTGTGGTCACCGTCATGATGGCGCTGGCAACATGGCTGTAGCGGCCCCCGGGGATATAGCAGCCGGCGGCGTTCACCGGGATCGCTTTTTGTCCTGCGATTAATCCGGGCACAACCTCTGTTTCAAAATCTGCGACGGTTGATTTTTGGACTTCCGCAAATTTTTTAACATTGGCATGCGCAAATTCAATATCGCGCTTCATCTTATCAGGCACCAGGGCCGAAGCCGTCTTAATCGCCTCTGCTGATAACAGTATAGCACCTTGATAATTGTCAAATTTTGCGGCGTATTCTAAAGCTTTTTCATCACCACCCGCCTCAATCTCGTCTAAAATTTTGCCGACAATGTCGCGCGTTTCCCCGGCATCGCTTCGAGAATGAAGAGGAGCTTTCTTAAGATATTCGACGGTCATTATTCTGCTCCTATCGCTGCATCCTCGTGCGCAGCGCCTGATTTGTTATGTTGAATTGATTTGTAAAAGGCGAGGCCGATTAGAAACACGCCGATCCCGCCGGTTAATACTTCCGGGACGTGAACCAGGGATTGAAGAAACATGATCACCGATAGGGCAAAAATAGAATAAAACGCCCCATGTTCCAAATATCGGAATTCCGCTAAGGTTTTGCGCTCTACAAGCATAATCGTCATCGATCGCACATACATAGCTCCAATGCCCAACCCTATCGCGATTAAAAGAATATTTGTTGTCAACGCAAAGGCTCCGATCACGCCGTCAAATGAGAAGCTGGCATCCAAAACCTCAAGATATAAGAACGCGCCCAATCCACCGCGTGCACCAATGGCGGCGGTGTTGCTGGCAACATTGTCGAGATAAGCGCCCAATCCATCGACAAGCATGAAGACCAATAATCCCATTATTGCCGACATTAAGAAGGCTGCATGTTTATATTCTGGCAAAAATTGGCAAATCGCGATGATGATAATCAAAACGAAGGTGATCTCTAGTCCTCGGATTGATGCCACGCGCCGAAGCCGCGTTTCAAGCCCCACGATCCAATCGACCGATTTGTCTTCATCCACGAAGAATTTCAACGCAACCATCATCAAAAAAGTACCGCCAAAAGCAGATATTGGACCATGCGCTTGTTCAATGATATGCGAATATTTCTCTGGGTCGGCCAAGGCCAAATGGATTGCAGCGAAAGGGTTGATCCAGGCGAAAATAGCCACGATCGCCAAGGGAAAGATTATCCGCATGCCAAAAACCGCGATTAAAATTCCCCAAGTTAGGAAACGCTGCTGCCAAATTGGGGTCATCTCTTCAAGTTTGTTGGCATTCACGATCGCGTTGTCAAAAGACAAGGCGATTTCCAGTGTTGCCAGGATCGCGCCCACAAGCAGAAATCCAAACACACCCGAAAGCGTTCCGGTGGTTGCCCAGCCGAGCCACCCCGATAGGCCTAAGCCAATGACGGTTACGATCAAAGGCCACTTTTGATAGGATAAGGTTGACCGGCTCATCTCTGTACCTATTGTCCGAATACTTGGTTGGGAAGCCACAGAACGATTTGTGGGAAAATGAGAATGAGGATCAATCCGATAAGTTGGATCACCATAAATTGCATCATACCCAGATAGATATCTTTCAAATCCCAATTTGGAACCACGCCCTTAAGGAAATAAGCGGATAAGGCCACTGGCGGCGATAACCAAGCGGTTTGTAAATTGACCGCAACCAGAATTCCAAACCACACCATCAGATCGTAGCGATCAAGGCCGTGAAGTTCAAGCTTCTCCACGGTTGGCAGCAAAACCGGAACGACGATCAATACGATCGGCACCCATTCCAATGGCCATCCCAAAAGGAAAATTAGCGACATCACCAGGATCAAGATCAAATAGGGTGACATGTCTAACCCAAGCAACATCTCGGTCATCATTTTTGGAGTGCCAAGCGATGAAAACTCTGCGCCAAAAAAGTTTGAAGCAGCCACTAAGAACATGATCAATACGGTGATTTCAAGCGATTTGATAAGATTGTCAAAAAAGCCTGAAAACGTGAATTTGCGGTAAATCAGTGATAATAGAATGGCGCCAAATGCGCCCATTGCAGCGGCTTCAGCCGGGGTTGCAAACCCAAGAAGAATAGAGCCCAATGCGAAAGAGATCAAAATTGTTGGAGGCATCAGGCCTGCGAAAAATTCGTCCCAAAGCTCTGAGAATTTAAACCTTGTATCGGCATCGCTGCGATAGATTGGCATGGCCAGAGCCGCGAGCAGAACGATGAAAGCCAGTAATACAAGCGAAACCCATGGAAGGCCGTCCCCCCAATTCGCCGCAACCATATAGGTGTGGAATAAAACCGTTATTGGCAACGCGATGCGCAGTACATTCAGATGGCGATAGGACCGGTAGGTCAACACCATTACGCAGCCTAGAATAATCAAGCCACCAAATGGCAGAAGGCCGCCAAACGCACCTGCGAGGCCAAGTCCAAAAACTCGGCAAATGGTCAGAACGCCCATTGAAATAAGCGCTATTTCTGCTCCATAAAAATCAGAGGTTTTGGGTTGTGCCTCTTCGGATAATACAGGGCCTAACTCAGGGTTGAGCCAGCACCGTCCCAACGTGTAGAGCAGGTATAGCGTTGCCAAAACAGCACCTGGAATGAACGCCCCGCGGAATAAATCGAGCGTTGAAACCTCAAGCACTGGCCCCATCACAATCAGCATAATCGAGGGCGGTATTAAAATGCCCAATGTGCCGCCTGCCGTGATGGTCCCTGCTGCCAGCTGTACATTGTAACCAGAGCGGTTCATTGTCGCACCTGCCATGATCCCAAGAAGAGTCACAGAGGCGCCCACGATCCCTGTAGCTGCAGCAAAGATCGTGGAAACGATCAGTACCGCGATGTAAAGCGATCCGCGGACCCGCGCCATGATCATCTGGATGGATGTGAACAATCGTTCCATTAAGCCGGCGGCTTCCATTACGATCCCCATCAGGATGAAAAGTGGCACTGCCATTAACTGATCGTTTAACATTGTTGAATTTGTATTCAACGTCATTAGCAGCGTGGTGAGCTTAAAGTTTGATCCCCAAATGCCAAATACAAAAGCTAAGAAAATTAGCGTGAATGAAATCGGGAAACCGATGAAGATCACGAAAATCATCGCAGCAAGCATGATCAAACCGATGGTTGGTTTCGACAAGCTAGGGCGGACTGACATGATATCGGTAAACCAGCCTCCGCCCGGGGTTGCCTCTGGGATAAACACGGCCATTGTTAGCCAAATCAAGGCGAGTATATAAAAGGGCAGGGCTTGGACAAATCGACGTTCGCGTTCTTTTCCCATTTTGTGGAAGGCTCTGAACAATTCGGGAATACCTTGCAAGGTAAGCAGCAAACCACCGACAGGCATGGCCAGGCGCGCTGGCCAAAGAAGGGGCTCCCATGGGCTATCAAACGCGGTTTCACCCGTACGGTAGGCCAATTCCCAATATTGCGCCGCGATGATGGTGAAAAAGATCATAGATGGGATGAAAAACGCCATATAAAGAAAGGCATCAACGGTTGCTTGGGTTTTTTCAGTCCAATTGCGATAAAGAAAATCGGCACGGATATGCACGCCCCGCATTAGGCCGTAGCCGGCGGCGCCCATAAACAGCACACCCGCGATCATACGGCTGATATCATACGCAAAGAGCGTGGGCCCAAGCCCGAGCGCGCGCGCCGTGTCATCCCAGCCATAACTGGCCATAATGCCAAAGGCATTGCGCGAAATCACTTCGAAAACAACCACCCCGATTAACGGAACCATTAAAAGGCATAGCAGCTTGCCGGCCCAATCATTTAACAGATCGATAAACCCTGTGATCGGGCGTTGCCAGGGCGTCATATCTTCGGGCGTTTCTCCTGGGCGCTCTGTGCGGCGCTCTGCGATCAACTCATCTGCTATCTCTAGCTCTTCGGGTGCAATCTCTTCAGCCACGCCCGTTCTCCCTTTCTGTGCGGTCCTTTTTGTTAAAGGAGCCTTCATTTTTGGAAAAACCTTTGGGTTTTACCAAAAATGAAAGTCGGGGCCCCGAAGGGCCCCGTTTCGTGTATTTAGGGATTACTTCAGCGTATCTGCATGCGCTTTGCCTAAGCTGGCATTTGACGCCTGTGCACCCGCCCAGAACGGCACAGCCACATCGGCGAAATCTTTTTGAGATTGCCAAACTTCTGCAAAGAATTCGTTTTCAGCTGATGCTTCTTCAAGAAGCTTCTTGGCTGCTGCCATATACTCGGTGAAGTAATCGGCTGGTGTATCTTCTAAAATGACACCATGATTTTCGGTCAAATCTTTGAGCGCCTGTCCGTTCGAGTAAATACGATAAGACTGAGCTTTCGACAAAGAGGCATTCGCTGCAACTTCAATCGCTTTTTTCTCGGTTGCTGATAGCCCGTCATAGACGTCGCCATTGAGGTAAAGGTCCGCATTTACAACAACCTGATGAAGGCCTTGCAGATAGTAATGCTTTAACACTTTTTGGAACCCAAAAACTGAGTCCGGCTTCGGGCAGCACCATTCAGCCGCGTCAATAGCGCCTTTTTCAAGTGCCGGAAGAATGTCGCCTCCCCCCATCGCAACGGCGGCAACGCCGATCTCGTTATAGGCTGCGCCTACCATTCCGGGAGGAGCCCGGAAGCGCAGTTTACGGAAATCATCCATCGTCGCAATTTTTTCGGGGAACCAACCCAGAGCTTCAGGGCCAACAGGTTGCAGCATAAAGCCTTTTACATTGACGCCCATTTCATCCCACAGGCGATCATACAATTCACGGCCACCACCATATTGGAACCAGGATAGGAATGACATTGCGTCAAGACCAACACCGGCTCCGGCAATGGGCGCGCCAAACAGGTTAGCGGCAGGATGCTTTCCGCCCCAATAATGGGTCCAAGCAAAGCCACCTTCCACCAAGCCGGCATCTACGGCATCCATAATGTCGCGTGGGCCAACAACTGCGCCCGCAGGCAAGATTTCAATCTTGACCGATCCGGCTGTCAGGTCTTCCACATCATCTGCAAAGCTTTGCAGCATGTAGACTTCGTCAGTTGAGTTTCCAAGCACGGATTGGATCCGGATAGTGGTCTCAGCAAATGCTGCTGATGCCATTAGCGTAAGGGCTGCTGTCCCCACGCTTAGAGTTTTAAGATTAAACATCAATTTTCCTCCCTTGATGATGTTTCCCTCATATCATTATTTATCGCTGCCATGGCCGAGGGGATTGTCCCGACAGAAATTGAAAGTGGGTTTTGTTCATGATTGCCATGATATCCACTTTGTGAAGCGGGGTTGCAAAAGTCATGATGCATCCTCCAACACCAGCTGACTGGCTTTTTCGCCGATCATGATCGCAGGTGCATTCGTGTTGCCGCTGACGATGCGCGGCATGATTGAGGCATCAGCAACGCGCAAGCCGCGAATGCCCTTTACTTTAAGCGACGGATCCACAACCGCCATCGGATCGATGCCCATTTTGCAGGTGCCGGTTGGATGGTAAATTGTAACTGACGTTTGACGCGCCCACTCCAGGGTGGCTACCTCATCCTCTAGGGCAACTCCGACTCCGGGGGCATATTCTTCCGTGATATGAGATTTTAGCGGTTCTGACTGCGCGATCCGGCGCGCGATTTGAATGCCTTTCACGATTGTGCGGCAGTCTGTGTCCGTAGACAGGTAATTTGGATGAATTTCTGGGTGATCGTCGATATTGGCCGAGCTCAGCGTTAAATGCCCAGCGCTTTCCGGGCGCAGTTGCAAAACAGAAGCGGTGAAAGCCGAAAATTTATGCGGCCCATCCGCGGGTTTTAGGGCACTCCAGGGCTGAATATGAAATTGGATATCTGGCGTTTCTAAATGCGCTTCGGTTTTCAGGAAGCCGGTTCCAAGACTGGCGGCCATCGTCATTGGGCCGCGCTGCGTGAACGCGTATTTGGCCGCAATCAAGCCTTTTTTTAAGTAGCTGTTGATTTCGGTATTCACGGTGCTGAGCGTAGTTTTAAAAACTGGACGGGCCTGTAGATGATCTTGCAGATTTTTACCTACACCGGGAAGATCTGATAAAACCTCTATGCCATGCGCGCTAAGTTCGCCTCCGGCGCCGATGCCCGAAAGCATGAGAAGCTGCGGCGAACCAATGGCCCCAGCGCTGAGGATCACCTCGGCGTTTGCCGAAATAGTTTCAACCCGCTGATGCCGGCGAATTTGAACGCCGGTGGCGCGCCCCTCAGCGATCACCACTTTTTCGACCTGTGCATCGGTGATAATACTCAGGTTTTTGCGCGTACGCGCGGGGGCCAAATAAGCCGCAGCGGAAGAACAACGCCGCCCCCCTTTCATGGTCAGTTGAAAATATCCAACGCCTTCCTGATCGGCGCCGTTATAATCGGGATTACGCTTATATCCGGCATCCACCGCGGCATCGACCCATTTATCAACCACATCCCGCGTTAATCTTGAGTTTTGAACCGAAAGCGGCCCCGATTTTCCGCGCAGTCCGGTTTGATCCACGCCTTCCCAGGTTTCGGACCGTTTGAAATAGGGAAGAACATCGCTCCAGCTCCAGCCCGTGCAGCCCATCTGCGCCCAGCCATCATAATCTTGTGCTTGGCCACGCACGTAGAGAAGGCCGTTAATCGAGCTGGACCCGCCAAGGACCCGCCCACGTGGCCATGGGATCGACCGATTGGCGATCCCAGCATCCTCTTGGGTTTCGTAACACCAATCCATTTTGGGATTGCCCATGGTTCGAAAATAGCCAACCGGAATATGGATCCAAGGGCTGGTATCGCGCGGCCCAGCTTCGATCAACGCAACCCTATACCGCCCATCTTCTGATAGGCGATTTGCAAGGGCGCATCCTGCGGAACCCGCACCAACAATGACGTAATCGAACCTCATATAACTCCAAATATCAAATAATGAGACTTTTATTCTCGAATTCATGCAAAATTCATGCTAACTATGATTCGAGATACATGTAAATCACTTTCTTGAAGAAAACCGGTTTGAGCCCCCATGCAGAGCCCGACAGAAACCCCAAGCAATTTGCGCACTTTACTAATCCTTGAAGTGCTTGGCAAAAGCGACCGCCCGATGACGGCGACCGAGATCAATGCTGTGTTGAACCTTCCCAAACAGACAGTACATCGTTTATGCGCCACGCTGGAAGAGTTTGGGTTTATCACCCGTTTGAGCAACAGCAAAAAATATCAAGTTGCGCGCCGTTTGCGTGAAATTGGCGCGGGATTGCTTTATAATTCACGCGATCACATCATGCGGCGGCAAATATTATTGGATGTTGCGCAAGAGGTTGGGGAAACTGTGAATTTCGCGGTGCCGCGTGAAACCGGCATGGATTATTTGGACCGTGTCGAAACCGGTTGGGCGTTTCGGATCCAATTGCCAATCGGCTCGCGGGTGCCCTTTCATTGCACTGCCAGTGGGAAGACATTTTTGGCGAGCCTTCCGATGGCCAAACTGAAAAGTTTTTTAGCAACGCTGCATCTGCAAGCGATGACCCAAAACACCCATGTGTCAACAGCAACTCTTTTGACTGAGATTGCTCAAGTTCGAAAGAATAGCTACGCGCTTGATCAAGAAGAGTTTATGGATGATATGGTTGCGATTGCAGTGCCTGTCACGGATCCAAAAAATCGCTATATTGCGGCGCTTGCCTTTCATGGTCCAACGCAGCGCGTGACTATATCCGATGCCATCAAGAGCAAAGAACTGCTCCAATCCGCTGCGCGGCGCATTAGCGAAAGCCTTTTCGACTAGGTTGCGTTTTGGCGATGCAGGGCAGATTGTTTTTCAGCTCAACCAACTATTCGGCGCCAGGTCAGGCGCTTTTTTGATAATCTGGAAAGATGTACGACGCCTGTCTATACTAGCTGCCCAGCATAGCTTTGGGCCGCAGCGTAACGCGGCAGGCGCAATTTAGACAGGCTCAGTTCTTCTCAATTAATACGCCGTAAGATCGCAATTCATCCAGGGCAGCTATGGGGAAATACTCGCCGGAAAATTGTGCTAATATGGTGGTAGCCTTGAAACGCTCACCATCAAATTCGCCCTGAACAACAACGGGGCTTCCGATTTCGAACGCCTCCGGTAAGGGGCCCGGAAAGACAACGTTGATCGATTCACTTTTATCGGAAAGCGAAAATTGAATACCATATGCATCGCTGGTTTGAACGGAATGGGCAATTCCAAAAACATTTACCATACGGGCGTATTGCACGGTGAAGGCGGGCACCTCGCTTGGGAATAAAAAGTAGCGGGTTTGAGCGAGTGCGCCGGACGCTAAGAGGCAACTTACAATCACCCCACAAATCATTCGTTTCATAAAATTTCCATCATTTATTGCAACGGGATTGGCAGAGCGGTTGCAGCGCTGATCCCACATAGTTCTCGAGCGTGGCGAGTATGCAGCTTATTTTTGATGTTGCAAGCGGCCTTACGGGATTGGGGTGATCGCCAGACCTATGGAGTGTGCATTCAGCGCGGCGTCGAAGTGATTTTGAAATAAAAGCGATAAATTATTTGCGGTCTTATCACCCCAAAACAAAATACCCGCTTGCGTGGCGCAGGTTTTATGATGCCGCCTTTATTCGCGTCTACGCAGATAAGTGTGTGATAAACACAGCCAATTTACTCGCTAGAGCTTGCATAATTCCTGCCCGGGGCCTAGCTGTTTATACAGACCGGCTCAGCCTGTCTTTTCCGTGATCTACAGAAGGTTTCGCCAAAAGCCCGATGGGGTTTTTGGGTTGCCCAAAAATTGATTATTCAGCTTTTCTGTTATTCCCATTAAATTTGCGATGCGGTGATAGAGCCTATATTAAACGTAAAAATATGGCCCAAAATCAAACGGATTATCTATATTATGACCCAATGTATCAACAGTTTGGCGCAAATTGTCCAAAAATATGACGCTATTGTTTTTGATCAATGGGGGGTTCTGCATGATGGCAGCTGTGCATATGCAGGCGCGATTGACTGTCTGGTTGGCCTCGCCAAGGCCGGGCATTCTTTATCCGTGCTCTCAAATTCAGGCAAACGCGCCGCGCCAAATGCCAAGAGGATCGCCGATATGGGGTTTTCAAATGGACTGTTCAATCAAATTATGACCAGCGGCGAAGCTTTATGGCACGATATCGATCAGGGCAAAATTGCGCAGAGTAATTTTTTCGCGATTGAAAGAGAGCAGGGTGATGCGTTGGCTTGGGCGGAGGGGTTGCCTATTGAACTGACAGAGTTGCACAATGCTCAAGCGGTGCTGTTGATGGGCTTGCCAGACGCGGCCAAACTGGCAGATTGGCAGCCGGTTTTGGATCAAGCTTTCGCCGCAGATTTGCCGATTTATTGCTCGAACCCTGATCAACATTCCCCGCGCGCAGATGGTTTGGTGATCTCGGCAGGCGCGCTGGCGCGGGCTTATTCGCAAAGATCTGGGCGGGTGATATACTATGGAAAACCGCATCGGCCAGTTTTTCAGGCTTTGTCGACCTCTCTTCAGGCGCAGCGTTTTTTAATGGTTGGAGACAGTTTGGAACATGATATTGCGGGTGCGCAGGCCGTCGGATGGGACAGCGTTTTGATACAGAAGGGGCTGTATGCCAGCGCGTTTTCCAACGCCGATCACGATGTGGTTCTAAAAACTCTGTTAAAGGACCTTGCCTGCCAGCCGCCAACCTATTCTATAAAACAGCTGCAATGAACCGCTCTGGTGATTGATTGCCCCTTTAATTTTAAGCTTCAGAGCATTTCATAGACGAAATAAGGCCTCAAAAACCGTATTAAATTGGAATTTTTCGACAGGGTGGTTCTTTTAGTCTGGAAATTTCTGCAGCAAAACTTCAAAAGGGGTGATGATTTTTCGTTCGATAAGAGCCACCTGGCATCACTTCAAATATCTGCCCTTATTGTCGGCCATAACGTTTTCACGTGGAAGAAGTTTCGCGCGACGGTCGCAGGCTTTGGGGGTTTCGATTGGTTGGGTGCTGCGTTGGTACCCGCCTGCGCGGCGTTGGTTTGAACGTGAATTTTTGAAAATTTTTCCCGATATGCCACGTGATAAGCGGTTAAATATTTGTCAGCGTATGGGCGTTCATATGGGGCGCACCTTGTTCGAAATTTATCACTCGAAAGAATTTCAAGCCGCGTCGCATAAATTTCACGTTTCAGGCGAGGGTTTGCAAACATTGGAGAAGGCCTTTGCCGCGGGCAAGGGGGCCATTGTTGTCTCGGGTCATTTTGGTCAGTGGGAGGCGGTCCGCGCGGTTTTGAAAAAACGCGGTATAGAAACTGGTGCTGTCTATCGTCGGCAGGCCAATCGCCACTATCAAAGGCGGTTACTGGCGGGCATTCAAGCAACAGGAAACCCAATCGTGTCGACCGGGCGCGCCGGCACACGGGCTTTGGTGCGGCATTTGAAAGCAGGGCGCGTTATCGCCATTATGTTAGATGAGAAACATCCCGACGGTGCCCGTCTTCCGTTTTTGGGCAGGGATGCGCTGACCTCGCTTTCGGCGGCAAATTTGGCGATTAAATATGGTATTCCAATGATCCCGGCCTTTGGAACGCGGATTGCCGATGGCAATGAATTTGATGTTGAATTTGAAGCCGCAATTCCGCATTCGGACAGCACAACCATGACCCAGGCGTTCAATGATAGCCTTTCAAAACGGATATTGGAGAATCCAGACCAATGGTATTGGTTGCTGCGGCGCTGGGATGGCGCCTAGACAGCCGGCGGCGTTGTTGCGATTAACTCGCAATAACGCTTGACAGTTGCGAGTGATTTGCATTTACAGAAGCCAGCGATATGCAAAGGATCTTTCATGCTTACACGCGTCTTGTATCTGGCGGCGGCTCTCTTTGTCTGGTTGAGCGCAACAAACGCAATGGCAGAGGCGCGGCTGAAAGTGGTGACCACCTTTACAGTGCTTGCCGATATGGCGGCACATGTTGCTGGAGAGGCTGCTGATGTGGTCTCGATTACCAAGCCGGGTGCCGAAATTCATGGCTATCAACCGACACCGCAAGATATCGTAAAGGCCTCTGATGCGGATCTGATCTTGTGGAACGGGATGAACCTAGAACTTTGGTTTGAACAGTTCTTAAAAAACTTGGAGCAGGTGCCCTCCGTCACCCTGACCGACGGAATCACACCCATTTCCATTGAGTCTGGAAGTTATGCAGGTTTGCCCAATCCGCATGCCTGGATGGGATTGGACAATGCGGTGATTTATATTGAGAATATTCGAGCCGCTTTTATCAAGCATGATCCTGATAACGCGGCGATCTACCAGGCCAATGCGCAGGCTTATATAGGTGAGTTGCGCAGAACCATTGAGCCGTTGCGCGCGGCGCTTGCAAAAATTCCTGAAGAGCGCCGTTGGTTGGTAACCTGCGAAGGGGCTTTTAGTTATCTTGCCCGCGATTTT
>Ga0233398_1000871_pt1 | contig 12827 bp, 19 predicted proteins | sample 38DmetaG_FD_182697 | JGI IMG/M metagenome (GOLD analysis project Ga0233398, IMG submission 182697) | Seawater microbial communities from Monterey Bay, California, United States - 38D | ecosystem: Environmental > Aquatic > Marine > Coastal | place: USA: California | collected 2016-10-02
GGGTAGCAACGGTGCATGAGCAGTTGGTCCCCTACGCAGTACATGATCAGGAACTGGCCTTGGTACATCACGGCGCTGAAGCAGCGCGGTTCTCTATCAATTTGGTTTGATCCCGAGATGTCGTGGCATGCGCCGCCGACAGGCAAGCGGGTGCGTCAGCCCGAGTTCAGCGACGCGGCGATCCAGGTTTGTCTCACAATGAAGGTGCTGTTCGGCATGCCCCTCCGGCAAACCACCGGGTTCGTCGAACGCCTCCTTCGTCTGGCCGGGCTGGACTGGAAAGTCCCGGACTTCAGCACCGATCGATGCCACCGGGATCAAGGCCGAGGGTGAAGGAGAGTGGAACGTGCGCAAGCATGGCGGGCCACAGAAGCGCCTGTGGCGCAAGCTTCATCTCGGCATGGACGAGAAAACATTGGAGATCCGCGCGGTTGGCGTCACCACAAGCAATCTCGGCGATGCTCCGATGCTCCCTGACCTGCTAGAACAGATCCCACCGGAGCAGGAGATCGCCGCCATCACCGCTGATGGGGCATATGACACACGCAGATGCCACAATGTGATTGCCGCTCGTGGAGCCGCCGCCATCATCCCGCCGCGCAAGAATGCGCAGCTTTGCAAGCCAACGACAGGGGGCGCCATCGCGCGGAACGAAGCCGTGAGTGCCCGCGAATATCTCGGTCGCGCTTTATGGAGAAAATTGACCGGCTACCACCGCCGAAGCCGCGCAGAGACGAAGATAAACTGCGTCAAACTCCTCGGACAAGGCCTCATGGCGCGAGACTTCGACCGGCAGGTTGCGGAGCTCCAAGTACGGATCGCGGTGCTCAATCGTTACACTGCTCTTGGTATACCAATCACAGAGCCCGTAGGATAAGTCCGTCTGGGGAAAGGGGAAGTCTCCTCAAACCCCGATTTGTGCAACAGAGCCGATCATTGGCCGCAATACAAAAGATCTCTGCCTAGTTGGTGAACTATATAAATAACTGATTTTACTGTTAAAGTGGCTCCAGCGGTAGGGATCGAACCTACGACCAATTGATTAACAGTCTGAGATTGCGAGAAAATCATGGTCCATTTGGCCTCCTTCGGGGCGTACGTTCCCTTGAAAACATAGCAATATCATCCCGGTAGCACCATCCAGGCCCACCTGGATCAATCGCAAACACTGTACTCGGGACTGTACTTTCCATGACCATATTTAAATTCACCGAGGCCCGTATCAGGGACCTCCCACTTGGCTCAGGCATCCATCGGGACACCGATGTAAAAGGGTTGATGTGTATCTGCCACAAGACCTGCAAGACCTTTTCTGTTCAAAGCGACGTCCGGCGGGAAAAGCGACATGTTCGAACCGTGAGGGTCAAGATCGGACGGGCTGACCATTTCCGTCTTGCCGAGGTCAGGAATGAGGCTCGAAAACTCATGGCCACGATCCAGTCTGGCGTCGATCCCACGGCGGGGCCGGAGTCTACCGGCATCACGCTGGAACAAGCCCTGAAAGAACGCGAGCTTTCTGACGCAACGGTCAGAAACTACCAGTATCATATGGACAACTACCTCGGGCGTCTTCGACGTCGTGCCGTGGCTGACATTTCACGTCAGGACTGCCGAGAGCTCATGGACCAGCTCACCAGGCGTCACGGCAAGACCATGGGTGGTTCGGTCATGCGCACTGTTCGAGCTCTTGTGAATACGGCCCGCCGCCATGACGAAACGATTGGGGCAAACCCCGTTGATGCCCTTCGTGTCCCTGCAACCCCGAAACGGGAAGTCGGCGAATTGGACTTGGCCGGTTTCTGGTCCACGACCGAAGCCATGTCTCCCCTGATGCGTGACCTGCAACGGACGTTTCTTCTGACGGGTGCACGGAGAACTTCCCTGCTTGGTGTGAAATGTGCCGACTTTGACGCAGTGGCTGGCGTCCTGACCTTCACCCATATGAAAACAGGCGGAGCTTGGTCCTTCCCAACCGGCCGCTGGTTGACCGAAACCTTAAGGGCCAGGATGAAGGAGGACGAGCCTCTTAACTCGCCTTGGCTTTGGCCGTCACCGGGGTCAGCCACAGGCCACGTTGCAGAGCCAAAAAGGGCTGGTGTTCCGTCTCCACATGCACTTCGCCACCATGCCAGAACGATGATGATTGCTGCTGCTGTGCCATATGCAGAAGGTGCGCTTCTGTTGGGTCAACGGCTTCCAGGGGCCTCTGGCGGGTATGTGCATCAGACGCATTTGGTTGAAGCCCTTCGGCCCCATGCTCAAGCTCTAGAGGATTTGGTTCTGGCCAAGGCCGGTGTTGAGTGAATGATGGTACGATGTCTTAGCACGTTGGCATATCAAGACCTTGCAAGCTGATAACCTGATTTCATCGCTGTCCATTTGGACGCACTTGGATTTTGGAGTTATCAGCATGAGCAACTTGGAAAACGAAACCCCTTGGATGACAACTGAAGTCGCCGCCAAATACCTTTCGGTCTCACCTGGCACCATGCACAATTGGCGTAGCAAAGGCACCGGCCCTTCCTGCCGAACCGTCGGCCGGATTGTTCGTTACCACCGTCACGACCTGGACGCCTTCATGATGTCGGGGGCGGCGTGATGCGAAAGATAACAGTCATACAGCACCGAGACCCGATGCCGGATTATTCGAACGAAGAAGACCGGTACGAGATGGCCAAGATGCTCCTACAAGAGGCTGAATTGGACAGCACCGACCCGGTTGAACGGGTGATTGAGGCCAGTTGGGCTGCGGGTTTCAACGGCTTTGACGATGCCTGCCTTCGACTGCTTGCCGAGTTCTTGGGACTTTTCCCGATCGATTGGTTGGAAGACCAGCAGGGCAAAATCACCGTTCAATTCGGAACCGCTTTGGATGCGATCAACTCGAATGCAGACAACGTGAATTTCTGGGAAAACGGATATTTGCGGGACGAAGCTGCAAGACAGGAACCGAAACGTTGGTGCTTGCACGAGGCGGAACTGGAAAGACAATTCCACCAACATTTGACCTAAGACCAACGGTCCGCTTCGAAGACAAGGCTAATGATTTCCTTACGCCAGCGTTCGTTGCGTGCGGGTCAAGTGTTGGTATGCGGGCGGATTTGGGCACGGTATTGTTCTGATCGATAGACCGGATTTCCACAGCCGCCTAGCAGGGCAATCCGGTCGATACGTTAGCATATAGGAGGCCTGCCATGCCTGAAACCGAAGATAACGCCCCCAAGCCTTCTGGCACACCATTGAAAGACCTTCTGACGACGAAGGAAGCTGCGGCCTTGACCGGGCATCCTGCAACCACGCTGATGGCCTTTCGTAATCGCCGCAACAACACCAAATACAAGAATGCTGGTCCTGATTTCGTGAAGATTGGGACAGCGGTTTTCTATGAACGTTCTGTGATCGAGGCCTATAGCGCCAAACGTGCGGGGGCTTGAAATGGGTGTTCATACCGATGCGTCACAACTGACGCCCTTGCTGGCCAGTGGATACCAGCTTCTCCCTTTGCATAAGTTTTCGGCCCAAGATGAGGTCAAGGGCAAGAAACGCAAAAGGGGCAAGTCTCCGATCGACAGCAACTGGATGAAGCGTCCCTATAAATCCCAAGACCAAATCAAGCACATGGAGGCTGGTAACAACGTCGGCGTGCGTCTGAAGCCCTTTGATCTGGTCTTGGATGTGGACCCTCGGGCCTTTCCTGATGGTCAGACCTTGGCGTCCCCAATCAACCCATTTGTCGAGCTGGTTCTTTGGACTGGTATGGACCCGGACCTCTATTCGACCGTTGAAACCGGCTCGGGTGGCTTGCATATCTATATGGCTAAGCCAGAGGACGTTTCCACCAGAGATAGCCTGAACGATCAGTTTCCCGGCATCGAGTTCAAGACGGTTGGCCGTCAGGTCGTTGCCCCTGGTTCGGTTCATCCCGATAGCCTGAAAACCTACACATGGAAGGCTGACACGCCTGAGCTTGGTGCATTCGGTGCCGAGGCTGCACCTAAGGCCCTTGTCGATCTGATCCGAAGACCATCAGGCTGCGTGGCAACTGGCGGGGGCGAGCACGATCAGGAAGAACTGGCTCAGATGCTTGAACACCTGGACCCAACCGACTTTGCAGACCATGACGATTGGCTCACTTTGATGCAGGCCTGCCACCATGCAACGGCAGGGGATGGGCGTCAGGAGCTTGTGGACTGGTGCACTCAGGATCCTGCTTATGCAGATCACGGTACCCTGATCCGCATCCGATGGGATAGCCTTCACGCCAACAATGACGGCAATCGCATTACCCTCCGCACCCTGCATAAAATGCTGAGAGATGCAGGGGCTGAGGATGCCATTCCCAGGACACTTCCAGCAGATGATTTTAACGACGACCTCGATCAAACTGGAGTGCCGGCGGGTGCCATCGCCAAACCCCAAAGGAGGCCGGTGCATGAAGGTGGCTTGATGGTCAACAAGAAGACCGGCGTAGCCCCCGACACGGCCAAGAATGCCCTAAAGGCAATTACGGGCTCCAAGCTCGATCCAAGGTTTGACGAACTCAAGCAGCGGGTTGTTCTGATGGGTGAATTGCCCTGGGGTGAAGGCTATGGCCGTGTGCTGACTGACAAGTTGCTCTTGTTGGCCCGCACGTTCTTGATGGAACAGCACCAGCGCAAGGACTACCAGCCGTCCAAGGAAAACGTTCAGGACGCAATCACAACGGTTGCCTATTTATACAAATTCAACCCGATCCTAGACTATCTGGATGGCTTGACTTGGGATGGGACAAGCCGGGTAAAGGACCTCTTCACAATCGCCTTTCAATGTGGCCGGGACGATTACACCGAGGCCGTCTCACAATGCTTTATGGTCGGGGCCGTGGCGCGTCAAAGGCAACCGGGCTGCAAGCTGGACACGATGCCGGTCATTAAGGGGCCACAGGGCTCTTTGAAATCTACGGGCATTCGGGACCTGTTTTCCCCGGATTGGTTCAGTGACGCAGAGCTCGGCGATCTCAGGAACAAAGATGCGGCCATGAACCTGGAAGGTGTCTGGGTCCACGAGTTTGCCGAATTGGCAGGTCTTCGGGCAAGTGATATGGACGTTCTCAAAGCATTCATGTCCCGAGCTATAGACAGGTATCGAACGCCCTATGATCGCAACACAAAGGATCACCAACGCCGTGTGGTATTTGCGGGCACTGTGAACGAAGGCGGATACCTGAGCGACCCAACGGGTGCCCGGCGTTTCTGGCCGTTGGAAATGGCTTCTGGGTCCAGGGTTGATCTGGGCTGGATTGCTGAGCATCGGGACCAACTCTGGGCCGAAGCGGATGCGTTGTTCAAATCGGGCATCGGTCATGTATTGCCCGAGCCTTTGTGGTCGATGGCCGCAGAACGCCAGGCAGACGAAACGGTTGATGATCCTTGGGTTGATAGCCTGGCCGTCATGCTCAGCAACCGGCAAACGGAACGGCAGGCCTTTGAGGCTGGCACGGGTGACTACGCTGCGGATGTAATCGATAGGGAGCGGGTTGCCTCACCGTTGCGTGAGCCTCCCTCCGCCGACAAGGTGCATACGCAGGACCTGCTGAGCTATCTCGGCTTGGAAAGCGACCGGCAGAACAAAGGCCATGCGCAGCGTTTGAGGCGGTCTATGGAAACCCTTGGCTGGAAGCACAAGCGGGGCGTCAGGTTGGGTGGTCGTGTTTCGGCAGGGTATGTCCGAGCCGATGAGTGATGTTCTGGCAATCAGAGCGCATCCATTCGGTCACGGCGTTGACGGTCGTTGATCTTTGTTGACCTGAAGCGTCTCGTCTAAGGCTTTGTTTCGGAACACTTGTTGACGATGTTGATCATGTTGATCTTAAAGCAATATATCTTGGTAGAATAAGCCGATTAGGCATAGGGTACGGGTCAGGACACAGGGGCAGTGTGCAGTCCGGGTATATATAGCGAAAACGGTCAACGAAGATCAACGCCATCAACAAGGCAATAAAAACAATACGTTACAGAAGGCTCCGAAAACGCATTGTTGATGTAGAATTCTTCCAGCTTGGAAGGTCGGGACTGCACAACGTTGTGAGCCGGCACACTCCTTCGTAAATCGCTGGCATACGGCTCCAACGTAACACGACATTCTGACCTCGAACGGCAACGAGGATGCTGTCCGTGAAAAACCTGAGGTTATCAGCCCGCACAGATAGGCCGCCCCATTGATACTGAATTGGGCGTTCTGGTGTCTTGGGCGTGAATGACTTCAAGGGCTTAATCGGCGCCTGCCTCAGCCAAGCACAGTGACGAAGACAGAATAGGCAGCACAATGAGCTTGATGAGGATGAACCAGATCAAACCGGCCAGTGACCCGCGGATGCCTTCAAAGATTGCTGCAATCACCCGCCCGATCTACGGCGAGAAGGGCGATGAGTTTCTGCACTATCTCCGTCAATTCGGCCACATCACTTACGCGGCCAACATGACTGGTCTGACCCGGCGTACCTTCTACGACCGGCGTGCGAAGCATCCGGACTTTGCAGAAGCATGGGATGAGGCGTTGGCCGCCTTCGAGGAAGAATTGACAATGCGTGTGGTCCAGACGGCCTTGGAGATGGGGACCGGCAAGTGGGTCCAGTGCTTCGACCTCAAGACGGGCGAACCCGAGCTGGATGATGACTTCGAGCCAGTCTACCGATTTGAAACGGCGAGCGTCGATCCGAGGGTGCTGAACAAGCTCCTTTCTCTTCGGATGACCTCTGCGGACGGCCCGGCCCAGACGAACGTTCAGGTCAACACCACCGTGAACGAGTTGCCGAGGAAGCCGAGGCTCGTTGGAGGCTCCACCGGGTCCGTACGACGACCTCTGGGCGCGTCCAGGGCCTCGGGGGCACATCCGGGCGTCGAAGTTGCCGAGGTGATCCAGGGGAAGACACACGAGACCATGGGACGGTCCGATGACTGATGGCTCGGTCCATGTAACGCTCGTAAATGCCGGGGGTGTCGCCACGGTGAAGTTCGCGGACGGTTACGAGACGATGAGGGTGGCCCTGGGATACCTTGAGTCCCTCGCAGACGGTCTGATCGCCGAGATGGACGAGGGACGCGAGCCGGTGTCGTGGCAATCGGCGCAGGTACGCGACGAGGCGACCTTCTCGGTGGAGGCGCGGCTGGACCTGGACGACGAGACGCGCGGGCGGCTCCTGGAGTGGATCGCCGGCACGCCCTACTTCGAGGACTAACCAGCAATAGAAGCGGCCTTTCGCTTCCCTAGCCCGCTGTATCGCTCTAAAACCTTTGGTTGAGAGAGAATTAGCGGATATTTTTGTATGACCTCGACATTTGGATCGTTCGCCGATTTCGGTGGATACACAGCCGACCAGGTTAGGGCTATGAGCCGAGATGAGCAGGTCGCGATGATGTTGGAGTGGTTCCGCCGACAGTTCGAGGACCCGCAGAAAGACACACCCTACAACAAGGACCTTGGCGGCTACGTCTTCCTGTTCGGCGGTCCGTTTGACGCGAGCGATCAGATTCAGGAAGAATTCTCGGAGGCTGTCGACTTCGATACCATGATGCTGGCCGTAGATCAGGTACAGGAGGACGGTACGGTCGAGTGGGCTCCGCAGACGGGTGGGGACTTTTACGAGCATCCTGACGAGGACGACCGCGTTGCCTCTGGCGAGATAGTCGACGGGGACGGTGAATGGCCGCCTATCATCTCAGATCGTGCGCCGACACCGCCTGAGCCAGAAGCCCGTGCCGATGTGATCCGCCGACTGGACGAATTGGAAGCAATAGTCCAACCGCTTCTGGAAACGTTCGAGGCCAAAGCACAAGCCCCTTCAATGATGGGTCACAACAATCCGCCCGAGGAATTAGAACTCGTTCAGGCTGTCCCGAGAGAGGAATGGTTGCGGATCAAAGCTGCGATTGATGAAATCCGGCAGCAAACGACCGTTGAACAACCTGATATTGACAGCGTTGAACGCAGCAATAGCCGTTTGATTTCTGCGGCGATCGCCTTAGCTGATTGGATCAGAAATCGTATAACCGCGGCAGTTGACGCTGGCGTAGCAATCGGTGTGGCATACGGCATTGCAAACCCGGAGGCTGCGAAAGCTGCACTCATTAGTGCCGCACAAGCCGTCCAAACCTGGATAACTTCGATGCCCTGGCCGTTCTGAAGCTCACGCACTTCAAATAGGCCCATGAGAACTACCCTCGAAACTGTTCTTCGTTCTGTGCTTGGCATCGTGATTTTAATCCAATCCCCTGTTTTCATTTACCCTACCGCACCCGGACCCACTGATCCCGTGTCAGGTGTGCACCGTCGTTGGCTTACGTGGAGCCGACGGCGCGGCAGTATGCGGCCTAACGCCCGAGGTCAGGAGAACACCCATGCAGGACACACAGCAGCGCGTCGTCACGAGGGAACGCCAGCAACTGGCCGACCTGGAGCGAGAGTTCGACGAGATCGAGACGCAGCAGGAGGAGCGGTTCGAACTGATCCGACGAAAACGTGAGAGGCTGGCCGACATGGGCGTGGTACTGGATGCCTGATCTGAGCGGGACGGGTCCCGCCTGGGGGGCCACGGCCACCACTGTGCCTGTCGATGGGAGGCCGGTCCCGCCGCTGCCAGCCATCCGCTTCGTCAAGACACAGCGCGAGGCCGAGGCGCTGGTCCAGGAGGCCGCGGCCGACTGGCCGCCGCTGCCCGGCCTGACCATGCGGGCGAACGCCGTTCGTCTGCTGTCCTCCATGTACCACATCCACGGCTCCACGCGGTTCCCGCGCGGCTGGGTCCGCCCGGTCATGCAGGCCTTCATCGCAGCGGGCGTGGACTGCCCGAACGCCCGGTGTTGGCGTTCCTACCGCTCCGACGTACAGGACAACCCCGGCAGCTTCCTGTCCACCGACGGCGCGCCCGTCGAGCTGCTGCGCCAGATGGAGCTGGACCTCATGGGCGCGTGATCCGCCAGCATTTGAAGCCCGACGCTCATACGCTGGTCCCCCGCACTGAGCCGACGCGGCATTGTTCGAATGTGCCCGGTCGCTCCGTCAGAGCCTCCTTCTCGAACCGGGTACGCACGGCGGACGGCTGGCCTTTTACGACGGGGTCAAGGCCGTCCGCCACTCCCGACATTCGGAGGCTGAGGATTGCATATGAAGAAAGACGAACTGGAAAAGAGGATCGGCGAGTTGCGGGCAGACCGCGAGCGCCTGACCGGCGAACTGGACAAGGCCCGCGCCGAGGAGCGGGACGCCTGATCGAGGGCAAGAAACCCGGCGACACCTCGGCCGCCATCGCGACCCGTATCGGCATCGTGGACGAGGCTCTCGCCGAGCTCCAGGAACGCCAGGGTGCTGCCGCCGCGAGTGCCGAACGTAGACAGCGGACGGTGCGCGCGGAGAAGGCGCTCGAAGCCACCGCCGAGCGGGCGAAGCTGGCCCGCGCCGTGGATGACGCACTGACCGCCCTCTCCACAGCTTGGCCCGCCTACCAAGAGGCCGTCCGTAGGGACCTCGGCGCCACGTCAGCCGCGAACGGCGACGTGACCCCGATCGAACGCGGGCTCGTCGCGAACCGGCAAAACGATGTCCTGGTCCGTACGCTCGTCAGTGCAGGTGGCATCGGCCTCGCCCGCGCCCTGGGCGTCGAGACGGTCGTTCGAGAGCGCCACGCGATCGCACTGGCCGCCGCGGAGGAGCGTGTCGCCCAGAGCCTGCGGACGGAACTGCTCCGTGTGCGCGCCGACAGCCCGCAACCGAACGTGGCTCGCGAAGCCAAGCAGGAACTGGAGAACATGGAGAAGGTCGGATGAGCAACGAGGGACAACGCCACGCCGCCGAACTGAAGCTGCTGGAGGATCGCAAGAAGGAGCTTGAGGACGCCCTCGAACGCTTGGCACGGGACGAGGCCGACGCGGAGGAGGTCATGGAACTGGCCACCCTAGTCGAGCAGCTCGAACAACACGTGGAGACCGCCCGTGCGGCGGCCAAACGGGCAAAATCGCCCATTGAGGAGAAGAACATGACCAAGACCAAAGACGTTCGGAAGGCAGCAGCGGCCAACCGTGAGGCTGCCGAGCGGCAGCTCGACGAGCTGGCCAAGCAGATGCAGGAGCCTAGCGAGACGTTCTAAAAGGCCTACGACCGCATGCTGAGCACGGACATGGGCAAGGCGCTGATGCAGAGCCGGGACGACGCCCAAGAACTCGAACGCGGCGGCGTGACCAGCATGGACGTAGCCGAAGCTCACCAGCGCTTGCAATCCTAAGTTCCGATTTTTCTAGAAGGCTTTCAGGCCCGCATCATCCTTTGGTGCGGGTTTTTTTCGTCTCCAACATCTTAAGGCACCGAACGCCTATCCCAAATAAGGATATGCCGGGGCTTGACGTTTTTCTATTAAATGGACCGTTCACGCGAATCATGTGAGCGATCAATCTTGATAGGAGATCGCAATGACCAAAACAGTACTTAAGATCGAAGGCGAGGCAGCAGAACACTATCGTGTCGTCGAAAATGGAACTTGCCCGACATGCGGCAATGATCGCGACGGCTGGGTCGAGCTAGGCGTCAAGTTCCCAAAATCGGAACTCGAGAACGGAACGACATATCGGCTGCGCGACGAAGTCCAGATCGCTGAGAGTGAACTTAGGCTGATCGGTCTCGTCCCGATCCTTATGCGGGACTACGGCCACTGGTATGACGAAGCTCTTGTGGTCAAGGCTTTGGACACGGCGCTGGGCGGTTGCGACACCGAACAACTCAATGCCGCACGCGTTTTAGTGCGCGATTGGTTTGAAGCAGAGACTGAAGCTTCGGCGGCGTGAAAGCGATAGGTCCTTTATCGAAAACCTCGAAAGGAAACGACTTGGAACGACTTTCCCTATACGAACGAGCCGCCATAAATCTTAACCACAACCCAGAAGTAAACAGCGCGCAACTCGCCCCGGTTCTCAGTTGCACAGAAAAAACGGCAGCCAGCCTGCGCAGTTTATGGCGACGTGCTGGTGGTGATTGGAAGAAAATGCGCGAGATGAAAAACGAAGCAAGCCGCCACTACAAAGCAGAGATGCGGGCCAGTATCAGGAACGCGGCCTAATTCGGCCATGCTTAAACAAGCAGCGCCGGACACCAATTCTGGCGCTGCTATGGCGTTCAATGAGATACAATCCTTTAGTTTTGATGCTTCCAAGTGGTCACGATGCGAAGTGAGAAATATTCTTGATTGGGAAGGTCAGACTGCTCAAGGTTGCATTCCGAAATAATGAATTCGCAAAGAATCGCGTATGCCTTTTTCGACGCGTTGATTGCATCAGGTAGAGGAGCGTTCGTCCGTAGTGTTGGTGCCTTCTCTGCTCCACACGCATTATACATGATGATATTGGCGCTCCAACCATGATCGCTGAGGCATTGCGAAGTCAAATCAAGATGCATCAGATCAACAGTGTATTCCGTATGATCGTTGGTTTCTGAATGTCTGAGTGCGAACGGAATAATTACTGCAGTCATATTGCGACTCCTCAATCGATTGGTTTCATTTGATTGTGAAGAGTCTGGATCACCGGGGATACCTTCGAGTCGCAGAATGAATGACTGTTCGCTGAACAGAGGTTGTGGCTCCGCCTTGATGACAAGTTACTACGGAGCCACCCGCGGGGCTGGCGGGCTCCCGGCATCGCGACAAGGTGGTTCCATCGAACGGGCGAACATCGCCCGTTGCTGAAAAGGAGACCAGCCATGACCAAGACCACCTACGTCGCAACCGCCCCAAACGGCTCGCAGCACATCCGCAAGACAGACCGAACCTATACCCATGCCGTGCTCCTCGAAGGAAAGGAGGGATGGGGTGCGGTCGGTTTCTGCGGCCGTCCCGACCTGGCCGAGAAGAAGCGCGGAGAGCACCCCGGATCAATCGTGGTAGAGTGCGGCGTCCTCGGTGAGGGTGCGGCTGACATGCCTGTTGCCGATGCGACCGAGAACGCCGAACCGACCGCACCGGACGCTGACGACACGCCCGAGCGCGAGCAGACGGTCGACGAGAAGATCGTAGCGGCCAAGCTCCACGGCCCTGAGCCGAAGCGGACGATCGGCTCGCTGGTGCAGGAGCTGCTCATGGACTCCGACGTTGGTTACGTGACCATCGTGGACAGGGTCGTAGCCGAGTTCCCCGACGCCAAGACGAGCGTGAGGTCAGTGGCCTGCGTTGCAGCCGTCATGCGGAAACGCGGAACTGACGTCCCAATGCGCCGCAAGACCAAGGACTGAGCTTACAGTGGCAAAGCCACCTTCTTGACCAGCAATAAATCTTCGACAGTTCGCCAAACTTCTAAGTTTGGCGAACTGAATGGCAGACGAAGCAGATAAGCGGCAGGACATTGAGGAGGCGGTCGAGGCGTTGCGCGGCCTCACGCCCATTCAGGTAGAGGTGCTCACCGGGATCATTGCAAAGTTCGCAGATGAGCAGGAGCGCGAGCACCTGCGCACCGACTTTTTGGACGCGGACGCGTTCGAGTACTTCTCGACTAGGCTGGCGGCCCATCACGCCTCCAGCGGCGTAGCGCTCAAGAAGGAGAACTTCGAGCACACCCTGGAGCACTCGTTCAAGCGTTCGGGTCGCGAGGCAAGCCTGACCGGTAGTATGGTCAACCGCGGAGCCGATCTTGAGGTCGACGGTCACGCGTACTCGCTCAAGACCGAGGCCGCAAAGGGCCTGAACCCCAAGAAAATCACTATATCCAAGCTGATTGCGTATTTCGCGGAAGCTGGGCAGTGATTTCGCGCGATCTCGGGCACGCGTTTCACGGCATCGTGGGCAGCCATTTCACGATTGTGGGCAGGCTGGT
>Ga0233398_1000886_pt1 | contig 12647 bp, 16 predicted proteins | sample 38DmetaG_FD_182697 | JGI IMG/M metagenome (GOLD analysis project Ga0233398, IMG submission 182697) | Seawater microbial communities from Monterey Bay, California, United States - 38D | ecosystem: Environmental > Aquatic > Marine > Coastal | place: USA: California | collected 2016-10-02
AATCAATATTTGGCTCAAAGAATACAATCACATCAGGCCCCATCATGCACTCGGAATGCGACCTCCCATGCCAGAAACCTTATTAGAGAAATCCAAAATTAGTGGCACTGAAATTGGGGGCTAGACACCGCGCCAATGCGGCTCGCCGCTGGAATGGTCGAGGATGCGGTCGTGACCGAAGTTCGACGCATCCTGCAAACGCCAGAGGTGGTGTCGCAAGTGCTGGTGGCCCTGAAAAAGGAACAGGCTGCAGTTTCAGAGGCGGACACCATCGCGGCATTGCATGAGTTCAGCGCGCTTTGGGCGCAACTCTTCCCGGCAGAGCAAGCCCGCATCATCCAGCTTCTAGTCCGGCGCGTCACCGTCACCGCCGCAGGGCTCGAGGTCGACATCAGGCGCGAAGGGATCGCGGGCCTCATCCGCCAGATGGTTGCCCCTCGCGGGATGGAGGCGGCGGAATGACAAAGCCCGACGACACGATCCGCGTGCTGATCCCTCTTCAAGTGCGCAAGAAGAACGGGCGGCCCAAAATCCTACCGCCCGCCGACTATAGACCGAGCGAGGATCAAGCGCAGGACCCGCACATTCTCCGCGCCATAGGCCGCGCATGGGGCTGGCGGCGTCGGATGGAAGCTGGCGAGTTCGCAACCATCCAAGAACTGGCCGAAGCCGTCGGGCTGGCAGAACGGCATGTCAGTCGGCAACTAAGGTTGGCATATCTCGCACCGGATGTGCTGAAACGACTAACGTGCATGCGCGAGGTATCAGCGGTCAGCTTATATGACCTGTGTTTTCTGGCTGGGGAGGTTTGGCAGGAGCAGTTGGCTCGGGTATATGCGAACAATCTATAGCCAACGGATGATCTCCTCTAACTGACGAGCCCGTCATGCCCTCTTCATATCACGAAAAGGCACCATCGTAAGTGCAAGCGTGGTGTGGCGAACATGGATTTCGGCACACGCTTCAATTCTTCGTCTTAGAAATCCTTGATTTCATTGTGTCAATTCCATCCTGAAGCCTTGTTAGGCGCTCCTTTAGGTCCGTATCTGGAAAAGATAGAAAGTGTGGATTATGTCGAGATTTAGTTATTTCTGCCGCAACCTCTTCAAACGACCTCTCAAAATAGTCGTAACCCACAATATCGGCAAACTGCCTCTGCTTGGTGGTGAATGACGCATAAAGCTTGTCGCCAACACGTGTCATTAGGGGAACCGGAATGAAGTTCCGGCTGCCGTCGTATTGCAAGAACAGCATACGGTCCATGGGCAAGCCATTGAAAAAAAGAGTGACATAGTAGGAAGTCGCCGAAGGATCTGGGCGGTGGAGCGCCAGCATCCATGGCTCAAGAAAATCACCATCAGAAACTGGCTCGGATAAATCCACCTCCATTGTGAAACCAGAATAGATTCTATGACGGTATGTCTTATTCTCCACGCCCCGAGATGGAACCGTCACCCAGCTTTTTGGGTTCTTCAGTGCCAACCATTGGATCACTTCAGGCGCAAAGAAGGTGATGAATGTGAGCGCAACGCCCGCAAAGCCGAGGAGCAATCCAACAAGGGTAACAATCCCGTTTAAGAAGTCTGACAAGGCGATTTCCTTCCTGAACCAAGGAGTATCAAGTTAGCTGTGGCAACATTAATGCTCAATGCCTCTGATTTCTTTCCGTACTTATAACCAGCTGTTTTGCCGATGGCCTTGCTCGAGAACGATGCACTGGATGGCACGCCGCATTGCGCGTCACTGCGCTCTACCACGCCGCCTTCGGGTGTCTCTGACCGTTTCGATAGCGGTCGAACCTGCTTCAACTGCGGCGCAACCTATTTTCGGCAAGCACCTGAAAAGAAAACCATTTTTGAATGCGTCTCGATTTGGGTGAAGGGCGGGTGGAAAGAGACGCGGGGAGTTCGGAGACCGATTGGAGCCCAAATGCCAGTCTCTGAAAGTCGGATGGCCTCGCTAAACCCCTTTGAAATAAAAAGAAAAAAGGCCCCATCAGGGACCTCGTCTCGGGTTTGCGAATAGTTTGTGGCGGGCCGTACAGGATTCGAACCTGTGACCCGCTGATTAAAAGCCGCGTTTTTAGACTTCTCTGGCTTACTCTTGTGTGCGCTAAATTACTGTATTTGCTTTGTTATTCTTGACGGAGATCACGACGGCTTTCTATCTCTTACTCCACGGTTTTCATCCGCCTGCGACCACTATGCTTCCATGGTTTCGGGCATCATTTGGAGAAATAGATTTGCCCAAGATCACAAAACGCGTCGTTTCGGCGCTTCAGCCCCTAACCACATCTTACTTCATGTGGGATTCGCTCGTCGTCGGGTTTGGTGTGCGTGTCATGCCCTCCGGCACCAAGACGTTTCAAGTTCAGTATCGAAAAGGTGCTCGAACCCGTCGCGCCTCATTGGGTCGCTTCGGCGTCGTGTCGGTTGAGCAAGCGCGTGATCAAGCGCGAGAGATGTTGGGACAGGTCGCAGGTGGCTATGATCCCGTCGAACAGATTGCGATTGAGCGGATTGCGCCCACGGTCTCTGACCTCTGCGACCGTTTCCTCGATGTGCATGTCGCGGTGCATGTGAAGCCATCCACCGCCAAGGATTATTCTTCGACGATCCGCCGCATGATCCGACCTGCACTTGGTACGTTCAAAGTCACCGAGGTACTGCGCAAAGACATTGCCAACCTGCACTACCGCCACCGCGACACACCGATCCAAGCGAACCGGATGCTCTCGGTCCTGTCCAAGATGTTCAATCTTGCAGAGCTTTGGGGCCTGCGCCCTGACGGGACAAACCCGTGCCGCCATGTCCCAAAGTACAAAGAGAACAAGCTAGAGCGGTATTTGACGACTGATGAGATCCAGCACCTTGGTCATATCCTCAGGAGGTGTGAAGAGGATGGCTCCGAGACGCCCCATGTTATAGCAGCATTTCGTTTACTGCTTCTGACAGGATGTCGGTTGGGTGAGATCCAGACGGCTAAGTGGGAGTATGTGACCGAGCGCGGGCTGGAGCTGCCCGATAGCAAAGTGGGCAAGCGGTGCGTTCCCCTGGCTGCCGCTGCCCGTGCGGTCCTTGATGCCCTCCCGCGCACCGTGGGCCACCCGTATATCATCGAAGGCAAGCTACCGAATTCCCACATCACTGAAATGCAGCGCCCATGGCGACGCATCCGCGGGCTCGCTGGTTTTGATGACGTTAGAATTCACGATTTGCGCCACACCTTTGCCTCGATAGCGGTGTCCGGTGGAATGCCGATACAAATGGTAGGACGGCTCTTGGGACACACACAGTTACAAACAACCCTGCGCTATGCGCATCTCGCCGATGATCCTGTCCGCGCCGCCGCTGAAGAAAACAGTGCGGCTATTTTTGCAAGCCTTGGTGCGCCTAAACCGAAGAACCATCTGCGGGTGATTAAGTGAGCGACGATCAGACAAATAGAGACACTTTAATCCAGTTCGTTCAAATGATGGCTGATGCTGGGGCGGATCCTGAGCAACCCTTCACGACGGGTGTTTTTTCTCCGATAGCTCGAAGATATAATTTTTCAGATGCGCTTACTCCGGTGCTACGACTTACTTTGAACTTTGCTGCAAACGCTAAAAGTTTCGAAAAAAGCTACCCAGAGGCTCGGAAAGAGCTTGGTGCCTTGCGACGCACTATTAAGAAGCTCGACAGTCAATTAGACACTCTTGGGCTCGAAACCCGTTTTCTAGTTGAACGCGCAAGTGCCTGTCAGAAGCTAAAGTCAAACGTGGATCTTCTGCAATCCGGCGGCTTCAAGAGCTTACGGGAGATGTCTTTGACGTCTTTCAAGACGATAACGCAAACGAACCGCGAAGGACTTTCCTTGATCGAAGAATTGTCCGAGGTGTCAGCGAAGCTTGATTGCTATCTCGAAACCGCTGAAAGGGTAGCAAGAGGCCAAAGCGGTCGGCCCGCCGATGCGAACTTGGAGCTGTTCCTCTTTGCGGCTTACCAAGCCTACGTGAATGGCACAGGCGCGCCATTTACCTTGGACTGGCACATAGACGATGCGCCACTGTCTGAAGCCGCACGCTTCTGTGTCGATGTTGTGAGTGTTGCTTTCGCCGATGTGTCGTCTGCTCAAATCCGCTCTGTCAGCAGGCGGGTGCGAGAAAAATCCATTCCTGTCAGTAACATGCAAAACGCTTCAATTTTCTTGGAGAGTTTCAACAAGCGGGATCGCTAGCTTAATCCACGTATCCTATCGTAGCCAATCCGCAGTGAACACACTGATGAGGAAGCTATGAACATAGAAACTTTGAACCGAGCCAATCCGCGCTTTTTGACCGAGAAACAGGTAGCGGACTTAATTTGTCAATCTGTTCGGACAATCCAAAAGTGGCGCATGACAGGTCATGGGCCTGCCTTTCACAAGTTCGGGCAATCCGTCCGGTATCACCAAACGGATGTCCTGGCGTGGGTGGAGGCGCGGCGTAGGGCGCACACCTCTCAATGACCCGGCCCGCAAAGAAAAGCCGCGATACCGCAAGGGCGCACCGCTCAAGACTACGCGCCACCCCATTCTCAGCGAATGGCCGCGCCGGTTGTTGGGGGAGTGACCACGTTCAAGTCTCAGTTCCGGAGGGACTAACGCAGAGCGCAGAGACAGGAGGGCTTTTCGCTGCGGTTGCTGCAAGGCGCCAACTACTGCTGTTTACAGCCCCTGACATTGCATCTCCGCCGACCACCGCCGCCCTTCGCTTCGTTGAAGCCGGAGCGCGCTTAGACAGTCTGAAGCTTTCTTGCCTGGAGCACTGCGCGGGTGCGGCGGGCGCCAGCCCGCGTGGGCGCGCGCGGTGATACCGCAAAAAGGGGGGTCTTTGTAACACCCCCCTCTAGAAATACAGATATAGGAAAAAGATAAATGAAATTAATAAGAAAAGGATTTGATGGCCTTGATATCGCCTTCCCTTTGGTGGTGAACGATGTGGTCGTGGCTAAGCTGCTCGAAGCCCAAGAGCAAAGCAAACTGGCCCAGCAGGACGTGGGGACTTTCAAGCACAATGGGGTGACCATGGTGGTCTCGCAGACAGGTGCACGCGGGGGATATACCTATCGGTGCAGCACGGAAATGGGTACGCCTATGGGTGAAACTTGGTTCTTTAAGCATCCGCGTGACAACGGTGATGAATGGGGTGTTCGGGTCTCCTGCGGTGCGCTTCCGCTTGCATTGTACGGCCTGCAACAGGTCCGCGCTGACGTTGAGAATAAGTTGGAACGGTTAGAGCTAAACTACGAACCCGGTTCTGAGAGCATCGGGCGTGTCGATTTTGCCTTCGATTTCTTCGTCCCGGACCTGCGGCCTCAGAGAGACCATTTTGTGACGCACTCCCGTACCAAAGTGCGCGAACATGCGGACCAATCTATATCTGTGGATGGCAAGTCGGGTCGAGTTGAGACGATCACAGTCGGTAAGAACCCAGGCCGGCAAGTGATCCTCTATGACAAACGGGCAGAGATCATCGCTAAGAAAAAGCCGTATTGGCTGAACATTTGGAACGATGCGATGCAGAGGGCCGGATACGCACCGCTTGTGATTGAAGATCGTGCGCAAAGTGAAGTGTGGCGGATTGAGGTGCGGGCGTTCAAGCGACACCTGAAAGACCGTTGGGGTGTTACCACCTGGGGCAACCTCAAAGCTCGATTGCCTGAGATTTTAGAGACGGCGTTCGATGAGGTGCGGTTCACACTCCCGACATCTGACACAAACCGCTCCCGTTGGCCCGACCATCCGATCTGGATCGCAGCGCGTACCGCGCTGGATGACGACTTTGACGATCTGGGAAGCATGGCCGATCCCGACGACATTCGCGAGATTTGCAGGGCAGTGACCGATGAAACACTCCTTGCCCAAGTCTCTGGCTGTATGGTCGCGCGCGCGGGTTTACACGGGGTAGGTGCAGATCAGCTACAAGCCTTCATCGCAGGTACAGCCGACCACATCAGGCGTGAGATTGACCGCCACCCTGAACGCGCCACCCAGAAGCTGGAGACCGCTAGGGCGAAGTATGGTATCACTGGTTGACTAACCGGAACACCATTTGTCTCATTCTCACGGCGCAACCATATTGCTTCATGAGATAATTTTTTAATCGGCACCACAATAACTATTCTTCGGAAGTATGGAAGCCAAAACCAATGGCGAGCATTATCCGAACCGAGGATTTTTGCTTAGGCTAAGGATTAGCCTATAGGTCTATCAGGCCAGTCCAGCTTTGCAGGGCCATTTGTATAACTAAAATTAGGTACTGTCTGATCTAAAAGGATAAAACTTACGAATTCTGCGCGTGAAATTTGATAAGCGAGCTTTGCATTTTTATGCTGATGACTATGGATTATCCACAAATTCTTTTGCGCCTCTCTCTCTGGCTCTTTCCATTGGTTGAAGTCGAAAACGATAGTCTGATCAATCCAGGCCCACTCCGCAAGAAGTCCATGATAAGGTGCACGCTTCGCGAGTACTTCAATATCCTTTACGCTGCGTTCTGATGTTATCGGCCCCCAATTATAAGAGAAACTGTTCTCATCTTTTTTTCGGCGCGTACCATCTATTACCCAGATTATCCGCTTGTAGAAAGAGGTTCGTTTTTTGATTTCTTGAAGTTTAATTGGGGAATGCTGAAACTCAATGACTAGCCCGCTCGGTGTGGTCAAGTCGGCTATATGGCGCTCTCCATTTTCGTCTTTATGAACAGTTTCTTGCCAACCGATTGGAAACTCATTCTTCCATTTGCGGTGCCAGCGTGTCTCTGGCTCCCACCAATGATCACAATGCTGACGTCCCTTGTGAGCCCAGTGATTAACCCTCTTTGGTCCGCAACGTGCAATCATTTCAGCATCGCAAGCTGGACAGTTTCCACGTGCTCTTCGTGTCGCTTGGATTCTTTCTTGGCCGGATCGTGCATACTTCATTCGCAAGAAATGGTTGTCTTAGTGATATGACACAAGACCTCTAACGCATTTAGTGGTGGTAGATTTGAAGTTCGATATGACCAAGCTTGGTATTTGCCATGAGGCATGGATTATTTCAGCGAGAAATTCCCAGAATAGGCGCGCGTTGTCAGTGGTTGATATTGGTATTCAGCGAGATAACAGCACGGCGCGCTCGGGGCGCTAAGATCTGAGAACGTGACGCTCGCCAGTGTTGCGGCTGCACCACTTTTTCAGCTCGAATGTCACTTTGATATTTGTTAGACTTGCTACTTGCAGACATCTGGAGGGTGCGATGTTGAGGTGGGTCAGTCGAATATTAATCGTTAGCCTTATCGGATACATTGGACTCTTACTTTACGAATATAATCGCTTGGGCATTTTCAGTATGCCGGATCTACCGCATGGAGCCTACTACGTATCGTTCGATAGCGGACTACGCGGCATCGTTTTAAACGCTGATGTTCCTGAAACTTCCACCGGCAGTGGACCCAAGTTCTTACGTTCTTTGAGCGTTGAGAATCGCGATAGAAGGTACATAGGCATCTCCCAAAATGTGCCATCTTGGTTTGCCAATGCATGGTCCGTTTGCGAAGCGCCAACAGAGCAAGAGCGAGATAGCATTATGGAAAGCCTGCCAAATGATACACTTCACGAGTTAGGCAATGCTCGATTTGAAGCAGTATGCCAGATTGATGCTGACGGAGAATCTTTGCTGCGTGGAGTACTTTTCTCAGTTCCACGGCTATGACTAGTGCGGTCAAGGTGGTCCCGCGTGGCCTGTCCTCGAACTTCAACAGTAGTTTTCCGGTGTTCACCTGTCAGTATTCCAGGATCGCCATTTCAGGCCTGAGCGTTCCCCATCGACACGCCTGTGCCTGGAACGCAACACAAAAACTGCTTCCACAGCGCTTCCACAACAAAATGGACACGACATCGCCCAAGATGTCACTCGCCCTAAGTCTCTGACTTATATGTTAAAAGTGGTGAGCCGTACAGGATTCGAACCTGTGACCCGCTGATTAAAAGTCAGCTGCTCTACCAACTGAGCTAACGGCCCTCACTGGCGGGGTAGCTATCCGGCACTCCCGCAGTGGTCAACCCGGAATCATCACCTTTTTTGCCCATGGCTAGCAAAAGGTTCACGACAGGCGTATACGCCGCGCCATGCAGTCCACTTCTTTCCCTAATGGCCTGCCCTTCATGAAGATGCATGGGCTGGGCAATGACTTCGTCGTGATCGATGAACGCGCCACTGGTTCGGTGGTCGACGCAGCCATTGCGCGCGCGATCGGTGATCGGCATCGCGGGGTTGGTTTCGATCAGCTCGCGGTCATCAGGCACTCCGCTCAGGCGGATGTTGAGTTGGTGTTTTGGAATGCCGATGGCTCAACCGCTGGGGCCTGTGGAAATGCCACGCGCTGCATCGCGGCCTACGAAATGTGCCAAACGGGCACGGGCACGCTGACATTGCGCACCGAACGCGGCGTCCTGTTCGCACGCGATCTTGGGGATGGGATCACTTCGGTTAACATGGGCCCTCCGCTGCTTGACTGGCGGGACGTGCCGCTGGCCTACGAAATGGACACGTTAGAATTGCCCATCGCGGGCGCACCCACGGCGACTGGCATGGGCAATCCGCATTGCACGTTTTTCGTTGAGGATGCCGAGGCAGTTGACCTTGCGGCCTTTGGCGCGGCCCACGAACATCACTCTTTGTTCCCTGAGCGTACAAATGTTCAAGTCGCACACCTTATCGCGCCAAATCACCTTCGGATGCGCGTGTGGGAGCGTGGGGTGGGAATCACTTTGGCGTCTGGCTCTAGTTCTTGCGCGACGGCTGTCGCGGCTGCGCGGCGGGGCCTGACTGGGCGTCACGTGCGTGTCACGTTGGATGGCGGGGATATCGTGATCGATTGGCGCGACGATGGCGTCTGGATGTCCGGGGCCACGGCCCATGTGTTCAACGGGGTTTGGTTATGAACGCCCCTGTGTTTTCCAATCATGGCTGCCGTCTAAACGCCTATGAAACCGAGGCGATGAGGGAGTTGGCGACGCAAGCGGGCCTAAAGGACGCCGTGATCGTTAACACCTGCGCCGTCACCGCCGAAGCTGTGCGCAAGGCTCGCCAAGATATCCGCAAGCTGCGCCGTACACACCCCGACGCCAAGATCATCGTCACTGGATGCGCTGCCCAAACAGCCCCCGAAAGCTTTGCGGCCATGGAAGAGGTCGACCACGTTGTCGGCAATACGGAAAAAATGCAGCCTCAAACATGGGCCGCCTTTGGAATCGGCACGACCGAACAGGTGCAGGTCGATGATATCATGTCCGTCACTGAGACGGCGGGCCACCTGATCGACGGCTTTGGCACGCGGTCCCGCGCCTACGTGCAGGTCCAAAACGGGTGCGATCACCGCTGCACGTTCTGCATCATTCCCTACGGTCGCGGTAATTCCCGCTCGGTGCCTGCGGGCGTTGTGGTCGAACAGATCAAACGGCTGGTAGGGCGCGGCTATAATGAGGTCGTTTTGACCGGCGTTGACCTAACCTCATGGGGCGCGGATCTGCCCAGCACGCCGAAACTTGGCGACCTGGTTATGCGTATCCTCAAGCTGGTGCCAGACCTGCCTCGCTTGCGCATCAGCTCGATCGATTCGATTGAGGTGGATGAAAACCTGATGCAGGCCATTGCTACCGAGTCGCGTCTGATGCCGCATCTGCACCTCAGCCTGCAACACGGCGCAGACCTGATCCTAAAGCGGATGAAGCGCCGCCACCTGCGCGACGATGCAATCCAATTCTGCCAAGAAGCGCGCCGCCTGCGCCCCGGCATGACCTTTGGCGCCGATATCATTGCGGGCTTTCCGACTGAGACCGAGGCCCACTTTGCCGATAGTCTTAAGCTGGTTGAAGAGTGTGATCTGACGTGGCTCCACGTCTTTCCCTATTCCGCGCGTGAGGGCACGCCAGCCGCCAAAATGCCTGCTGTCGATGGACGCATCATCAAGGATCGCGCCGCTCGGCTGCGCGCCGCTGGTGACGCGCAGGTCCAGAAACATCTTGCGCAATGGGTGGGCACCACGCAGCCTGTCCTGATGGAAAATACTCGCATGGGCCGCACGCCCCACTTTGCCGAAGTAACGTTTGATGCCGACCACCCCGAGGGACAGATCGTGCAGGCGCGGGTCACGGGTGCAGATGGTGCGCAGCTTCGCGGGCAGGGCTGCTAGCGTTGCATCCGAATCCCGCCTTTCGCAAAACCCCTGAAGCGCGCAATCGGGATTACGCGCGGGAACGGGGATTTGGTGTTCTCAGCCTCAATGCTGCTGACAGTGCCGCCAACGGGCCACTGATCTCTCATGTTCCGTTCCTACTGAACGCACAGGGCGATAGTCTTGATCTACACCTCGTCCGCTCCAACCCGATCCTGCGGCGGCTTAAGGATGGCGCGCAGCCAGCGGTGATCGCGGTATCCGGTCCCGATGGATATATTTCACCCGATTGGTACGAAGTTCCCGATCAGGTGCCGACATGGAACTACGTGGCCGTGCACCTGCGCGGCACGCTTGGTGTACTTCCGCAAACGGACATGCACGAAATGCTAGACCGTGAATCCGCGCATTTCGAAGCACTCCTGCCGCACAAGACGCCTTGGACGACCGATAAAATGACGCCCGAGGTGCTGGAAAGCATGATGCGTCAGATCGTGCCCTGCCGCATGACCGTCACCGCGACCGAAGGCACATGGAAGTTGAACCAGAATAAATCTGACGATGTTCGCCTGCGCGCTGCTGATCAAATGGAGGCTTTTGGCACCGGCCAAGAGGTCCGGCTTTTGGCGGCCCTTATGCGCGGCCCCTTTTCTCCATAGGGACACCGCGCTAGCTTTACCCAGAATAGGATATCCCAGGGAGGGGTCATGAAACTTTTGGCGTCTGATGCATCGCCTTACGCGCGCAAAGTCCGCGTATTGCTATTGGAAACCGAACAAAGCGACGTGGAGGTCGTGGACACCAAAACCAACCCCATGGCCAATGTCCCCGAACTGTCCGCGGCCAACCCTGTGGGCAAAATTCCAGCGCTTTTACGTGATGAAGGCCCTGCGCTGTATGATAGCCGCGTAATCAGCCGCTTCCTGAACGCCCGCGCCGATGCCGCGTTGTACCCCGATGCCCGCTTGTGGGAGACTTTGACCCTAGAGGCCACAGGCGACGCGATCATGGATGCCGCGATAGGTATCGTTTATGAACAAAGGCTCCGCCCCGAGGAATTGCATTGGCCCACGTGGTTCGATGCGCAATGGGGTAAAGTTGAGCGCGCGCTTGATGCGCTGGGCGCCCGCTGGATGAGCCACCTGCACGGTCCCGTTGATGCCGGTCACATCGCCGTTGGCTGCGCGCTGGGCTATCTCGACCTGCGCCACGCAGACCGGAACTGGCGCGCTGGGCGTGACGTGCTGGCCGCGTGGGAAAAGGATTTTGCCGCGCGCCCCGCCATGCTGCAAACCAAACCAGCATGAAGGACCAGCCGCACATGCGCGTCGAAGAAACCCACGATATCGCCGCTTGTCAGGCCATCCGCCGTGCCGTGTTCATCGAGGAACAGGGCGTCAGCGAGGCTGAGGAAATGGACGGCCTTGATGACGATTGCCACCACTACTTGTTGTGGGATGGAGAGGTCGCGATCGCCACGCTGCGGGTCAAGCCGATGGATGAAACGGCTAAAATTCAACGCGTTGCCGTTCTCAAGGCGCATCGGGGCAAGGGGGCAGGCGCGCTTTTGATGCAAACCGTCGTGCGTGAACTGCCCCAAGACGGATTTTCCAAGGCGGTCTTGGGCAGCCAAGTCACCGCGATCCCGTTTTACGCCAAGTTAGGGTTCACGGTTTATGGCCCCGTCTATGATGACGCCGGGATCGATCACCGAGAGATGGAAATGACGCTCGCACCCCCCGTTTGGGATTAAGTTATGACCGCTCCGCGACAATCGGGCGCACCTGCGCGCGTTTGTCCGCTGGGCACTGCTCGCTAGGTCCTGCTAGAAGGCACCAAATTTGGGCGCAAAGGGATTCCCGCGCGCCCTGTTTCGTTTGAACCGCTGGGGCGCGCGAGGCGTCCGGTACACAACACGGGAGATACCTACGTGTCACACGCAGACGATCAGACCGACACTCGTCGGGATTTTCTCTACTACGCCACCGCTGGTGTGGGGGCTGTCACGGTCGGCGCCGGGGTTTGGCCCCTCGTTAACCAGATGAACCCCTCCGCGGACGTACAGGCCCTGTCCTCCATTGAAGTGGACGTTTCGGGCGTTGTTGAAGGAACGCAGATTAGCGTTCTGTTCTTGGGCAAGCCCGTGTTCATTCGCCGCCGCACAGCCGAAGAAATTGAAGCTGCGCGCACCGTTGAGCTGGGCGACCTGCTCGATGGCGAAGCTCGGAACCGCAATATCAGCGGCGCTGACGCTGCTGATGAAAACCGCGCGTTGGACGAAACCGGCGAATGGCTCGTGATGATCGGGGTGTGTACGCACCTTGGTTGTGTGCCAATCGGTGACGGTGCTGGTGACTACGGTGGGTGGTTCTGCCCCTGCCACGGTTCGCACTACGACACCTCAGGTCGGATTCGCCGTGGCCCGGCGCCCGAAAACCTGCCCATCCCCGTTGCGTCTTTCGTCAACGAA
>Ga0233398_1000911_pt1 | contig 12470 bp, 14 predicted proteins | sample 38DmetaG_FD_182697 | JGI IMG/M metagenome (GOLD analysis project Ga0233398, IMG submission 182697) | Seawater microbial communities from Monterey Bay, California, United States - 38D | ecosystem: Environmental > Aquatic > Marine > Coastal | place: USA: California | collected 2016-10-02
GTTCGTGTATCAAAGCAATTGATTGACGATGCTGGTTTCAATCTTGATTCTTTCTTGGTTGAAGCGTTGGGCGAAAGAGTTGCACGCGCTACAAACATCGATTTCACATCGGGTAATGGAACAGACAAACCAAAAGGAATCGTTGCAGAATCAACGGGTTCTTTGGAAGTTGCTACATCGGGCGCATTGGTTGCACAAGATATTTTGAATCTTATCCATTCAATTGACCCAAGCTACAGAAACAAAGCGTCTTTCGGCCTTATGTGTTCGGGAACAATCATGGCGGCCATTCAAAAACTTGGCGTTGGTAGTTCAAACGATTTCCCAATCTTCATCCCATCGATGACGGCGGGTGAACCAGACAAATTGTTCGGGTACAATGTGTATTACAACAACGATATGGATAGCGATTTGGGCGCGGCTGAAAAAGTATTGTTGGCGGCAGATTTCGACAAATACGTTGTTCGTCGTGCTGGTGGTGTTAACTTGGTTCGTCTTGACGAACGCTACATGGATGAGATGGAAATCGGATTCCTCGTTAGTGCCAGACGTGACGGACACGCGGTTGACACGCGCGCAATCAAAGCACTTTCTGGTAAATAATGAAAGTTAAGTTCAACCAATCGGTTGTCGGGAATACATTCCACCACGTCGTTGATGACGTGGTGGATTTACCTGAAGCCGAAGCACGAAAGTTTTTGAATTCGGGTCTTTGTGAGGCGGTCCCAGAACCACCGAAGAAACGCGCGAAAAAAGCGGTGAAGAAAACCACATCAAAACAAACACGATAAATGGCCTTTGATATTGTAACGGCGGCGGCGTCCGAACCAATCACATTGACAGAAGCGAAGAATTTTCTTCGCGTTGACCATAGCGATGACGACACATTGATTTCGGCATTGATTACGGCATCACGTCAAATGTGTGAAGAATACACGCGACGCATTTTGGTGACAACCACGATTGATGAATACTTTGATAAATTCCCAATGAACAGATGGGAAAATTTGTCAAATCTCATTTATTTGTCACGCGGTCCCGTTGCATCAATCACATCGGTCAAATATGTGGATGAAATAGGTTCCGAAGTGACAATCACGTCCGACCAATATATCATTGACACGATAAGCGAACCCGCACGAATTCAATCGACGGCGGGATGGTTTGCCGCGGCGGGTGTCGTCAATCAAGTCATTGTGCGTTATGTTGTTGGGACGGATGTGTCATCCATTCCCAAACCATTGATTCAAGGAATGATGTTGGTGATTTCGGATTTGTACGACCAACGCAATGACCGCGTCAAGGCATTGCCAACGGCGTCGGAATATTTGTGGAATCCTTACAGAATATTCACATTCTAATGATTGACCACGCTGGACAATTAGACCGACGAATTGAGTTCACAAGGCAATCCGCCGACGTGGATTCCTTTGGTCAAGATGTTGGCGTTTTTTCAACGGCATTTTCCCGATGGGCAAAGGTCGAAGAAAAGAGCGGAACAGAAGGTGAAGAAGGCAACCAGATGGTCGCCACAAAGCGTGTTCACTTTTTCATCCGCTATGATTCAGCAATTCAAGAAACGTGGCGCATTGTCTACAATTCAAAAACCTACACAATCGACGCGATTTTAAACGCCGACGCGCGTGAATCGTTCATGAAGATTGTGACAACATTGAAAGACTGATGGGATTCAATACGTTTCAAAGAATCAAAGGTTCAAACCAAGGTCGTGGCGGCGGTGGTGCGTTCATCGGTTTTGATGAAAAAGACATCAAAAAGGAATTCGAGCGCGCATTCCAAGAGTTGGAAAATCTTCACGATGGCGTCACAACGGCGCAAATTCGACGCATTGCGCGGGCATCATTGAAACCAATGTTGAAAGCGTATCGCGACGGAATCACCGATTTCCCATCGTCATCGACATCCGAAAAAGGACGCAAGAATCCACGCGACAAATTTGTCGTGTATCGCAACGGCGGCGTTTACGCTGAAATAACGAAAGGACAATTGCGGAAATCAATGGGGATTATCACCACGCGTGTGAACAAGGGTTCAACATTCGCATCGTTGCAAGTTGGACCGCGTGTCAAACGTACTTTCAAAGACCCAGAAAAAGGCGGTTGGTTTGCCCATTTCATTGAATACGGATATTTGAACAACGGAAAGTATAAAGGCGCAAACGTTGGATTCGCAAGAAAAGCACGGATGCAAAATTCCGCGGGTGTTGGACATGAGTTCAAACGACGGATGCGTTCGTTCTTAAATAAACAAACAAAAGCCGCACGGGTATGATTGGGATAGTCATCAAATCAAAATTCACCAGCGATTCAGCGTTAAACACGTTGTTTGGTGGACGAGTTTTTCCCGTGGTTGGCGAACAGACAAAGGCGACGCCGTTCGCGGTTTATGAGGTGGTGAGCATTTCCACGACAATGTCAAAGGAAAGCGATTCACACATTGACGAAATTGACGTCCGAATCACTATGGTTTCGACCAAATATTCGGACACACAAAACGCCGTTGAATACATTCGAAGCGCATTCGTAAGAATGGACGAAACGATTCAAGGCGTGAAAGTAAAATCGTGCGTGTTCGATGGACAACGCGATTTGTTCAGCGATGACGAACGGACGTTCGGGTCACAATGTGATTTGAAATTCCGAGTGTCACGCGATTAGATTATGTAAATTGTAAAAAATAAAAGGTAGAAATTATGCCAGCAACATCAATCATGAATTCAACGGACGTTGTGATTCAAATTAGCGAAGATGACGGGTCAACCTATGACATCGTAGGACGTGCAACAAGTGCGTCACTTTCTGTTTCAATGGAAACACGCGACACCACCACCAAAGATTCAGCGGGGTGGCAAGAAAATTTAGAAGGTTTGAAAAATTGGTCATTGAGTGGCGACGGATTAGTCACCTATTCAATTTCTGGTGAATACGACACACCAGACGATTTGTTCACCCTATTATCAAACCGCACATTGGTGAAAGTGAAATTCGGTTCAGCAACAAGCGGTGAAATTGATTACACGGGCGACGCGTACTTGGTCAGCTACGAACAAGAAGCGGGTGTTGAAGAAAATGTGACCTATTCATTTGGGTTCACGGGAACGGGCGTATTGACACAAGCGTCAGTAGCATAACAATAAAGGGAACGTCCATTGGGCGTTCCCATTTTTAACAACAACAAAACAAAAAGAACATGACACACATCATTGAAATTGGTGAAAGAAAACACCCGATTCGATTTGGATTCAACGCGTTGCGTGAATTCTCAAGAATGACGGGAACAACATTGGCGCAATTGGAATCCCTTGGTGACGACATGACGTTAGACCAAGCCATCACGTTGATGTTTTGCGGATTTAAAGACGGGGCGCGAAAAGAAAAAACGCCGTTCCGATATGATGTCGCCGACGTTGCGGATTGGATTGATGAAGATGAAATGTTGATTGAAAAAGCATTCGACGTTTTTGAACAACAATTCGCAAACAAGACGGAAAAAAAGTAGTTGACCGAACGGGACAACAATCAACGGACGTTGCCACATGGGACACATTGGAATCGTTCGCGTTCGGTCAAGTGGGTTTGATGCCGTCCCAATTTTATGACCTTTTGCCACGCGAGTGGGCGAATTTGGTCGAAGGTTGGAACGAACGTCAAAGCAGAAAAGAACAAACGGAATGGGAACGCACGCGTTGGATGACAACGATTTTGTTGAACCCACACACAAAAAAGAGAATCAAGGCAAAAGATTTGATTGTGTTTCCGTGGGAAAAAGAAGCGAAGAAGGACCGCAAGGTTTGGACGCGTGGGGAAATTTTAGACGTAATCAACCAACGAAAAGAACGAGCGAAGGCAAATGGCGGGCATAAGTAGTTTAAATTTTAGATTGACGGCGAACATCAAGCCGTTCCGCACGAACCTTAACAAGGCCGAACGCGCCATGGACCGCATGGGTCGCAAGATGCAACAGACGGGCAAGAATTTGTCCATGAAGTTGACCGCGCCCATCACGGCGTTGGGGGCGATGTCGTTCAATGTGTTCAAGGGATTCGAAGCGGAAATGGCCAAGGTCAAAGCCGTATCGGGCGCGACCGCTGAAGAATTCAAAATGTTGTCGGACAACGCCAAAGAATTGGGACGTTCGACCATCTTTTCAGCGCGTGAGGTTGCGGGATTACAAACGGAATTTGCGAAACTTGGTTTCACCGCGAAACAAATTGAAGGTGTCACGGAAGCCACATTGAATTTGGCGCAAGCGTCTGGAAGCGATTTGGCACGGGCGGCGGAAGTTGCGGGCGCAACGTTGCGCGGTTTTGGTTTTGATGTTAGCGAAACGGGACGCGTCACGGATGTGATGGCCAAATCTTTTTCCACGTCATCAATGGACATGGAATCGTTCGCCGAAGGGATGAAGATGGTCGCACCGATTGCGAAATCCGCGGGGATGTCATTGGAAGAAACAACCGCCATGATGTCGTTGTTGGCGAATGCGGGTGTTAAAGGTTCAATGGCAGGAACACAATTGCGTCGAATCATTTCGGAATTAGCCACAACGGGAAAACCAACAACCGAAGCCATCCGCGATTTGGCGGCAAGTGGTTTGACGTTGGTTGATGCAAAAGATGAGGTCGGAAGGGCCGCACAAGGTGCATTGACAATTTTGGCCGAAGGTGTTGACCAGATTGACCCATTGACCAAATCATTTGAAGAATCCGCGGGCGCGGCCAAATCGATGGCGGACGTCATGAACCTAACGGCGGAAGGTGCAACCAAAGCGTTGGGTTCAGCGGTTGAAGGTGTGGCGATTGAGTTCGGCGCATTGATTGCCGTTGCATTGGTCCCCGTGATTAAGAAATTGACATCGTTGGCGGCGTTCATCAATGAATTGTCCCCAGCAATGAAAAAATTGATTGCCGTCATTGCGGGAATTGCGGCGGTCGCTGGTCCCGCAATATTCCTATTTGGTGGCCTTGCACGAAGTTTGGTTGTATTAAGGAACGCCACGATTTTGCAGACAATCGCAACGGGTGCGTTGTCAGTTGCCACCAATGTTTTGTTGTCACCAATCACATTGATTGTGGGATTGATTGCGGCATTGGCGGCGGGTGTGATTTATGTTGCCTATAATTTTAAAGCGTTCAGCGCAACGGCAAGAAACGCCATTGCGAGCATGGTGAACGCCGTGATTCCAAAGGTGAATGGCTTAATTAGCGCATTCAACGAAGCGGCGGAATTTTTTGGTCGCGACAAAATCATGGTTGCGCCGTTCGAGAAAATGCAAAAAACGGCGGTTCCCGCGTTCAAATCCATTGGTGAAGTTGTCACGGAAATCAAAAAAGATTTAGGATTATTCAAAGAGGAAACCGAAGAAACGACGGGGTCTTTGGGGACATTAGAAGGGCAAGTCGAAGATTTAAATGAAGACCTAAACAAAGGAACCGAAATTCTTAATAATTATGGCGAAGCACTCGAAGGCGTGACGGATTCGGATGGATATGGCGACGCATTCAATGTAAATCTTGACCCAAGCGCATTGGAAGATTTCGACCCGCTACCATTTGACGAAGAAAAAACCAATGAGAAATTTGAAAATCTTCGCAAGAATTATGTGAGGTTAAAATTAGCGCAGTTGGAATTGGCAGAAAACGGCGCAAAGGCAATTGAGAATTTCGCACGAAATACGATTTCGGGAATGGCTGAAATCGCGGGGGCGATGATGGTTGGTGAAGCGTCATTCGCGGACATGGGGCGTTTTATCCTTGGAAGTTTTGCCGACCTTTTGATGCAATTGGGACAAATGTTTATTCAATATTCAATCGCCGTTTCTGGATTCGTGAAAGCGTTATTGGCGGGACCAACGCCCATCGGGGCGGGATTAGCATTGGCCGCGGGTGTGGCTATGATTGCCGCCGCGGGTGCAATAAAAGCGTCAATGTCAAAAGCGGCAAGCGGTGAAGGCGGAATCCCAGCATTGGCCGAAGGGGGAATCGTAACGGGACCAACATTGGCGTTGATTGGTGAAGGTAGGGAATCCGAAGCGGTCATCCCATTGTCAAAATTAAACACCATGATGCAAGGCGGTGGCAACGGCGCGGTTGAGGTTTACGGACGACTAAGCGGTCAAGACATTCTATTGTCAACAGAAAAAGCAACACGAACACGTTCAAGATATAGAGGTTTCTAAATATGGGATTACGTCTTTTTTCCGAATTCAAATCGAGCAACGGCAAACAATACAAAATTGAAATTCACCAAACGGGATTCAGCGGAACAACCACGTCGTTCAATGTTGCGGAAGATGGTTTCAAATTGGAATATTCTGGGGAAACCGACGACATCGTTTCGCCAATTATCGGGTCGAAATGTGTCGTTAGTGCTTACAATAATGTCGGCGCGTTCGACACGTTCATGAACAAAGTTTTGGTTCGTCAAGACGACGAATTTTTCATGAAAATATTGTTGCACGACGGCGTTGATTACAACGACACATTTTGGTCGGGAATCATTATGCAAGATTTGATGACCGACAACGACGTTTCCAAACCGCGCATCGTGGAAATCACGGCGACGGATGGAATCGGTTTTTTGGCAAATGAAGAATACACGGGAACGGGATTCACAACGATTGAAACGTTCATCAAAAAGGCCACGCAATCCATCGGATTGTCGGAAATATACACAACAACAGAACATTTATACGGAACGATTGTGAACGTTTGGGACACCAACATGACGTTCGCAAAGACAACGACCGACGTGTCCACATTGATTCGTTTTGATTCCCGTGTCTATCAAGATAAGGAAGAAGATGGAACAATCATATATCCCAAATACCTTGACATCTTACGGGAATTATGTGTGGCGTTTGGCGCGCGTTTTTACCAACGGGACGGAATCTTTTATTTCGAACAATATTTGGAACGTGAGGCGTCGTCGCGATACGTCACAACGTATCAATACGACGGGACGAAGGTTTCCACGGCGAGCGTTTCCGACGATGTGACGTTGGACCAAACGACCGCGGGTGGCGCACGGATGGCGGGAAATACGTTCACATTTTTGCCCGCATTGCAAAAGGTGTCGGTATCGTTCAACCAATCGCGGGCGTCCAATCTATTGGCCAACAACATCCATTTCACAGATTCCACAACACGCCAGAACATCGGGTTCGTTCCCAAAACGGACAACGCACGATTGCAGTTGGAAACGCGGTTGGAATATCAATTGACATTGAACACCACACCGCCATCGGTGGCATTCGATTGGTGGCAACCCGTTTGGAAAATGGAAGTTCGCATCGAGGATGCCAACAACCCTGGCACGTTCTATTATTTGAAACGCGAATATGCCCCAACGGGATTGGCGGGTGCGCCAATATACGGACCGACAACATGGGAAACGTCGGCGTCACCACTTTACTATTACATTGACGGCGGATTGGGATTGAATGAGGCGACGGGATTGTTTTTGTCAGGTTCGGCAAACATAGCAACGCCACCATTGCCCGTGTCTGGTGATGTGGAAATTGACATTGATTGGGTGAACGTTTACGACGACCAACAAGATGTCCAAACGATTCCATCATATTTCGACGAAACGCGAATTTCCATCATGTCCAAAGTGGTGTATTTAAACGACACGGGCGCATTGTCCGAAGTTGAGGTGTTCAGCGCAACGAATACAGATTCACGAATCAATTCAAATCTTAATCTTGATTTGGGTCAATTGAGGATTAGCGACGCCGCGGGAATGCAAGGGTCGTTTTTCGTATACGATGGTTCCAATTGGGTGCGTTCAACGTTATGGCGTCGCGACGACACGGGAACATTCATCGGGTTGTTTAAGATGTTGACGTCGGAAATCTTATCGTTGCATCGTTCGCCCGTTGAACGATACGACGGAACCATCATCGCGTCGGAAAGTTTTGGGATGAAATACATTTTCGATTCATCCGATTGGCTAATGATGCGCGGGACATATAACGCCAACATTGACCAATGGAACGGCGAATGGTTCAAATTCAACAAGCAAACAAGCAACATCACCATCGACACGCCCGTTGGAAGCGGTGGCGGTGGCACGGCAACGGCGCGAATCAGTAGCCAACAAGGAACGGACGAAACCATTCGCGTGGTTCAAATGAATGCGACGGATGCGGATGTGACCAACAACACAACCATTGGCGGAACGTTGGGCGTCACGGGCGCATCAACATTGAACGAAACGTCGGTCGGTAATTTCACAACAACGGGAAGCGTGACGACATCCATCAATGATGTGGACGCGTCGGCGGGCGGTTCGGAAAATCAAGCGTTGGCAAACCACACGAATTTCATCAACTATTCGGGTGACGAAAATGGAACATACACCATCAATTTGCCGTTGGCGGTCGATGGGGCATTGTTGCGATTCAAAACAGATTCAACCATTTCCGCAACCAAGAAGGTTCATCTTTCACCGCAGACTGGGGAAACGATTGACGGGTCAACGGAACCTTATCAAATGGACCGCAGTTTTGACGGACTCACACTAATGGGACATACGTTTGGCGGTTCAACGAATTGGTTTGTTATCCAGAAAAAAGAGAAATAAACACGCAAATGATTTCATATTTTACAACACAAACGGCGACGGCATGACGAACGAACAATATTTGAATTTTTTGTTGATGGTGGGCGGTGGAAGTCAAGCGGGAATACTTGACACATACACGGGCGCGGCGGCGGCTTATTCTTTGCGAAAACTTTCAAGCGATTATAGCGGCGACGCCATTATTGTCACAACAAACGGAACGGATAGTCAATCCATCGGATTCGTCGGGAACGAATTGGACACGGCGACATTAGAATCGTTCGCGGGTAGCGGCGATGCCTACGTTTCCACATGGCATGACCAAAGTGGAAACGGACGCGATTTCACGCAAAGCACTTTCGCTAATATGCCGAAGATAGTTTCAAGCGGTTCAACGATAACACAAAATAGCAAACCGATTGTAGAGTTTGATGGCTCAACGAGGTATATGGATTTGTCGGCAAGGCAAACTTTCTCGGATGAGTTTTTTATGACCTTTGCAATGCGCCCAACTTCAAACGCTAATGCTTATGGGGTTTTATTAAATAATCAAGGGAGCGCAAACGATAGAATAAGAGTTTACCAAAATAGGGACACTCATATTAGAATTGATGGCACTACTTACACGCAGTCTTTAGGGTGGGATATTGGTACTTACACCAATTACACTATTGAGCGAGGAAGTACGGATGATATAAAGCAGTATTTTTACGGCAATGTTCATAGTACGGATAATGATGCTACGGCTTGGCCAGTATTATTTAGAGTAGGTGGCAACCAAGCGGCAGCGAGTACGCAATCTCTACACGGCCAAATATCGGAAATGATATTTTGGAATACGGATGAAAGCGCAAATCGGGTAGACATTGAAACCAATATAAGAAGCTTTTACTCTATTGGTTCTTCTGCACCCTCACAACCTCAAGGAGATATAAACAGCTTTGTTAGTAGAGTGGAGACTGATGGCGGTACGGTATTAGGCGGTTCTTGCCTTTTAACGGATGTAACCTTTTTAACGAATAATCCTTAAGATATGAGTTTTTTTGATGATGCAAGTTTAGTATTCTTGCCAAGCGGACAAGCGGGAAAAGATGGAAAGGCTTATAGTATGAAGCCTACTAACGGAGATGGAGACTTCACCTTTTCAAGAGGTTCAAACCTAACGGCTACAAGGGTAGATAGCAACGGACTGATAGAGAAAGGAAGGGAGAACTTGCTATTACAAAGCAATTCTTTTGATACTACTTGGACAACGAGTAACGCAACACCAACAAGTGGACAATCGGGATATGATGGTTCAAGTGATGCTTGGCTTTTAGAGGCTGATAGCGATGGTAGTGGTAGAAGAATAAACCAATCAATAACGCAAGGCGGTGTATCTATTTTCAGCGTTTATGTAAAGGCGGGAACAACTGATTTTATTCGTTTAAATGTAAGTGGTGCGGGAAATTGTTATTTTGACATAAGTGAGTCAAGCCCATCGGTTTTAACCTCTTCAAATGTAAACCTTGTTGGTTCAATTCAAGCTATAGGTGATGGATGGAATCGTTGTTCATTGTTAAATTTAACAGGTTCAAGCATTACAGAAGTTAGGATAAATTTAGCAAGTGGGGACAATGATTTAAGCGCAGTTACAGGCGACAACATCTACATTCAAGATGCACAAATAGAATTAGGTTTAGTAGCTACGGAATACATTGAATCGGGAGCGAGTACAGGCTTGGCAGGTATTTTAGAGGACTCCCCAAGATTTGACTATAGCGGTGGGGCAAGTTGTCCGAGTCTTTTACTTGAACCGAGTAGGACTAATAGCTTTAATTATAGCGAATATTTCGGAGGCTTAACAAAACTTAACGCTACTCTTGAAACAAATAATACTACAAGCCCCGAAGGTTTACAAAACGCATCAAGATTTCTTTCAGCAGAAAATGACACGCTTTCAAAGTACATTGATTTTCAAGGAAGCGCACCACCTTCAACAGAAAATCAAGTATTTTCATTATTTGTCAAAAATTATAACCATAGATACATTCAGCTAATTAACAATGGGGATGCTGATTTATATGCAAATTTTGATATTGCAAATGGTATTATAGGAAATTATGGTAGTGGAACAACTGCATCTATTGAAGACTACGGCAATGGATGGTACAGATGTACTATTGTTTGCGATGGCTCACAAAACAATATAAATAGTGCGTGTAGAATTTATTTAGTAGATAGTCTTACACAAGGATATGCTAATCAAACAAATGTAGCTTTAGGTAATGGTGTGTATATATGGGGAGCAATGCAAGAGAACAATGCCTCTTACCCAACAAGCTACATACCTAACCATAGTAGCGGCAGCGTTACGAGGGAGGCGGATGTAAGCACCTTGCTTAATCAAAGTGGGGTAATAGGTCAAACTGCTGGAACTATTTTGTTTGATGCTTATTTTGATGAGGCAGACAAGGTTAATTTTTCTATTAGTGATTCAACCTCAAGCAACTACATTTTAATAGATACCACAAGCGGAAAACAAGTATTTGCAAGGGTACAACAAGGAGGTTCTACACAAGCTACCATATCTACAAGCGGTTCATTCTTTGCGGAAGGCGATAGGCTAAAATGTGCTATTGCTTATGATGATAGAGATATGGCTTTTTACATTAACGGAACGCAAGTAGGAACGGCAGCACCTAATTTAATCCCCGCTTGTGATGATGTTAGGTTTAGCCGTTGGAATGGTGCTTTAGCGGCTGACCAAAGAGTTAACCGAGTGGTTTTATTTGATACTCGTATAAGTAATGGAATCCTTGCAACGCTAACCTCTTAAACCGATGGATATAACAAGAAAATACGAGTTCGTAGATGAGGCAGAAGCTAATGAAGCTATTGACCTTTTAAGAGATGAAGAAGGCAACCTCACGCAATCGGTGGTTAAGTTAGGCTACCTAACCATAACACCAGCGCAATATGATGAGGAAGGCAACACCATAAAAGAAGCCGTAGTATCTACGAAATATGCGGTAGATGTAAGCTGGTCTACCAATCCTCTACAATCTTGGGAGGCTTATATCGTTTGGCCTACTCCTATGGGTATTCACAATTACGGAAGCAGTAGCCAACGGGATGAATACGCAAAGACCTATTGTGAGTTACATCCCGATAGTGAGTATTGTAATCCACCAGAACCAGAAGAAGAATAAATCATGAGAAAGATTGACAAAATATTCATTCATTGTTCAGCGACACCAGAAGGTCGCGACATCAAAATGGAAACGATAAAATCATGGCACGTCAAAGGGCGCGGATGGCGAAACATTGGTTACCACTTTGTTATTGAGTTGGACGGAACGTTGAAGGTCGGACGACCGATGGAACAGATGGGCGCGGGCGTCAAAGGACACAACGAACATTCGATTCACGTTTGTTATGTCGGTGGCCTTGATAAAAACAAGAAAGTGAAAGACACCCGCACGCAAGCGCAACGGGAAACGCTGAACACCATCATTGGTGGATTGCTCAAAGAATATCCCGACGCGTCCGTTCATGGACACAATGAGTTTTCAAACAAGGCGTGTCCGTCGTTCGACGTTCAAAAAGAATTTGGCGTTCCCACCATTAAGGTGAAGAAAGCCACACCAAAGAAATCCAAACCAACACCAAAGGCAGAAGAATAAATGAAACGATTTGCCCAGATATTCAAAAACGACAACGATTGGAACGAAAAAACAATTATTGGTTTCCTATCATTTGCCGTCATGGTGTTCGTCATGCTCATCGACGTCATCACCAACATTTCAATCAATGAGTTCATCTACAATTCATTTGTCATCGTGACATTGGGTTCGTTTGGAATCGCTGGTTTGGAAAAGTTTTCATCCCTTAAAAAATAACCCA
>Ga0233398_1000917_pt1 | contig 12424 bp, 14 predicted proteins | sample 38DmetaG_FD_182697 | JGI IMG/M metagenome (GOLD analysis project Ga0233398, IMG submission 182697) | Seawater microbial communities from Monterey Bay, California, United States - 38D | ecosystem: Environmental > Aquatic > Marine > Coastal | place: USA: California | collected 2016-10-02
ATATTCTTTAAACATGTATTGACCAATGATAATACGTCCAATAATAGTGATGATTATCAAAAGTGCTATTCATCAAATAAAATTAAAGATTTTAAATAGTTAATTAGTGTCTAAATTGATTCTTGTTTTTAGTAAAAAACACTGATACTACTTAAAAGTCGATTAAGTTTGAGTATAACTAAAAACCATTTAAATGATATTTAAATGGTTTTTTCATTTTGTATTTATTTAAGTATAACTTAAGTATACGAATAGTAAAATATCTTTTGTATTAACCTAACAAGCTAGCTCAGAAAATTTATCTATTAGCTTTAAATATAAAACCCCTAAATTTCCGTAAGGGTATAAAACATTTAGGGATTGGTTGGACATAATAGATTGCATTTAGTAAATTTAGGTATATTTGAGTTGTTTAAAGCTGAACCATTGAGAAAATTATAACAATGTTCAACTTTGTCTACATCCCAACTATTTATATTTTGATTAAAAGAATGTGCTTGTAAAAATACACCAATCATAGTTGAAACTTTACTTACATTCCAATTACTAATATCTTGATTAAAAGAAGAAGCTCCATAAAACATATTATCCATATTAATAACATTACTTACATTCCAAGAACCTAAATTTTGATTGAAACTTGAAGCCCCTCTAAAAGTTCCGTGTAACCACCTTACATTACTAATATCCCAATTACTAATATCTTGGTTGAAAGCAGACGCATCTTTAAACATAAAACTGATATCAGTTACATTACTAACATCCCATTTACTAATATCAAGGTTAAAATTAGTCTTTCCACTAAACAAACTTTTCATATTAGTTACTAAAGTTGTAACTACTTTGCTAACATCATCACCATTTTCTACCATCTCTCCTAAAGTTGCATTATCAACAATAGTATAGGTAATCCCATCTAACTCTCCCTTATCTCCCGATTTTGTATCTGTACTTGCTTTAATAGTCAATCCATTATCAGCATAGTAAATCTGTGCATTTAAGCCCATTCCAATAATTAATATTCCGATTGTAAATAGTTTTTTCATTGTAAATAGTTTTTTCATTGTAAATAGTTTTGTTTTAAAAGTAAAAAAAATAAACGATTAGATTAATATAATTTACTAAAATGTACAAACTCGAATGACACCTCTTAAAGAAGCGTCAGGGCAAATTATAAAAATATTTATACACTTAAAACACTCTTTTAAATTACTAGTTTATAGTCTTTTTGATTTTTTATGTTGTTCCGCGGTTATAGGTTTGAATCCTACCGGGGTCACGAATAAGTAGCACAACCAAAAAAACACCAAGCTTGCTTGAGTGTTTTTTTGGTTGTGCTACTTTCAAAGCGGAGCTTTGTAAGGATCAGCGTAGCTAATCCTACCGGGGTCAATTGATAATGAGAGAGTTACTGTAAAAATGTAGCTCTTTTTTTATTTAATGGGTGCAGTATGAGGTGCGGTTATTTTTTTTAAGTTTTCATCTAATTTACTTGCAAAAAAACATCTCTAAAATATGATAATTGAGAAGGTAATAATTTAAACTTTTTCCATTTATCATTATCTTTTGCTATATATTCAACGGCAATTAAAAAAGATTAATGTTACGATACTAAGTACAATAGCAGAAATAATCTTTTTAGTTAACAACACCAGTGTCAAAAATTCTTATTAAAATAGAAGTTACTAATCCAAAAGATTTTAAAATTGAAAACTTTCTAACTTTGACTTCGTAAATTTCACTTACAGGAATTTTTTGGAGTTGACCATTTTTATCTAAAGTCAATATTTGCTCATTTTTAGAAAATAATGTTCCTTCAATCTTTGTACCTCCAACTCCTTTTACCTTAAACTTTTGTTTTTTTTCAATTGGAATACTATTGTAGTTTACTGTCTTATAACTATAACAACTTTGAAACAAAATTAAAAATAATAGTAGTAGAGAAAGTTTTTTCATATTTAGGGTTTTTTAGATTTGCTAACAAATATAAAGAAGTTTAACATATACCTTATCGGACTATTTTCTATATCGATTTATAGTCAAAAGAATTAAAACTATTTGTACGTTTTAGTAAAGTAATTTGGTTTATTAACTACCAAGACCTCCAAAACCACTACCATCATTTTTAAAGAAATCGTCATCCCATCCATTTTTTTGATATGCTTTGTATCCTTTGTAAAATAACCAAATAAAAAACAGAGCTAAGCATACAATTGCAACCCAACCCATACTTGAAACCTTTAATAACATAGCAGTTAGTTTAATCTTATTACTAAGTTACAAAATTGTAACCTAATCGGATATATTTCTATATTTTCTAAATCGAATAATAGATTTAAAGCGAAAAGATATTTTGAGTATTTGAGTTTTTTACCTCACCATGACATTTATTATGTTTTAACAATTGCAATAGTTGTTTCTTTGAGTAAATTAATATTGTGAGGGTATTATTAGTTTATTAAATTTTAAGGTAGAATTTTTAAGCCTAGTATTGTAAATGCTATGCTTTTTCTGTTAGTTTTAGAATTCTATTTTTTTTGAATATTCAGGTATTTATACCTATTTTAAATTTCAATTATCATGTTAATTTTAACCAAAAATAAATTATGATAAAAGTTACACTAATAATCTTAATGAAATTCTATGCTATTTTGAATGATTTTTTATTAGTATGGTTATAAATTTAATGTAAGATATAGATATAAAAAAACCTCCCTTCGGAGGTTTTTTTATATCTATTTTTCAAAATTATTCCATATTGGCAGGAGAACTTAGTTCAGGTATCAATACTTGATGTCTAATCATTCTTCCATTTGGCTCTAGACTTTCATCAACTTTTTGTGAATCTTGTTCATAGGCATCTTTTCCATATAGTTCATCATATTTCGCAATCATATCAGTAAGTGGTTTTCCATAATCAGTACTTTGTCCCGTGAAATTCTTATGATGAAACCTTACCTGAACAACATTTCCATCACATCCAGAATTACAATATAATACGTTCATATTTTGTCCATAATTAGAAGCTACCATAGCTTTTTTTACACGGTCTCTAAATCTCCAAAAGTCTTTTTCTCCAGAGTCTTTATAGTTATAATAGATAATTCTACGATGGTTAACTCTATCCATGTTTTCGTTATAATAAGACATGTTTTCATTCATAGACCACATATAATTTCCAGAAGATTTATGAAGTGAACCAACCTTTTTTTGCCACCATTTATTTCCTTCTATATCTACTCTGTCTAATTCTTGAATAGAGTCTGACACCTGCATTCGTATAAAATTTTGAGCATTTTTCCCTGTTAAGATTTGAAATGTTAAGTATCTAGTTTGTCCCTTTTTACTATTATACATTTTTGTTTTTTGAGCTACACCTTCCATGAATTTCTCCATGTTTTCTGGTTCAACGGTTAATAATCTTGATTGAATAATTTGTGCATTTATTGATGTTACGATCAACAAAAATGACAGAGTGTAAATAATTTTTTTCATTTGTTGTTTTTTAAAATTAAAAATTGATTTTATAAATATAGTAATTATTAATTGCATATTAAAACTAATTAATTTTAATTTAATTGATATCCCCATTTATAGTGAGTTTAAATTTTAGTCTTTATTGGGTATGGTATAACTAATTCTCTTTTTTTATTTTTGAAAAATAATATTAAACCCCTAAATTCTATGAAAACACTTTTAATTTCAATAGTGGCAGTAATTGCTACTAGTATTGCAAATTCCCAAATTAAACTATTAAATGATTCCAAAACAGTAAAAGTATCTACTGTCAAAGAAAAGTCCAATTTTAAAGCTGGTCTTAGTAAAATAGACTCAGATTATTTTATTACCTACAGAGATGTAAAATATAAAACAATGTCTAGCAATGAAATAATTAAAATTGGAGGTGTAGATAAGTTAAAAGAGTTCAAACAATCTATAGTTAAAGTCATTAAGAGTAATGAGTTATCTGCATTTAAATTTGATGGAAAAACTCTAAGTCTTATTCCACACAAATCAAAGGGTGCCTATATTAATATTTTAGACAAATACATGAAATTTGAAATGGGCTACTGGTCATTAAAGAAATTAGAAAAATTGATTCCAGGATCTGAATTAGACTAACTATTTTTTTTCACAATTGATTTCTTTGTCAGATAAGACTTTAGGATTCTTTGAATATCTCTATTGTCTTGCTGAGGTTGAAGGTACAGTTGATAATCATCTGTATCTTCAATTTTTATTTTCTTATTTATATAACCAAAACCTTGGTAAATACCATTTAAAATCAGAACAAATCCAATTTCTTTGGTGTTCCTTCCTTTTTCTTTGATAACTAGGTTTTCTGTTTGAAGTCCCAAAGATTCTATAGCATCATAAACTCTTATATTATAATCATTTGGAGATTCTTTACCAGAACATACTCCCTTACATTGCTTGAGCTGATAATGAAAGCAGGAATTAACATTTGTTTGAAGATGACAGTATTTAGGGCATAGTTCAAAAGTTGAACATATTTTTTCTAATTCATTTCTACATTCTGCAACTGAATAGAATTTCATGAGTGGTTTCGAGATTAATTTTAATCTATTGTATGCTAAATGTACTATCCCTTTTTGATCTGTATAGGAGAACATTGCTATTGCTTCTCCAGATTTTCGTTGAGCTCTATTAAATTTTGGATAAAGCTTCTTAATTTCTGAAGATTCATGTAAAAGGGCTATTAACTCACTTCCAGTTTCTTTAAAAGTGATATCAGCAGTTTCTAAACACAAGGTTCTTTCTTTTTTCTTTTTGTCGTAAAAATGACTGATAACTCGTTGTTTGATGTTATTAGCCTTACCAACATAAATCACTTCTTTTTGTTGATTTTTAAAATAATAAATACCGTGTGTTTCTGGTAAATTATCAACTACTTGTTTTTCTAATAAAGGTGGTAATGTGGCTTCTCTAGACCGCGGGTTTAAAAAACTATTGATGATAAAATTAGTATCTCTTTTAATAAGTCTTCGAAAAAGCTCTACAGTAGCTTCTGCATCTCCTTTAGCTCTGTGTCTAGCGGCTATTTTTATGTCTTCAGATTCGCAAATGTTACCTAGGCTATAAGATGGAAGTCCTGGAATTATTTTGCGAGTTAATCTTACGGTACATAATTTTTTTCTTTTAAAATTAAAGCCTAAACTTTTAAATTCATCTCTAATAATATTGTAATCAAAATTTACATTATGAGCAACAAAGATGGTATCTTTTGTAAATTCTTCTACTTTTTTTGCAATCTCATAAAATTTTGGTGCAGTCCTTACCATGGCTTCAGTAATACCCGTAAGATTGGTTATGAAATGTGGGATTTTTTGTTCTGGATTTACTAAGGAAGTAAATTCATCTATAATTTTATTTCCATCAAAATTAAAGATAGATATTTCAGTTATTTTTTGACCTTTAGGGCCGTTTCCAGTGGTTTCTATATCAACGACTGAATACAATTTTAGGCAATTAAATTTTTAAGATTTGAGATGGTGTCAATAGGATGGTCGCTCTTAAAGACGTAACTACCAGCAACCAATACATCAGCTCCAGCTTCAATAAGTTGATTTGCATTTTTATTAGTAACTCCGCCGTCTATTTCTATTTGGCAATTAGATTCAGAAAATTCTATTAAATGTTTTAATTGAGATACTTTTTTATAGGTATTTTCTATGAATGATTGTCCTCCAAAACCTGGGTTTACACTCATAATACAAACAAGGTCTAAATCTATTATTACATCTTCTAACACAGCAACAGGTGTATGCGGGTTTAAAGCAACTCCAGCTTTCATACCTGTATCTTTAATCGCTTGAATAGTTCTGTGAAGATGCGTACATGCTTCGTAATGAACGGTTAAAATAGAGGCTCCTAATTCTGCAAAAGTTTTGATGTATCTATCAGGATCCACAATCATTAAGTGCACATCAATAGTTTTTGTAGCATGTTTTGAGATAGCTTTTAATACAGGCATGCCAAAAGAAATATTAGGAACAAAAACACCATCCATAATATCTATATGAAACCAGTCTGCCTTACTCGCATTAACCATTTCTATATCTCTTTGTAAATTGGCAAAATCCGCGGCTAGAATTGATGGTGCTATTAGTTTACTCATTTGTTTAATGATTTAAATTCTGAAGTAAAAATAAGGATATAAAAAAGAAAACTCTCGAAGAATTTTCGAGAGTTTTTAATCTTTTATTGACAACGTCATATTATCCTAGGTAGGTCATTAAGATTTTACTTCTGGAAGTATGTTTTAATCTTCTAATTGCCTTTTCTTTTATTTGACGAACTCTTTCTCTAGTTAGATCAAAAGTCTCTCCAATTTCTTCTAAAGTCATGGGCTGGTGTTCACCCAAACCAAAATATAACTTAACAACATCTGCCTCTCTTGGAGTTAATGTTTCTAAAGCCCTATTTATTTCTATACGTAAAGATTCGTGTAATAATTTTCTATCTGGGTTTGGTGATTCGCCAGAATTTAGAACATCATATAAATTTGAGTCTTCACCTTCTATTAAAGGAGCATCCATAGATACATGACGGCCAGAATTTTTCATAGACTCTTTTACGTCATTAACAGTCATGTCTAGCTTCTTGGCAATTTCTTCTGCACTTGGAGGTCGTTCATTTTCCTGCTCTAAAAAAGCGTACATTTTATTTATCTTATTAATAGATCCAATTTTGTTTAAAGGTAAACGAACAATACGAGACTGTTCTGCTAGCGCTTGTAAAATAGATTGACGAATCCACCACACGGCATAAGATATAAATTTAAATCCTCTAGTTTCGTCAAAACGCTTGGCAGCTTTAATGAGACCTAAATTCCCTTCATTAATTAAATCAGGTAATGTTAATCCTTGATTTTGATATTGTTTTGCTACAGAAACTACAAATCGTAAATTTGCTTTAGTCAATTTCTCAAGGGCAGTTTGGTCTCCTGCTTTGATGCGTTGAGCTAATTCAACTTCTTCGTCTGCAGTAATTAAATCTACTTTTCCAATTTCTTGTAAATACTTGTCTAATGAAGCAGTTTCCCTATTAGTTACTTGCTTCGTAATTTTAAGTTGTCTCATCTAATTTGTAGAATTCTTATGCTGTTAATTTTGTACTTGTATATTATTATACGGTAGACTTTCTATTAATGTTACAAAAGAAAGTTTATTTTAAAAAAAATTAGGGAAATTCTTTTTTATTTTTATATTTGTAATTGATAATATCAAAAATTGAATTTTCATCTGAAAATATAAAGGTTGGGGGACATTTTATATATATGTCAAATGAAAAGTTCATCAAAAAAGCTAACTATTTTTATAGTTAGCTTTTTTATTAAAATAGACCATTTATCTGTGAATCTATTCTATCAATTATATATCCTAGATCTTCTTGATTAGCAACAAAGTCTATATTATCTACATCAATAACTAATAATTTCCCTTTTTTATAAGTAGATATCCAAGCTTCATATCGTTCATTTAATCTACTTAAATAATCAATACTTATAGAGTTTTCATATTCTCTTCCTCTTTTATGAATTTGACTTACTAAAGTAGATATATCTGCTCTTAGGTAAATTAGTAAATCTGGTGGTGTTACCAGTTTTTCCATTAATTCAAAAAGAGAATTATAGTTATGGTAGTCTCTATTTGTCATTAATCCCATGGCATGAAGGTTAGGGGCAAAAATATGTGCATCCTCATAGATAGTTCTATCTTGAATAATATTCTTACCACTTTTTCTTAATTCTAGAATTTGACTAAAGCGACTGTTTAAAAAGTATACTTGTAAGTTAAAAGACCATCGTTCCATTTCACCATAAAAATCATCTAGATATGGGTTTTCATCAACAGACTCATAATGAGGTTTCCAATTGTAATGTCTTGCTAATAATTTAGTTAAAGTAGTTTTTCCGGCACCAATGTTTCCGGCAATAGCTATGTGCATAGATTCGTATAAAAAAATTAAAAAAGGGAAGCTAAAGATACTTAAAATTTAGAAATCTAACCTAACTAAATTGTAAGTTTATACCCAATGCCTCTCACATTAATAATTTTAATTTTTGTGTCTTTTGAAAGTTTTTTCCTCAATTTAGTAATAAATACATCCATACTTCTAGCGTTAAAGAAATCATCATTTCCCCATAATTTCTTTAAAATAAAAGACCTATCTAATATTTCATTTCGTTTTTCTGATAAGTGAAATAATAATTCTGATTCTTTATTAGTTAGCAAAACCTCTTCATTTGAGAAATGAAGTACTTGTTTGGTGTAATTAAAAATATAGTTGCCAATGGCAATTTTTGTACTATCCTTTATAATTTTATTTCGATCTAGTAGCGCTTTAATTCTAACAATTAACTCCTCCATGGAAAAAGGTTTTTTTAAATAATCATTACCCCCGTGGTCAAAACCGTCTAAAACATCTTTTGTTTGAGACTTAGCAGTTAAAAAGATAATAGGAATAGAGGTGTTTTCTTTTCGTATTTCTTTGGCTAAAGTAAAACCATCTTTTATCGGCATCATTACATCTAGCACTAATATATCAGGGTTTCTTTGGAGGTAATAATCATAGGCAACTTTACCATTAGGAGCATGGTAAACTAAAAAACCTCTTGTTTCTAAACTTTCTTTTAGAATTTGACCTAAACTAGGTTCATCTTCTGCTAAAACAATTTTTACTTTACTCATTAGGGATCTGTAATTTAAATATGGTGTTATTAAAACTCGATGAAACGTTTATAGAACCATTGTGTTTTCCTATAATTTTTTGGGTGTAATACAAACCAATACCAAAACCTTTTACATCATGAGTGTTTCCTTTGGGTACTCGGTAAAATTTGTCGAAAATTCTTTCTTGCTGACTCTTATCTATTCCTTTTCCATTATCTGCAACAGAAATCTCAGTTACATTCAATACAGAATTTAGATTAATTTCAATGCTATCTCCACCATATTTAATGGCGTTATCAACTAAATTTGAGATAGCATTTTCAAAATGAAAGAGATCTATTTTTAAAATCTTCGAATCTATATTTGTTGTGAATTTGATGTCTTTTTTGGCTAATAATTCAAACTTCTTAGCAATTTTAGCTATTAAATCAACAATATTTGTTGGTTCTTTCTGTAACATTAAGCTTTCAGAATCGAGGGTAGCGGTTTCCAATAACTTCTCAACCATTACATGTAATTTTTTTATCTGAAATGCTGAAATAGCGGCATATTTTTTTGTTTTTTCTTTGTTGTCTATTACATTAAAACTTTCTATTGCTTCAACTGCGGTTGAAATTGTTGCTATTGGAGTTTTAAACTCATGGGTGATATTGTTAATCAAATCATTTTTAATTTCAGCTAACTCTTTTTGGGTACTTATTATTTTTAATAAATAAATCAAACAAAAAATTACCGATAGAGATAATAGTAATGATAATAAAATTCCTGTAGAGCTTTTTTTCAATGCTTGAATAGTTGGGTCTTCGTAATAAGCTCTCAAATTTTGATCTGGTCTTAAAAAAGTAGATTTAGAATTTGAAAATAAGCTTAGTTCAATATCTTTGGCTTTATTACTTCCCCCAACTTTAATATCTTTTTCTAGTAAAACCAAATAATGAGGTGTTTTGATACCTTTTTTTGAAAGTTGATTAGTGAAAATAGAATCTAGCCTGGTAAAATTTATCTCATCATTATTAAGTGCAATCGCAACTGATTGAATACCTTTTAGAAATTTCAAACTATCAGAATTAATTTTAAACTTTTGAATTTCTGGTTGATATTTAGTTAATTTTTTAGGGGTTATTTTTTCATCGTTAAATTCAAATTCAATAGTATCGGTGATGAAAATAGAATCTAATATTTTTGGAATTGAACTGACATTTCCTTTATAGTCGGAACTAATTTTAATAGAGGAAATGCTAACTTTAGACTTTGATGAATTAATATCCTCATTCCAAACATCTTTTAAAAAGCTACTTTTAATATTAATGCTATCATAGTCTATGATAGTAAAAAAATTAGATTTAGAAAGATCTGTGTAATATTCATCAATGGCAATATCTAGACTACTTTGAATTTCATTCTGTACTCGTTGTTTATTGTCCAAATAATTATTGTAATTCCAATACAATTGAACCGCAATAGTTAAGACGATCGTTGCAGTGATAAAATATAAAGTCCAATGCTGTTTTTTTAAATTCATTTCTCAAATGTAATGAGTAAATAACTATTAAAATAATAGGTTAACAAACGTTAACACTCATTAACTCAATAAGTCAAATTTCTAGATCATCTTTGTAGCATTAATAATGTTAAACGATAAACTAAAAAATATGAAACTATTAATGTTAAAAACTTTTATGTTGTCTTGTCTTATTTCAGGAAGCATGTTTGCTCAAGACTTTTCAGGAAGAGCTACTTACAAGACACACAGAAAATCATCATTTGAATTAGATAGTACTACAATTGCTGCAAATCCAGGGATTCAAGAACAAATGGAGGCTCAAATGAGAAAAATGTTTCAAAAGACCTTTACACTAGATTTCACCAAATCAGAGTCTATGTATAAAGAAGAACAAGAATTAGATGCTCCCAAAGGGCCATCAGCTAACGGTGGTGTAATGGTAATGGTGATGGGTGGAAATGGAAGTTCAGATATTTTGTATAAAAATATTTCAGAAAATAGAATGGCTCATAAAACAGAATTGATGGGGAAAGTCTTCTTGATTAAAGATAATCTTGAAGCCTATGATTGGGAATTAACAGGAGAAACAAAGAATATAGGAAATTACACCTGTTACAAGGCTGTGTATGAAAAAGAGGAAGAAGATATTCAAATAGATATGATCGATGGTGAGGTAAAGGAAGAAAAAGTAACAAAAAAAAGAACCCTAGTTGTTTGGTATACCACAGATGTTCCAATTAGTAATGGGCCTAATAATTATGGAGGTTTACCTGGGTTAATATTAGAAGTTAATGATGGAGATCTAACAATTGTATGCTCGGAATTAGTATTAAACCCAAAAGAAGCTAAAGAAATTAAAGAACCTGTTAAGGGGAAAATAGTTACTCGAGAAAAATTTAGTAAGATTTCTTTAGAAAAAACAAAAGAGATGATGGATCGATACAGGAGTAGAGACGGTAAAGGGATTGAGATTAAAATTGGTGGATAAACAAAAGCTTTTTACTCAATAATTAAACTTTTAAGTTTTTTTTAAGTCATATAGTTTTTTAATAAAATTACTTTTACACAAATTAATTTAAAATAAAAACTATGAAACAACTAACTACTCTAGTATTACTTTTATTCACTTTGGTTACTTTTTCTCAAAAAAAGTTTGAAGGTAAAGCTACCTATATGTCTAAAAGAACTATGGATATGTCTCGTTTTGATAAAATGAGTGAGCAGCAGAAAAAACAAATGAAAGCGCGTTTCAAAAATTTTTTAGAAAAAACATACACGCTTAGTTTTAATAAATCTGAATCCTCTTTCAAAGAGAATGTAACACTTGATGCTCCTGGTACTTCAGGACCAAGTTGGGGTAGAAGTAATGGCCAAGGCTCTATATATAAAGATCTCAAATCTAAAGAAATGATTGAGGATGTAGAACAATTTGGCAAGCGTTTTAGAGTGATAGAAGAGATGGAATTTCCTCAATGGGAAATGACAGGAGAAACTAGACAAATAGGACAATATACTTGCTATAAAGCAACAATGGTAAAAATAGATAAGGAAATTGATTGGGGAAGTATTTTTGGCAGAAGAGGTAGAGGTGCTAAAAAGAAAGATTCTACCCAAACAAACCAAACCAAACCACCTGTAAAAACTCAATTAGTTACTGCATGGTATACTCCTCAAATCCCAGTAAGTGCAGGACCCGAAAGATATTGGGGCTTACCGGGTTTAATTTTAGAAATTAATGCAGGAAGAACTACTATGTTATGTACAGAAATTGCTATAAACTCAGACGAGATTATTGAAATTAAAAAACCTTCTAAAGGGAAAGAAGTTTCGAGAGACGAATATGATGTAATGATGAAACAAAAATCAGAAGAATTGAGAGAACGCTTCCAAAACAGAAGAGGTGGCGGAAGAAAATTCTAATCAAAGAAAATTAAAAAATGAACATCAAAAAGATACTTACACTAGTCATTTTCATGACTACACTAATTGCCAGTGCTCAAATTAAATTAACGGGTGTTGTTAAAGACAGTATTGGTCCACTAGAAATGGCAAATGTAATCGCCCTAGATACTGTCTCTAAAAAGATTGTATCCTACAGCTTTACAGATGCCAATGGACAATACAAATTAGATCTTAAAAAAAATACGGTCTACAACATTAAGATTAGCTACATAGGGTTAAAATCTGTTGATGATTTTGTAAAAACATTAGATGCAGATCTAGT